>Ga0214180_1000674_pt1 | contig 11742 bp, 9 predicted proteins | sample TroBogEpilimnion_22_FD_153018 | JGI IMG/M metagenome (GOLD analysis project Ga0214180, IMG submission 153018) | Freshwater microbial communities from Trout Bog Lake, WI - 16OCT2007 epilimnion | ecosystem: Environmental > Aquatic > Freshwater > Lake > Epilimnion/Euphotic zone | place: Trout Bog... | reverse complement strand
CAAGCGGGCGGGAATGACGACGATAGGGTTCACTTCGATCCGATCCGGTTCGATTTGGCGATGTGGGTGGGTTGAAGGCTTGGGACGGTTTCCTTATGGTGCGCCCAGCTTATGGACGCGTTGTCCCGCGCGCAACGGCGTGCGTCCGCTGAACCTGTCGCCTGCGCCACTCGACGAGGATGTTACGCCTTATGGACAGTACCGAGATCAACAAGGGCATGGCCGCGATTCTGGTCGCCGGGATCGCCTTTTTCCTTGCCGGCTGGATTAGCGTGAACCTCGTCCACCAATCCAAACCCGAACACGAAGTGCTGAAAATCGAGGGCGCTGCCGCCCCCGAAGTGGCCGCCGAACCCGCGAAAGCCGAACCGCTGGCGCCGATCGGGCCGCTGCTGGCCGCCGCCGATGTGGCCTCCGGCGAAAGCATCGCGAAGAAGCAGTGCGTGTCCTGCCATACCTTCAACGAAGGCGGCAAAGCTGGCCTCGGGCCGAACCTGTATGGTGTGGTGGGAATGGAACGGGGCCGCATGGCCGGCTTCAATTACTCCAATGCCATCAAGGGCAAACCCGGCCCCTGGACATTCGAGGATCTGAACGCCTGGATCGCGAAGCCTGGCCTGTTCGCCCCCGGCACGCGCATGACCTTCCAGGGTTTGAAGAGCCCGCAGCAGCGCGCCGATATCATTGTGTATCTGCGCAGCCTCTCGGCCAAGCCGGTGCCGCTGCCCTGATTCAAGACCTGGACCGGCTGGTAGCGGCGGCCGAAGCCGCCGCGGACGTCGCTGGAGCGGTCGTGCGGCCGTGGTTCCGAACCGGTGTGGCAGCGGATGCGAAATCCGACCGCTCCCCCGTCACCATCGCCGACCGGACCTCCGAACAGGCCATGCGCGCGGTGCTGCGGGAGCGGTTTCCCGGCCATGGTATCCTCGGCGAGGAATTCGGGCTGGAACAGCCCGACTCATCGATGCGTTGGGTGCTCGACCCGATCGATGGAACTCGCGCGTTCCTGACGGGACGTCCAACCTTCGGGGTGTTGATCGCGTTGTTGGATGGCGACCGCCCGATCCTGGGTGTGATCGACCAACCGGTGACCGGGGAGCGTTGGGTTGGCGCTGCCGGGCGCCCCACGGTGTTCCGCGGCCCGATGGGTGGACGAATCGGCTGTAGACCCTGTCCAGCGTTGGGTAACGCGGAACTCTCCTGTACCAGTCCGGAAATGCTGGAGGGCGGCGACATGCCGCGCTGGCGCCGCTTGGCCGCGAAGGTCCGCCGCAACTACTGGGGCGGCGATTGCTACGCCTACGGGCTGCTCGCGCTGGGTCAGATCGACATCATCGCCGAATCGGACATGAAAATCTGGGATTGGGCACCTTTGGTCGCCGTGGTGGAGGGTGCTGGCGGCCGGGTGACCGACTGGAACGGCGATCCGCTCCGCCCCGTTGGCGACGGTCGGGTCCTGGCGGTTGGCGATCCCGCGCTGTTGCCCCTCGCGATCGCGGAGCTGCGCGAACCATCGGTTGCCTTGCCCTAGCGGGTGGCCCAGGCTGCGGTCTCGCCCCCCAACCATGAGGCACACCTTGCGCGCACTGGCCTGTCTGCTTCTGATCCTGCTCTTCCCGCTGACAGCGGCGCGCGCCGAGGACAACCCTGTCAAGCGTAGTCACGCCCTCGCCGTACTGGGCGAGCCGGCTTTGCCCGAGGGTTTTCCGTACTTCCCCTACGCCGATCCGAACGCCCCCAAAGGTGGGATGGTGACACTGGCGCATGTCGGGACGTTCGACAGCTTCAACCCCTTCATCCTGCGCGGCACGGCGGCGTTTGGCTTGACCAGCCCCTGGGTCGTCATGCCCGGCGGCTCCGGTTCCGGCACCTCCGTCGGCCATGTGTGGGAGAGTTTGCTGACCGGGTCGGCCGACGAAGGGTCTGTCGGCTACGGTCATCTGGCGAAAACCATCGAACTCCCCGCCGATAAGATGTGGGTGGCGTTCGAACTGCGGCCCGAGGCGCGCTTTTCCGACGGCACGCCAGTTACCGCGGAAGATGTGGCCTGGACCTACCGCACCCTGCCCGCGCAAGGGCGCCCGAGCTTCAAACTGCAATACGCGGATGTGAAGGATGTGGCGGTGGAAGGGCCAATGCGGGTCGTTTTCCACTTCAAATCCAACCAGAACCGCGACCTGCCGCTGATGATGGGCGGATTGCCGGTCCTGCCGAAACACTTCTTCGAGGGCCGGGATTTTACCCGCCCCTTGACCGAAACCCCCATCGGTTCGGGTCCCTACCGAGTGGCCAGCTTCGACCTGGGACGTTCGATTACCTACCAGCGCAACCCGGACTGGTGGGCCGCCAACCTGCCCACGGGGAAGGGTACGAATAATTTCGACCGGGTGAAAATCGAATATTACCGCGACGGGTCGGTCGCGATGGAGGCATTCAAAGCCGGCCGCAGCGATCTGCGTAGCGAAAATATTTCCAAGAATTGGGCGACGGCATACGATTTCCCGGCGGTGAAATCCGGGCAAGTCATCAAGCGGCCGTTCCCGCACCATCTGCCCAATGGCATCCAGGGCTACGCGATGAACACGCGGCGGGCGGTGTTCGCCAACCGTCTGGTGCGGCAGGCCATCGCGGAAATGTTCGATTTCGAATGGTCGAACAAAGCCCTGTTCTACGGCGCCTACACCCGCACGACGAGTTATTTCAGCAATAGCGATCTGGCCTCGTCCGGCCTGCCCACCGGCGGCGAACTGGCCCAGCTGACTCCCTTCAAAGCCTCGCTGCCCGATGCGGTGTTCACGACACCGTTTTCCGTCCCGGTGACCGACGGGTCCGGCAACAACCGCGACCAGATGCGGCACGCCTTGAGCCTGTTGAAAGAGGCTGGCTGGACCATCAAAGACCGCAAACTGGTGGACGCCAGCGGCCAGCAGATGAGCTTCACCGTTCTGCTCGACGAACCGTCTTTGGAACGTCCGACGTTGCCTTATACCGAAACACTGCAAAAGCTGGGGATCGATGCGAAGGTCCGCGTGGTCGATCCCGCGCAATATCAGCGCCTGACCGACGAATTCGATTTCGACATGATCATGATGGTGTATCCGCAGAGCGACGTGCCCGGCAACGAGTTGCGGGACTATTTCACCTGCGCCGCCGCGAAAGCCCAAGGCAGTTCCAACGTCGCGGGGGTCTGCGATCCCGCGATCGACACGCTGATCGAAAAGATCGTCACCGCGCAAACCCGACCGGTCTTGACCGAAGCCTCCCGGGCATTGGACCGCATCCTCTTGTGGAACTGGTACCTGGTACCGAACTGGGGCAATCTGGAATTCCGTTTGGCGTGGTGGGACCGGTTCGGGACGCCGGACAAGCCCATTCGCGAGGGCGTTAATTTCGACAGCTGGTGGGTCGACCCCGCCAAAGCTGCCGCGACCGACGCGGCACGTGGCCGCTGAATGGGCGCGTACGTCGTCCGGCGGCTGTTGCTGGTTATTCCGACATTGTTCGGAATTATCGCGATCAATTTCGCGATCATCCAATTCGCCCCCGGCGGCCCGGTCGAGCAAATGATCGCCGAATTGAAAGGCCGCGGCGATATATCCTCTCGCCTGGTGGGCGCACGGTCCGATATGGCCGGTGCTGGAACCTACCGCGGCACCAGCGGATTGGACCCCGCCATCGTCGCCGATATTCGCAAAATGTTCGGCTTCGATAAGCCGCCGCTGACACGATTCCGCGACATGATATCCGGTTACCTCCAGTTCGATTTCGGCCGCAGCTTCTTCCGCGACCAGACCGTCCTGCAATTGCTGCTGCAACGCATGCCGGTCTCCATTTCGCTCGGCCTGTGGTCCACACTGCTGGTGTACGGAATCTCCATCCCGCTCGGCATCGCCAAGGCGGTACGGCATGGCAGCCGCTTCGACATCGCCACCAGCGCCGTGGTGCTGGTCGGCTACGCGGTGCCGGGCTTCCTGCTGGCGATCATGCTGGTCGTCGTTTTCGCCGGCGGGAGCTTTCTGCACTGGTTCCCGCTTAATGGATTATTGACCGAAGGAGCCGTCGACTGGCCTTGGCCGGCCCGTGCCTCCGACTATCTGTGGCACATGGTCCTGCCGACGGTCGCCATGGTGGTGGGCGGTTTCGCCAGCCTGACGATGCTGACGAAAAACTGCTTCCTGGAGGAAATCGGCAAACAATACACCGTCACAGCGCGGGCGAAGGGGGCCAGCGAAAACCGGGTTCTGTACGGGCACATGTTCCGCAACGCGATGCTGCTGATCGTGGCCGGTTTTCCCTCAGCCTTCATCAGCATCCTGTTCACCTCGGCGCTGCTGGTAGAGATCATATTCTCGCTCGACGGCCTGGGCTTGCTTGGCTTTCAGGCGGCGATCCAACGGGATTATCCCGTGATGTTCGGGACGCTATATTTGTTCACGTTGGCCGGTCTGCTTCTGCAGATCGTCGGCGACCTGATGTACACGCTGGTCGATCCGCGTATCGATTTCGAGTCCAGGTCGTGACTCAACATATCCGCACTTCACGCGAAATGCCGTCGGCTAAAACCGTCATGGTCCGCGAAGGCGGACCACCCACGCCTTCAACATTGCAAGTCGTGGGTGGTCCGCCTTCGCGGCCCATGACGCCAAGGGGGTGGTTGTGACCCTCAACCCCGTCACCCGCCGCCGTATCGCGATCTTCAAATCCAACCGCCGAGGGTTTTGGTCGCTATGGATTTTCACGGTGCTGTTCGGCCTGTCGCTGTTCGCCGAATTCATCGCCAACGACCGGCCCTTGCTGATCCGCTACGACAACCATTGGTTTGTCCCGGTTCTACAGGATTACAGCGAGGACGCTTTCGGCCCCGACTTCCTTCCGACCGAAGCCGATTATACAGACCCGGAATTGCGCAAAACCATTGAGGCGAAAGGCTGGATGCTCTGGCCCCCGGTGCCGTTCAGCTACACGACCTCTGTCAAGGACCTCGACACGCCGTCCCCATCGCCGCCGAGCTGGCGGAACCCGCTGGGTACCGACGATCAGGCGCGCGACGTGCTGGCCCGCGTCATCTACGGTTTCCGCCTGTCGGTCTTGTTCGGATTCACGCTGACAGTGGTTTCCTCAGTCGTCGGGATCATGGCCGGCGCGGTGCAGGGCTTCTACGGCGGCACCACCGACCTATTGTTCCAGCGTTTTATCGAAGTCTGGAGCGGCATGCCCGAGCTTTATCTGCTGATTATACTTGGCAGCATCATCACCCCCGGCTTCTGGGTATTGCTGATTTTCCTGCTGTTATTCCGCTGGATGAGCCTGACCGGTGTCGTCCGAGCCGAATTCCTGCGCGGCCGTAACCTGGACTACGTGCGGGCCGCCAAAGCGCTCGGCGTGTCCGACATCGTCGTCATGTGGCGCCATATCCTGCCCAACGCCATGGTCGCGACACTGACCTTCCTGCCGTTCACCCTGTCCGGCTCCGTCACGTTATTATCGACGCTGGATTTCCTGGGTTTCGGACTGCCACCCGGTTCTCCATCGCTTGGCGAGCTTGTCGCCCAAGGAAAAAGCAACCTCACCGCCCCCTGGCTTGGCTTTACCGCCTTCTTCGTATTGGGCGGCGTGCTGACGCTGCTGATTTTCGTGGGCGAAGCGGTGCGGGACGCCTTCGATCCCCGCCGTCTGCCGGGGTCACGGCCTTGAGCCTCGTCGAAGTCCAGGACCTGTCGGTCGCCTTCGGCACCAAACGCGTCGTCGATGGCGTTTCGTTCCACGTCGATCGCGGAGAAACGCTCGCGCTGGTGGGCGAATCCGGTTCCGGTAAATCCCTGACGGCCCTGTCGCTGCTGCAACTGCTGCCGGCCGGCGGAACGAACCCGACGGGTGCGGTGACGTTGGACGGTCAGTGCGTCATCGGCGCCGATCCCGCGACGTTACACCGCATCCGCGGCGACCTGGCGGGCATCATTTTCCAGGAGCCGATGACGAGCCTGAACCCGCTGCACCGCATCGGTCGCCAAATCGCCGAGGCCATCACGCTGCATCACAACCTCCCGGCCCCCGAGGTAAGGCAACGCGTGATACGAGCGCTGACCCAAGCCGGATTTGCCGACGCCGAACACCGGCTGGAGGCGTTCCCGCATCAACTCTCCGGCGGCCAACGCCAACGGGTCATGATCGCGATGGCCTTGGCTAACGATCCTGCTTTGCTGATCGCGGACGAACCGACAACGGCGTTGGATGTGACAATTCAGGCGCAAATCCTGCGTCTGCTGGCCCAACTTAAAATGGATCGAGGACTGGCGCTGCTGCTGATCACCCACGACCTGGCGCTGGTCCGCCGTTTCGCGGATCGAGTCGCGGTGATGAAAGACGGGAAAATCGTGGAGACCGGCCCAGTCGCCGAAGTCTTCGCCGCGCCGGAGCACCCCTACACAAAAATGCTGCTGGCATCGGTCCCGAATGGAACACCCGCGCCAGTCGCGCCCGATGCCGCAACCGTTTTGGAAGCCGACGACATCCGGGTGCATTTCCCTATCAGGCGCGGCGTCTTCCGCCGCGTTGTCGGCACGGTGCGCGCCGTGGACGGCGTTTCGTTCGCCATCCATGAAGGCGAAACGGTCGGGCTGGTGGGTGAATCAGGTTCGGGTAAGACCACGTTGGCGCTGGCGACCCTGCGGTTGGAACAAATGACCGGACGCGTCGCCTATCTGGGGCAGGACCTGTCGGCGGTCGGAAAGCGGGCGATGCGGCATTTGCGTGCACGCCTGCAAATTGTTTTCCAAGACCCCTACAGCAGCCTGTCCCCTCGCCTCCCGATCGGCGATATTGTCGCGGAGGGCCTGACCGTTCACAAGCCGGCCCTCACCCGAACGGAACGCATGGAACGGGTGAGGACCGTGTTGGAGGAGGTGGGGTTGTCCCCCGACAGCGCCGACCGTTACCCGCACGAATTCAGCGGCGGCCAGCGTCAGCGCATCGCCATCGCGCGCGCCATGATCCTGAGACCTCGGTTCGTCGTGCTGGATGAGCCGACCAGCGCGCTGGACATGTCGGTGCAGGCCCAGATCGTCGATTTGTTGCGCGATCTGCAAAATCGCCATGGGCTGGCGTATCTGTTTATCAGCCACGATCTGAAGGTTGTGCGCGCCCTCGCCCACCGCGTCATCGTGCTGCGCGGCGGGCAAATTGTGGAAGAAGGCGACGCCGCATCGATTTTCGCGGCGCCGCAAGAGGATTACACAAAAGCGCTGATGGCGGCGGCCTTCGCGTAACGAATATTACCACGCTTCCTTGCCCTTGATCGGCCGAGCGATCTCTGCCGACGCTTCTTTCGCCTTTTGCTCGGCCTCATGTTTGTCGAACATCAGCCGTGCCGCCGAAGCCCGTTTTTCCGACAGCAAATCGCGATGCTCCGTGCACCAGTCGAACGACTCCGTCCGCGGCCCGTTATCGCCGGAGAAATGCGGCATCACGTAGCGCTGATACAGCTCGTAAGACCGCTTCGTCTCGGCGAAATCGGCCCAGTTGTGCACCTGCTGCAGGAACACCCCGAAATCGCCCTGTTTCGCGTACAGACGCTCGATCAACGCGATGGCATCGTCCGGCGTCCCGATCACGCCGAATTTGTTCTCGATGAACCATTCCGCCGCGTCGTAACCCTTGGGCACGTTAAAACGGAGTTGGTTGTTGTTCAGATAATTCAGGTACCGCTCGAACCCGAATTTGACGTTCTCCATCGCCTTCTGGCGCGTTTCCGCGATGTGCATCGGGCCGACCAGCCGCAACCGCGCCGGATCCATGGTGCGGCCGTGTTCGGCGGCGAGGTCGTTGGCGATTTTCCAGTTCGCGGCCAGCGCGTCGAACCCGAACGGGTTGGTCGCCGCGACGCAGATCATCGCCAGATCGTATTTCCCGGCGAGACGCCCGCCGGACGGTGTGACCGAGCTGACCACCGCCACCTCGGGATACGGCTTCGTGTAGGGGAGAATATGCGCCCGAGCGCCGACGAAATTGTACCAGTCGGTCTTCTCGGTGACGGTCTCGCCCTTGAACAGACGCAGGATCAGGTCCAACGCCTCAGCCATACGATCCCGCTGCGTATCCGGATCGATACCCATCATCAGCGCGTCGGAGGCCAGCAGACCCGGCCCCGCACCGAACATCACCCGGCCCCGCGTATGATGGTCCAATTGAATGATCCGGTTCGCGACCATCAACGGGTTATGGTACGGCAAAGAGATCACGCCGGTCCCGAATTTGATGGACTTCGTCCGTTCGGCCGCCACCGCGATGAACAGCTCCGGGGAGCTGATCAGCTCCCACCCGGCAGAATGGTGTTCGCCGATCCAGGCCTCGTGAAAGCCCAGCTTATCCAGCCACTGCATCAGCTCCAGATCGCGGTCGAGGCAAGCGGAGGGGTTTTCGTCCATCGGGTGAAACGGCGGCAGGAAAGCGCCGTGACGAAGCGGGATGCGGGCCATGTGGGGTTTCTCCGGTTGGGGACAGTTCTCCGAACCCATGTTATCAGGGTTTCCACAACCGGAAACCACCGCGCCCCAATCCATGTCCGAAACCGTCACCCGTATCGACCGCCGAGTCTGGACCATCGCCGCCGCCTGCACCATGGGCCCGCTGATGTCCGGCCTGGATGCGACGATGGTGAACGTGTCGCTCGACACCATCGGGCGCGCGTTCCAGGCGCCTCTGGGGCTGATCCAATGGGTCACCAGTGCGTATCTTTTGGCACTGGCGCTGGCCTTGCCGCTCAGTGGCTGGTTGGTGGACCGTATCGGTGCCCGCCGTATCTTCCTGGCATGCTTCGCCGCTTTCGTCGTGTGCTCGATGCTGTGCGGCGGCGCGCGTTCGGTCCGGTTGCTGATTGCTTGCCGTGTTCTTCAAGGCATCGCCGGCGGTTTGCTGGCGCCGATGATGCAGATGATGATGGCGCGCCATGCCGGCAAACATATGGCCCGGGTCATCGGCATCGCCGCCATGCCCGTCATGGTCGGCCAAATGCTCGGCCCCAGCCTTGGGGGGCTGATCCTCTCGTACTCGTCCTGGCGCTGGACGTTCTTCGTCAATGTGCCCGTGGGGTTGCTGGGGATCGCATTCGCCTGGACCGTGCTGCCGCGCGATGAGACCGTGAGTCCGCGCCGGTTGGATGTCGCCGGGTTCGCGATGGTCTCCCCGGGTTTGGCGCTGTTGCTGTTCGGACTGGTGTCCGCGGCCCACGGGGAAGGCGGTGCGTCGATTGCCCTTGTCATAAGCGCCGTATTGCTGAGTGCCTTCGCCTTCCGAGCGCTGAAGTGGCCGAGCTCCGCGTTGATCGATCTTCGGCTGTTCGCGGGGAAGACCTTCCGAGCGGCGGCAGCCACCCAGTTCCTGTCGAACGCGATCAACTTCGGCGGACAACTGCTGATGCCGCTCTATTTTCTGAAACTGCGCGAAACACCGCCGGGTCTGGCAGGGTTGCTCCTGGCGCCGATGGCTCTCGGCGTGTTCTTCGCGCTGCCGATCATGGGGCGTCTGAGCGAGCGATATGGTGCCCGCGCTATCTCCGGCGGCGGGGCGGCCATCGCCCTGGTGGGAACCCTGCCGTTCGTGTTCGCGGGGACCAATATGCCGCTCCCCATTCTGGCCATCGCGCTTCTGGTGCGGGGCTTCGGTGTCGGTTCCATCACGTTGCCATCGGCGGCAGCAGCTTATGCGTCGGTCCCCCGTGAGTCGCTGGGACACGCGACGACCGCGATCAACATCTGCCAACGCTTCGGCGGGCCGGTGGGTACGACCGGTTTGGCGCTGGTTCTGCAGTTCGCGCTTGCCAACACGGTGCTCCCCGCAACCGCTTACACTTGGACGTTTTGCGTGCTCGCGGGGCTGGCGGCGGCGGCGATTCTGGCGGCCTCGCAATTGCCCGGCGCGGGGAGTCGTGCCTAAGCTGGGAGCAATCAACGCACCACGAGAGGGAACCAAGCCATGAGCGGCGAAAATTGTCTAGCCGGTCTGAAAATCCTCGACCTGACCCAGTTCGAGGCCGGCCCATCCTGCACCGAAGCCCTCGCTTGGCTCGGCGCCGATGTTGTGAAAGTGGAGAATCCCGGTTTGGGCGATCCCGGCCGTTCGTCCGGCCGCACCAGCGCCGACAAGGATGCCAACTACTTCCTGCAATACAACTCGAACAAGCGTTCGGCCGCGGTCAATCTGAAGGATCCGCGCGGGCTGGAGATCGTTAAGAACCTCGCCAAACAGGCCGACGTGATGATCGAGAATTTCGCCCCCGGCGCGATCGAGCGGCTGGGGCTGGGTTACGACGTGGTGAAAGCCATCAACCCCGGCATCATCTTCTGCCAAATCAAAGGCTTCGGCACTGGCAGCCCGTTCGAAAAGGGCTTGGCGTTCGACATGATTGCTCAGGCCTGCGGCGGCCTGATGTCCATCACAGGCGAGGAAGACGGCCCGCCCTGCAAACCCGGCGCGACCATCGGCGACACCGGCACCGGGATGCTGATGGCGATCTCGATCCTCGGGGCCTACATCCGCAAGCAGCGCACCGGCCAGGGCGAGCACCTGCAACTCGCGATGCAGGACTCCATCATGCACTACATCCGCAACGCCTTCGCCTACATGGAGCGTACCGACGGCAAACCCGCGCCACGCGCCGGTTCGAAGACGGTCGGCGGCGGCAACCCGCCGATCGGGGTTTATCCCTGCAAAGGCGGCGGCCCGAACGATTACGTTTACGTCTACACCTCGGCCGCGAACCCGGAGCACTGGACGCGTCTGCTGAAGGTGATGGGACGCGACGATCTGATCGGCGATCCGCGTTATGCGAATCCCGCCGCGCGGACCGAACGGCGGGAAGAAGTCGATGCCATCGTGGCCGAGTGGACGCGCAAGCACGACAAGGTGACGGCGATGCAACTGATCAGCGGCGCGACCATCCCGTCCGGTGCGGTGCTGGATACACGCGAACTCGCGGACGACAAGTCGTTCGAGGAACGCAAAATCCGCCAGACCATGAAGCACCCGGCCAACGGCGATTACGTCATGAGCGGTTGGCCCGTCCGATTTGGCGGCACACCGCCCGCCGTCGGTCCGGCACCACTGCTGGGGCAACACTCCGGCAACGTGCTCGCGGATTGGCTGAATCTGGACAACGATGTCATCGGCACGCTGAAAGCCGAAAAGGTGATCGTGGAATGAAAACGCAATTCTGTACCGTACAGGACGAAGGGCGTGTGCGGATTGTCACGCTCAACCGCCCGGAAGTGCTGAACGCGCTCCATGCCGATGCCAACGACGAATTGGCGGCGGTGTGGGACGAATTCGCGACGCGCGACGATTTGTGGGTGGGGATTGTCACCGGAGCCGGCGAGAGAGCTTTCTCCGCCGGGAACGACCTGAAAGTTCAGGCCGCCGGGAAACGCCGGCCGAACGGGCCGCGCGGTTTCGCCGGAATCACGCATCGGTTCGACATGTTCAAACCGATGATCGCCGCGGTGAACGGCGTTGCGATGGGGGGAGGGTTCGAGACCGCTCTGGCCTGCGATATCATCATCGCGGCGGAGAACGCGGTCTTCGCGCTGCCCGAACCTCGGGTCGGGCTGATCGCGGGTGGCGGCGGCGTGCACCGGCTGCCGCGCTCGATCCCGATCAAGCAGGCCATGGGCATGATCCTGACGGGACGGCGGGTGCCGGCGCGGGAAGGTTTCGAACTCGGGTTCGTGACCGAGGTCGTGCCGGAAGGGC
>Ga0214180_1000673_pt1 | contig 11754 bp, 15 predicted proteins | sample TroBogEpilimnion_22_FD_153018 | JGI IMG/M metagenome (GOLD analysis project Ga0214180, IMG submission 153018) | Freshwater microbial communities from Trout Bog Lake, WI - 16OCT2007 epilimnion | ecosystem: Environmental > Aquatic > Freshwater > Lake > Epilimnion/Euphotic zone | place: Trout Bog... | reverse complement strand
CGGCGGTCCACAATACTCATACGTCTACACCAGCGGTATACAACGCTGCGAGCGACGCGTGAACGGACTGAATTGTTAAGGGGAATAGAAAATGAATCCGCACGATCTACTACGACAAGCAAGCGAAATAATCGGCGAACGCGGGACTGATTACGGTGGCATCGAAGATAATTTTCAGCTTATTGCTGATCTGGCATCTTTGCGCTTGGGCCGCGATATTCATCCCTTTGAAGTAGCGATTGTTATGGTTTGCGTTAAGAACGCGCGTGCATTTAGCAACCCAACGCATATTGATAGTCGTTTAGACGCGATGAACTACGAAGCGTTTGCGGCTATGTTTGCCAATGATTATGTGAACCAGAAAGAAGGTTCCGGCATAGGCTATAAAAAACGCGTTGACTTAAAACCGGCTAAGATTGAGCCAATAAAAAAGCCGCGAAACGAAGCGCTCGCGGCTATTGTTGATAGTATCGCCTAGATATGATGTCCTTCGACGGTGATAGTTTTACCATTGACTATCACCGCCGGAGGCGTGTTCGACGATAATGCTGCAACAGGCATGGAATTGACAGCGTTACAGACTTCATTGGCTATGGCGCTAGGCACAGCCGTTGATCCCGCCGATACAATATTGGCGATAGTTGTCGCTGTTGGCACAAATTTACACGACGCCATAGCGACAGCCTGCACATCATCAACAATTTTAATGATTGTCGCGCCAGTTGTTGTCGCTTGATTACACCCGACTAATCCTAATGCGGCGAGAATAATGATGCGTCTCATACTTTTTTCTCCGACATAAGAATAGCAATAACACCGCCAAATGCAGCAGCGACGTTTAGGATATTATCGCCAAGAACGCCGGGCCAAATTTGATGAATGACTAGTGAGATAACGCCTGCACCACCCCAAGTAGAAGGCTCATGTAACCGGGCAACAATCCAGTTAGCTAATATTTGATTCATTCTAGTAACCTCCTAAAGTAAATGCCAAGCATAAATAGTAATTTGGCTCCGTAAGCTATCGAAGCGGCGACCGCGACGATATATATACGATTTTATCCAACAAGGGCTAAAATCTGCTTTTTAACGTCAACAATACGCGCCGCCCACCCCTTACCGAATGTAGACCAAATTGACAACGACTGCATGAACGCCAACCGTTTATTTGTGACTGTCATTGCGACGTAAGTTTTAGTGGCTTGGATCGTCGCAGGGCCGATCACGCCGTCTTGCGTAACGCCAATGACTGATTGAAGCGTCTTAGAGGCTTTTGATACGCCGCTGTTCACAGCATAATCGAACACAGCAAAATCAACACCAGCGGGAAGATCGTCTCCGCTAATGCGATCCCAATATTGTTGTTTATAAATTGCGCCAACTTCCAGATCAGTGATATATCGGACGCTTTGTGTTGGTTGATTAGCGGCTTTACGCCATGCGTCATAGACCGCTTGCGTAACACCCTTATTCGTCGGGCCACCTGGATCTTTCGGATGGTCAACATAACCGCCTTCGTATTGTAGCACTTGAGCTAGGCACTTGGCGTAGTTCTCTTTCATCGGTCTGCCTTCTGAGAGATGAGATCTTGAATACGATCTAATTTAGAAAAGATCGCGTTGAGCGATGTATTGAACTCATCGCGCGTCACATAGCGGCCAGCGACAAGCACTTCAATTGACGCGACCTTATCGACAAGCGCCTTGTCAGCCGTTTGAAGATCCTTCAATGACCCCCAGATCGTGTTAAGCACCCATCCAAAAGTGACGCTCACTATCGCCGTGGCGACGTTAAAAAAGAACTGATATTCGCTCATTTTCATCTCGCCATCGCGTTACGGTTTTGCTGTGGGTTCAATGCGTTTTGAAGTGTGACTGCACCACGAATCATTTCAGACGGCGTGGTTTTACGTTTTACTTTTGTAACTTGTTGTTTATTTAACGCATCTTCTATTAACTGACCTAATCGCTCAGGATCTTTTACTAATAAATCAGCGGTTTTTAACACCATTCGACGGTTAGATATTTTTTGAAATTTATCTATTATTGATTTTATAAGCGTAGTGTTTCGAGATAAAGTATTTGGAAGATCTTCAGATGAAACACCTGCTTCTGCGCCTAGTTTGGTAACGCCAGGCGCTCGTCGAACACCGGCTAATTGGTCTACTTCGTTTAATCTTTTTATCTCATCCGCTACAACGCGCAGATCAGTTAATTGAGCTGGCGTAAATGTATTATCTAATTGAATTGTCATTTTTTTATCTGGCAACGGCGCTTCTTTAGCTATTTTAGCTGTTTGTTGCTGTGTCCTTACAAGACCTCTAATACGACCATATTGATCGCCCAGCACCATGCGAAGTGGTTTTTCATTTTTATCAAGATATTTCATAGCCGCTTCAGGGTCGCCTGAACGAATAAGATTAAGCGCTCTATCTGATACTTCTTTATCAAGCGCTTCTAACGCCTCTGGCGAATTACGAAGACGACGCTGTAAAAAGTCCATATTAGGTGCTGACTTAAGTGCTTCATCAACAACTTCAGCGGGACTTGCTTTACGCATAATTCTAGCTTGTTCAGCTAGACGCTCCATACCAGTTTGAAGGCGCGCCGCTTCCGCACGGATAGGCTGAAGAATTGTATTAGCATCAACGCCCATTATATTAAGTTGACGCCCATGATCGGCTATAAATTTATCTATAGCTTCAGGGTTCACCATACGCGTAGTAGGATCAACAACAGCCTTTCTAGCTAAATCTTCTACGCCGGTAAGCATAGCTTGTCGGGCTAAAGGATCATTACGATACGTTGTTGCAAACTGTTGAGCGCCGCGTTCATCTTGTAAAAATGTTTTAACAACGCGGTCAGGCAATAGACCAGGCTCATTTTTACCTGTTGTTCGCAAAATATCTCTGACAACACCAGTCCTAAATCTAGGAATAACTTCTTCGCGGTGCATTTGAAGCCCACGATTATAAAGATTGCGTGCGGTGTTCGGTAATTCAGGACTTCTAGCAATAGCAGTTCGAATTGCATCATAAACGCCGTAAAGATTAGGAAGCGTCTGCGCCGCGCCGGGAGCCATAGATCTTTCAGCGCCAGCAATATCTAATCCTACAGCTTTACGAACTTCATCAAGCTGACGTAATGATGCTTGCTCAGGAAGATTTTGTAGAAGCCGCACAGTTTGAGGCGCAGTCTCCGGCGCAAATTCTGTTAATGGACGGCCAAGAATTTGTTCTGTGCGACGAATAACACCCGTTGTGTCTATCGGCGCGTTGCCTGCTTCTCGGAACGCTTGTCTAAATACAGGGCGCACGCGTTCCTGACGTGTCTCGCGTTGTAAAGTTTCAGCCCGACCAGCGAGCGTTTCGCCAGGCATACGCTGACCTGTTTCGGGTAATCTTTGTGCTACGCCGCGTGCTTGTGTTTCTAATCCAGCTTGTTCAGTAGCAAGCTGTTGCATAAGACTATCACGAACAGATCTTAATTCGCCGCGCGCTTCTGGCGACATATCTTTAGCGCGTGTTTTTAATTGCTGATCGACGCGTGTTAATTGATCTTGAATTGCTGATAGTCTTTGTTCTTTTAATTTAAATATATCACGTCCATATGGCTCGCTAACATTCATTAAGTTAGCTTCCATACCAGCAACGGCTGGTTCAGATAAACCCGCTGCAACCGCTCGTTGTGAAGCTGTAGCTACAGGCGCGCCCGGCGTAACTTCAGGAGCTTGTTGCATAGCCGCCGCAAATTCGCGCGGCTGTGCAGTCTTAGCCATAATATTTTCAACCGCCGCCGCTTCTGGCTGAAGAACAGGTTTTAAAAGAGGCGATACAAATCTATTAGCTACAGCGGCAGTTGGCTCTAAAGTTACCGCGCCAATACCTCGCGCTATTGGCGCGGCCATAGAAACGCCTAAAGCTGTAGACACAGGCGCATTTTTAAAAGTCTCAAGAGGATGACGCGCTACTTGATATGCACCACCAAGTAATTGCGCGCCTGTCTGCAATGGACTGCCAACGGCTTCAGCCACGCCTTGAAGCGCCTGAAGTGGGTCCGTAGCTACATTATACGCGCCTTGTGCAATATTCATCACATCTTGCGGCACATTACCCGCAGCTTCGCTTAAATACCCAAGCACTTTGCCAGATGTTGTGCCAGCAAATCCAGATGGCTTTTCTTCGAGCGTGCTGATGTCATAGCCATTAGCTTTCAGCTTTTCAGTAAGCTGTGCTTTGGTTGTCCCTTCAGGAACATTTTTAATGACTGTGCCGTCAGGAAGCCGAACATCCATTATTTAAGATCCCCAAAGTCAATAATGCCGCCAGCTTTTGGAGTTTCTGGCGCCCCACGACGCGCGCCAATAATATTTTGAGCTTCTTTTTTAGGTTCGAATAGCGTCGTGCCAGAACCAAATTGTTTATTTAAATCATTAAGTATTCTAAATGCACTACTGATATTAGCAATATTATCTGGGTCAGCTAAAGCTGCACGAAGACGTTCGCCTTCAACGTTAGAATCAAAATTCTTGCTTTGAAGTCCCGCCGCCGCTGCAAATTGAGGAATAGCAGTAGACACTTGTGATCTAAGTGAATCAACAAGCGCTAGTCGTTCATTTGCGTCTAATTTACCAAACAATGTTCCTAAACGTGATTTGTTGGCTAGAGCTTCAAAAGTCTCTTGCGGCGTTTCACCAGGAACAGAAATACCTTTAGCTTTAGCTAAATCTATATATGTAGATCCAATATTTTTAAGGGTATTGCTAAACCGATATTTACCAAGCGCTTCTTTTTCACGACCGATAGGCGCAGCTTGTTGAATAGCTTGTTCAGTTGCCATTTGATCTTGAATAGCTTTAGCTTCCGGCGCTAATTCCATAGCCGCAGGGCCAAGATTACGGCCTAACCCCGGCGCACGCACGTTAGGCGCTGCGACTTCTTGCCCCCATGCCGTAGATCCCGCCGCAACTTGAGGTAATTTTTCAACACCACCAGGGCCAACAACCATCCCCGGCATGTTCTCTGTTGGAGCCATAACTTTAGGGATACGCGCCTCAAGTTCTTTAGTAATCACACTGCGCGTCATATCCGCTGTCATAAGCGCTTTGTTAATAGCTTTAGGGCTATATTTATCTGGTAAATGTTGACCAAAAGCCGGATCAATCTGCATGATTGCATCACGATCTTCAGCGTATGTAGAACCGTCTGGTGCTGTTCTAGCTAATATATCTTGCGCCGCGCCAATCTTTTTGTTGTGAAAATCTAACTCGGCTGAATGAGCCTGCGTGATCTCATGCGCGGCTTTAGCTTGCAACCCAGGATGCTCATCAGCATATCGTTGAGCGCGGATGGCGGCATCGCTGGCTTGATTAGCTGCTGACAAACGCTGATGTTCTGCGGCTTGCGCGCGATAATATGCCTCTTCTTGTGAGGCTTTAAGTTTCATTGCTGTATCAAGATCAAGACCTTGAAGTTGTCTAACAGCTTCAGGCGAAGATAAGTTAAATCCTGGCGCACCTGTAACCGCCAACATCTTATTTTCTAGTTCTTGTTTACGTTGTTGTTCAGCTAAAGAATTTTGTAATACTTGATCGCGCAATCGGTTAGACGCAAGCGCCTGCCCCTGAGCATATGCGCCCATAAGGTTAAGATCAGGAACCTGAAATTCTGGAACTGGCTGATATTGAATTGGCATTAGACAACTACCTGTCCATTTTGAATGTATCCACCGCCAGGGTTAGGAACCCTTGCGCGCAGCGCCGCCTCCACCAAAACCACCTGCGCCGAGAGCCGTCATACCACCTTGAATAGCCTGCCCTGCAAGCGCCGCCATTAGGTTTGTTGGCCCCATATAAGCGCTGGCGTTATTAGCGCCAATATTGGCGTAGCCTTGCCCGATGTTCTGACCAAGAGCATTATAGTTAGCCGCAAGCTGCTGGCCTGCACCTGTGTAAGTATTGGCTAAATTAGATCCTGTTGTGCCATATGTGCTGGCTAGGTTTTGGCCTGTATTGGCGTAAAGATTAGCTTGATTAGCGCCTGTTTGGCCTGCTAACCCCGACGCAACTTGAGCCGCGCCTGCGCCCGTGCCTGCTAAGTTCTGCAACGCGCCGGTCTGTAACTGAGCCTGCTGCATAAATCGCTGATACGCGTTTTGATATTCTTGGCTGGCGGCGTTTTGCCCATAATTTGTCAGTGCTTGCAATGCACTGCCCCCGACGCTTGCGCCGCCAAGACCCGCCGCTATAGCGTTCTGAGCCGCCTGCTGGCCTTGCTGGAATCGCCAAGCATAACTTGGGTCCATTTGAAGCTGCGCGGCTGTTGGCATTTGACCATACTGACCACCCGGCGCATACATCGCCGCAAGTTGATTTGTTGCTTGCGTGCCTGCGTTCATATAGGGCTGTTGATAGCCTACACCTTGACCATAATATTGACCAAGAACATTAATTCCTTGATTTTGCGCGGCGTTAAGCGCGTCAACGGCTGATGTCTGTCCTTGTTGAAGAGCGCCAACAGCTTGATTTTGACCTTGTTGAATAGCGTTTTGAGCGGCAGCGGCCTGTTGAGCTTGCGCCAACATGGCAAGCTGAGTGCCTTGATTCGAAGCATTAGCGGCCGAGGAAAAACCCATTTTACTTCTCTCTTGCTACGGTTCCATCCGATTGAGGTATGTAACCTAGTCTTTCCAATATGTTATACATGAACTCATGCCCCGGCGTAACGCGTGTAAATTGCATATCTGCTAGGATTTCTTTTAAGAGTCCTTTTGTCAGCCAACGCTTGCGCCATTCAGATAATATAGATACATGAGTTTCACCATTTTTGGAATAGATAGCCCCTATAACTATGTTATCCTTTACAATAGCTTTTATATTCCAATCCTCAACAATCTGAGCATATTGCTCAAAAGTCATTGGTATATGCCAATCTGTCGCCTGATAACCGACGGCTATAGCTTCATTTTTATGTTTTGATGATATAAAGGATGCCATAGTTCTTTGGCTTTGTTTCTGTGCCGCCGGTCGTGGATGTAGCTACAGTCGTTGTGATATTGGCGTTACCAGTTCCTGTGTTAAATTGATTACCACTACCATAATTAAGAATCTGATTATTACCGCCGCCACCACCAGCATTAGTATTATAAGTAATATTATGTGTATGGCCGCTATCCGTAGATGTAGCTGTATGGCTGTGGTTAAGATAAGTGTCTGCTTGATACCCGCCGATGGCTGGACCAACAGCCGTTCCATAGACACCATTGGTTCCTGTCATGCGGAGAAACATACCTCTAAAATCTGGTATTCTAAAAGTTCCCGCAGCTTCGCCGCCTACATTCCATGTAGACCCGCAAACTGCATAAAGAGCGGCGTATGTTGTTTGAGATATTACTTGCCCAGCACAAGTTAACCAGCCTGATGGCGGTGATCCTGAAGCAAAAGCCATGATAGCTCCTGGCGGCGCAGCAATGCTTATGGATGTAAGCATACTTGTGTCCACATAATTCTTAGTGGATGCTTGAAGTGACGTTGTAGGATCAGAAGGTAATATAATAGGAATAGTTGAAATAGCATTTGTCGTATTAATAGTAAACAGCGTCGTGCCATTAGCCTTAAGAACTATACTGCGCGCGCCTTCAGCCGAATAATAGGAATTAGACGCATCCGCCGATATAATTGACCGAGCTACGCCGCCATTTGATAGCCACATAGCCCCAGAATTACTTATATCTAATGCAGCGCCAGGCGATGTTGTTTGAATACCTAAATTATTATTAGCGTCAATAATGACCGGCGTTGTATCTGGATCAGCTACATTTTGCGCGACAAATATTGGCCCGGTGCCTGTTTGAGTAATTTTAAGCGCCGCGCCGCTAGAAGAAGATCCAATAGTTACGTTACCCGTCAAAACCGGGGATAATGCCGTTGTAGGCGCTGAAATATTGTCAACAGTCCAAATTTCTGTATTATCTGGAGCGCAAAGTTTAAATTTATATGTTGCTGAACCTAACCAAACATTGGCTTCGCCACGCGAATCAAGAACCACCGGATTACTATTTGGCGTAGAGCCAGTGCTGTCCGTGTAAGATGCTTGAGGCGTTGTTGTGCCTGCGGCGTAAGTATACAATAGCCCGCCAACAAGCGGAGCGCCTGACGCGGCAAAAAATTGCATTTTTGCTGTTGGTGTTAAAACAGTCATTTAGGCACCTACGATACTTGTAACGGTCAAAATGGCCGAAGGAATAGCTGGAACAGGGCTTGAATTAGAAAATGCTGTTATCTTTACGTTTGTATTATCTGTGGACCACATAAGACGAAAATAATCGCCTTTTTGAAGGTTTAGCACAAAATTCCACGCAGTGACAGTTGCAGCGTTAGACCCTTGAAGGGTAACTTTTGTAGCAGAGTTAGGCACCGCAGTTCCATTAACGTCTGCCCAAATGTATATTGCTTGCGCACTACCGCTGGAACTTGTTACCTGTAAAGAAAATTGAAAATTATATGTACTTGTAATGTCTACATATATACGAGAAGTTGGTGTTCCAATATACACCCCATAGGCTAATGTATTGCCTGCGGCGTCCGTAAAAGCACTGTTGAATGTAACAGCATAAGCTGTGTTTATGGCCGCAGCGCTTTGTGTTGTGGTATCGTAAAAAGATCCATATCGTTCGCCAGCTTGAACAGCTTGGTAGATATTAAACAGCCAAGTATACCAAGGCCGCGAAACATAATTTGTCTCTCTATTGATAAAATCTACGCGCGGTGCGGGTATCTGAGTGTTATTGGGGTTTACGTTAGGCATTAGTGCCGTCCGCGTGTAATTCAGCGCCCATAATGGCTATTTTAACAGGATCAGTGCCTGACACCTCATACACACGGTCACGGAGCTTAGTTGTCATACCAAGTCGTCGCCAGATCGTTCGATAACCAGTTTGCCCAATTTGACCCATAGATTTCCAATGTTCATTTGACCATGTATGCCCGCCGTCATCCGACCATCGTAACATGACTTGAGGATCTGCGCCGGGGGTCACAGTATAAGTAGTATAGTTCCTAATCGTTAAAGCAGACCCAGAACGGTCCAAAATGAAATTGTTAGCGCGGTCATAAATATAAATAATAGCATTGACTTCGTCCTGGCTATATCCTGAAATACCGACGCCAGCTTCACAGTCAAGTTGAAGACTATGTTGCGTGGTTCTATTAAGATCATTTTGTCCTGCTGGTAACGCTCGCCATGACCGTAACCATTTTTGAATTGTCCCTGCTTCTGAATAAACATTCAGATCATAAGAATAAATTGTTCCCGCGCGATAATCACCTATAACATTGGTATTATTAAAAAACATCTGACAATTACCACGCTGACGCGTGAACTTGTCATTGTCCCATCCGGCGCGCTCATGCCATGCTTGTGTAGAGACGTCATATACCCATGTTGTATCCGCAGTAGGAAAATTTAAAACATAAAATGAATGACCGTCTTGTTGATATGTATACGCTGTGGCGTCAGAAATATTGGAGTATTGTTGAATTTGCCATTCAACAGCGTGCGTTGATATACGAACACCAGAATATCCATCAGACCGATAAACAACACCTTTACCGCGTTGATCTGTGCCAAGCCAAAAAATACCATTATCAAGTTTAGCGACTGAATAGGCAGCAGCGCAACCAATTTCATTATACGCACCTTGAATACGGGCCAATGGAAATGTTGGTAACCCTGCGTCATACCAGACTTCAACGGTGTATGACCCAAAAAGCCATACTTCGCGGTGATCGACAATCAGCGTTACAAGATTATCAGGTGAACCATCAGCCGCAGCATAATTTAATGGTTGTATGGTTAAACCATCTTGAAGATTAGATACCCAAAAATTTTGAGTTTCGGGCTGATTATAAACGAAATATCCGTCTAAATATCCGACACCTACCGCGCCGTAAAAATTAGCGCTAGTAATCTGCGAAAATGTATTTCCAGAAGTATCGTAAATATATCCATATGTATTCGCAGCGATATATACTTGAGTATTATTGTTAGACATATTAACTGGGCCAGATCCAGCCACAACGCCTAAATATGTGGGGAGCCAATTTGTATCTACGCGGTAAAGAGCGTTTCCAGATACAACATACCCATAATTTCCAAATGCCCATAATCCACGAATAGGGCCGTTCCCTACGGTAGCAAGAAATTTAAGCCCCGGCGCGCGTTGTAACCATGCGGCTTCTTTGCCTCCTTCGGGTATAATCTCAGGGTAAAGATTAACCATACGAGAATCAGCCGCATTGACTGAACGCGCTACATAAGACGAGCCAAGAATAGGCGTCTTCATCAGTAATTGCCTGCGTAAATATTAAATCGTTGACGACGTTGCATCATGCTATAAGGCAACGCCATTACGTCATCGGGGTTATTAATACGTTTCAAATCACGCTTGGACGCCATAGCAATTCTACTAACTGTAGGCGATGGTTCAACACCAAATTCAGGCGCTATTTCACACGCCAAATTATACCTAAATGCACGCAAATACCCTGGCGGAAATAATAATGGAGTTTGTAAAGTTGCTGGCGTATCTAAAGTAGAAACAGAAATGAAATGCCATTCCAAGACACGCGTTGGAACAGGATATATACTCATCGTAATATTTGGGTATGTCATGTTGACAAAAATGACCTGCGGATAGGTGCTGGTCACTGTTTTAACGGCAATACCATCATATTGTTGTTGGTTAATAATTTTGATACCAAAAGAAACATTTGTTGATGGGTCTCTAAAATACGTCGCGTCATCAAGACGAATTGGACGATTACCAACAAAATCACCGGTAGGCCCGAGTGTCTGAACACGAAAGTTTGGCGTCCAAAGAAATGTTTGATCTTGCGTGCAAAAAACTGACAGACGCTCGGTATTCCAAGAGTCTATCATTTGATTTAAAGCCGCTAAAGAGTCATTAGCTGTCTCAGAAGAAGGCGTTTCACCTTCAGCCAGCATCCCTATCAGTCTCAGGGCCCCGCAGATCTGGTCGTATGCCGTATACGTTGTCATCGTCTACCTTTTGTCTGCGCCCGCGTCGCGAAACTATAGCATTGGTCGGTTCTTCAGTCACCTCGCCGGGGACAAATTGCTCCCAACCATGTTCCTCGTCATGCGCCACTTCAAGATTAGATGTAGCGACTTTAGCGCCATGAATAGGATGACGAAGATAAAATACAGCCATGTTAACTCCTATGAGGGCCAGGCGACCCGTAGGTCGCCCGTGTTATTGATATTAGACGAATACTGGGAACTGCCACTTAGTGCCGTCTGAGATAAACAGCTTTCCGGTGCCGGTGGCGTTCGTCGTTGTAGCAAGCGAACCTACCGGCGCAGTCGTAGTTGTCGAATTAGCAGTAATAGCTGTCGTCAGGAAATAAAGACCTGCCGTAGCGTTGGCAACTACCGCGCCGGTTGTAGCCGTCGAAGTAAGCGTGCCAGAGACTGTTGCGCCCGTGATCGTTGGATTTGTAATGACGGCACCGTCGATGGTCGTGCCGCTTACAAGCTGTGGATCAGAGTAGGCAACACCAACTGGTTTGGTATTGACCATTTTAATCTCCTAAAAGAAAAGAGTGGGCCAAAGCCCACCCTATTAAGCGACGCGGTAACCAACCCAAGTAGCTGCCGCTGTGCGAACAAAGCGGAAGATGCCAGAGGTGACAGCAGCAGCCGAAGCTGAATTGATGGCAAGATAAACGTTACCAACAA
>Ga0214180_1000663_pt1 | contig 11928 bp, 10 predicted proteins | sample TroBogEpilimnion_22_FD_153018 | JGI IMG/M metagenome (GOLD analysis project Ga0214180, IMG submission 153018) | Freshwater microbial communities from Trout Bog Lake, WI - 16OCT2007 epilimnion | ecosystem: Environmental > Aquatic > Freshwater > Lake > Epilimnion/Euphotic zone | place: Trout Bog... | reverse complement strand
CGCGTGCGTTGATTGAGCGCCATCCAGAAACCATGCGCCTGATTACGCCAGGTGTGGGGGAGAGTCCTAGATCAGTCCAGCTTTATGCGGTCGATCCTGTTGTTGCTGGTCAGGCGATCACCATGCTGATGGAAGAGAATTTAGCCGACCATATTGATTTAAATTTTGGTTGCCCAGTGCCAAAAGTTACTCGCCGCGGCGGAGGAGCAGCGCTTCCTTACAAGCGCAAACTCTTCTCGGCGATTATTGGTTCGGCGGTAAAAGCCGCTTCTCCATTTGGTGTGCCAGTGACAGTAAAGATGCGCATCGGAATTGATAGCGATCACCTGACATATTTAGAGGCGGCTCAATCTGCTGCAGATCAAGGAGTGGCGTGGGTTGCGCTCCATGCTCGAACCGCCGAACAACTCTACGAAGGCCAAGCGGATTGGTCTGCTATCACACGACTGGTTGAGCATATGGCGCCAACTGGAGTTCCTGTTCTCGGAAATGGTGATATTTGGTCTGGCGCAGATGGACTTCGGATGATGGAAGAGACTGGTTGTGCTGGAGTAGTAGTGGGTCGCGGCTGCTTGGGCAGGCCATGGTTGTTTGCAGAATTGAAGGCGGCATTTGCTGGCGCACCAGCCCCAGAACTCCCATCTCTTTACCAAGTGCGTGAAATTATGCTCCGCCATGCCCACCTACTTGTAGATTTCTTCGAATCCGAAGGTCGGGCAATGCGCGATCTTCGAAAACACATGGCCTGGTATCTCAAGGGATTTTCTGTGCCTAGAGAATTGCGCGCTGGCTTGGGAATGGTTTCATCGTTGGGTGAGCTTGAATATCTACTCTCACAACTCACCGAACAGCAATACCCGGTCATCATCGCAGAATCGCCGCGTGGTCGCCGTAGTCATGGTCGCAGCGTGAGTCTGCCAGACGGTTGGCTCAATGATCCAGATGAATTTGCATCGATCACGATCGATGATGCTGTTTCTGGAGGCTAGCGATGTTCCTCTTTAAAATCGTGAGACGAATTTTTTCATTCGTGCTATTGCTCGCGATCATCTTTCCGCTGTATGTCGCAGGCAGTATTTGGTGGTGTGCGCACCATGTTGGACCACGTCCGAGTGACGCTATTGTTGTTTTAGGTGCGGCTGAAGACAACGGAAATCCAACTCCACTTTTAGCGCAGCGAATCAATCAAGCAAAGTTGGCCTTTGAGTCGGGATTAGCCCCAGTAATCATCACAGTAGGTGGCGGACAGAGTGGTGATCGTTTCACCGAAGCATCAGCGAGTTATCGAACGCTTCGAGCAGAGGGCTTTTCTAAGAAGCAGTTAGTTGAATTACCTGTTGGAAAAGATACATTGACTAGCACTGTGGCCTATGTGGCCTATATGAAGGCACACGGTTGGCACTCTGTTGTCATTACCACTGATCCTTACCACTGTTATCGAGCCATGGCTGAGGCTAATGATCTTGGCGTGAAAAGCTCGTGTAACCCCGTCATGCAAGGGCCAGGCTCACTCGGAGCAACTGGAATTCGTTACATCACACGTGAAACCGGTGCTTATTTGGCCTACAAGACAGTGGGTCAGTTCGGCATTCACCTGAGCGATCAGGTGAAGAAATAGCACTAGGCCACTCAGGGCTATTAGGCTGATCTCATTATGGTACTCAATCAGGTAGATGAATCAGCAGGCTACCAAAATGCAGATCGCGAGCGTTTCATCCCTGAGCCGGCTAAGCGAGGCGGTCGTACCGAATTCGCGCGTGATCGCGCTCGTATTATCCACTCATTTGCGCTTCGCCGGTTGGCAGCAAAGACGCAAGTTGCTGTCCCTTGGTTAACAGATTTTCCGCGCACTCGTCTCTCACACTCTCTTGAATGTGCACAAGTGGGTCGTGAATTAGGAGCAGCTCTAGGCGCTGATCCAGATTTAATGGAAGGCGCATGTCTGGCACACGACATAGGTCACCCCCCATTTGGTCACAATGGCGAAGATGCCCTCAATTCAATTTCTCAGAGTTGTGGTGGTTTTGAGGGTAACGCACAGTCATTTCGATTGTTAGTGCGGCTTGAAGCAAAGACGGTTGATGCCCAAGGTCGATCAGTAGGACTCAATCTCACGAGAGCTTCCCTTGATGCTGCGACAAAATATCCGTGGCCACGAGCTGTCAATGCACGCAAATTCGGTGTTTATGATGATGATCTTGAGATTTTTACATGGGTACGTAAGAACGCACCTGATGGCGCGCAATCGCTAGAAGCGCAAATCATGGATTGGTCAGATGATGTTGCTTACAGCGTGCATGATCTTGAAGATGCATTAGTCACCGGCCAAGTAAAGCTTGAGAATTTGGCGAACGATCTACCGGAACTTTTTGCAGTTGCTGCGGGAAGTTATTTGCCCGATATCACGATGGATGAAGCTCAACACGCATTGGACTCACTCAGCGGACTCTCATGCTGGCCAAAGAATTACAGCGGAAGTCATCGAGACCTTGCTGGTCTTAAAGATTTAGCGAGTCAATTAATCGGTCGCTTTGCGATGGCCGCCGAGAGCGCGACTCGGGCTACCTTCGGAGATGGTGCGCTGACTCGATATCGTGCAAACCTGATAGTTCCAAGGGCGCAGCGAGTAGAAGTAGCTCTACTCAAATCAGTAGCTGCGTTATATGTCATCAATACCAGCGCTTCGCAAGAGCGCTACGCCGAGCAACAGATAGTCATTAAAGAGCTGGTGGAGATGGTTTTGGCGCAAGCACCGAATTCGCTCGAATCCTTCTTTCTTGAAGACTGGGCCAAGGCCGCAAATGATAGTCAGCGCTTAAGAGTAGTCATTGACCAGGTAGCGAGCCTCACGGATCCGGGTGCGTACACGCTCCACGCCAAACTAAAGGCACACAAGCGAGCCTAGCCAAGTAGGATTGGGCTATGGCCGGTCGAATCAGAGATGAAGATGTCGCGTACGTTCGCGACCACACTCCGATCGATGACGTTGTTGGCGACTATGTTCAACTCAAAGGCGCAGGCGGAGGCCAGAAAAAAGGTCTCTGCCCATTTCACGATGAGAAAAGCCCCTCATTTCACGTAACTCCAAGCAAAGGTTACTTCCACTGCTTTGGTTGTGGAGTTGGCGGAGATTCGATCAATTTCCTGATGAAGTTGGAGCATTTAAGTTTCACCGAAACAGTGGAACGTTTGGCCGAGCGAATCGGTTACCAGCTGCACTATGACAGCACTGGTCCATCAGCGAACTCTGGTGTTAACCGCGCCCGATTAGTCGCAGCCAATACAGCTGCTGCAGCTTTCTATCGAGAGCAATTGATGTTGCCCGGCTCTGCCCAACTCGGCCGTGATTTTCTCGCGGGCCGTGGGTTTGATCGGGATGCAGCGTCGCTCTTTGGAGTGGGTTATGCGCCTGATGAGTGGGATGCGCTCTATAAGCATTTGCGATCACTTGGTTACACCGATGCCGAGCTCAACCTTGCTGGACTTACCAAGGAAGGCTCTCGAGGCGGACTTATTGATCGCTTCCGCAACCGCCTGATCTGGCCCATCAAAGACATCTCGGGCGACATCGTGGGATTTGGCGCTAGAAAATTGGCCGGTGATGACCAAGATCAAGGTCCCAAGTATCTCAACACTGCCGAAACCCCTATTTATAAGAAGTCTCAGATTCTTTATGGCCTTGATATGGCAAAGAAAGAGATCTCAAAAAAGCGACAAGTTGTGATTGTTGAGGGCTATACCGACGTTATGGCAGCTCACCTAGCTGGTATCACTACGGCTGTAGCTACCTGCGGAACTGCATTTGGTGATGATCACATCCGGATTATTCGTCGATTGCTCATGGATGACGATGCGTTTAGAGGTGAAGTAATCTTTACCTTTGATGGCGATGCTGCCGGACAGAAGGCAGCCCTGCGTGCTTTTGATGATGATCAAAAATTTGTTGCACAAACCTTTGTAGCGGTGGAACCAAATGGAAAAGATCCATGCGAACTACGTCAATCCGGTGGTGATTTAGCGGTTCGCGATCTCATTGCTCGACGAGTTCCACTCTTTGAATTTGCGATTAAGACCGTCATTAAGCAGTATGACATTGCGACCGCAGAAGGTCGCGTGAGTGCGCTCAATCAAATTGCGCCACTCGTTGGAAAAATTCGTGATGCATCACTCCGCCCTGAATACATTCGTTTAGTAGCAGGCTGGTTAGGTATGGAAGTCGATACCGTGACAGCTGCAGTTAAACGTGTTGCTGGAAAGTCTCATACGCCTCTACCTGATACTCCGCCCGCGCAAGTCAATCTTGCTGATCCACTTCTGATGCTCGAGCGAGAAGTTTTAAAGGTGAAGTTGCAGCGCCCGGATTTGGCGCTTAGTTGGAGCGAGATCGAACCACAAGCATTTACCTACGCTCCATACGCGGAACTTCGGAATTTGATTGATTTATATCCCGGGCTTTCTATTCAGCAATTATTGGAGAGCACCGAAGAAGAGAGTCTGCGCCGCCTAGTTACGGAGCTGACTGTGGAGCCAATTCGCACCGATGGTGAAGTCAGCGAACGATATGTACAGAGCGTCATCGCGCGCCTTCGAGAGGTCGCCTTGGGTCGCTCCATTGCCGAGATTAAATCGACGCTTCAGCGGATAAATCCGGTAGAAGAAGAGAGCAGATATACGGAAATTTTCACGGCGTTGGTGGCCCAGGAGGCGTTACGGCGGGCACAGAAAGATATAGCGCTAGCGGAGGAATAAGCGCTAGCGGAGGAATAAGCGCTAGCGGAGGAATAAGCGCTAGCCGAAGAGTGAGCGCTAGCGGGGCGAAATAGCCCTGATTTAGCCTGTGGCCTACTTCTTGATAGGATTCCGCTCTACTCGCTTGCGGGTGGTGCTTAATCCCTCATAGCTCAATTGGCAGAGCAGCCGACTGTTAATCGGCAGGTTCTTGGTTCGAGTCCAAGTGAGGGAGCCCTGTTTTTCTGGTTCCCTTAGATACGATTACGCCCTGTCCCTTCCGTGGGTCGATCCCGCACAAGGTCAGATCGCTTCTTTACGATTATCAACCTGCTCACAAGGGGAGAAAATGGCTCGAAATCCAATTGTGGAGTCATGGCGTCAAAACAACTTGCCGACCAAAATCCTTCGCTTGGCCCTCGGTGGCACCTGGTTTTATGGTGGCTGGCAAAAGGCGAGTGACCCGACTTTTCTCGACAAGGCATCCACGAATTACATCGGTGCTCAAATTCAGGGTTATGCCAAAAGTTCACCAATTGGATTTTTCCTGCGCCACTTTGTTGAACACGCATCGCAAGTCGGTGTTCTGGTCATGCTTACAGAATTTGCTATTGGTATAGGAGTTCTTACTGGTATTTGGCTACAAGCTGCGATTATTGGCGGCGCATTAGTTTCATTTGGACTTTGGCTGACAGTCACCTGGCACGTCTATCCATATTTCTTGGGCAGCGATACCGCGTATTTGGTGATGTGGATTGCGCTCTTTGCCCTCATTAGACAGCAATATGCTGGCAAGCGGGCGCCAAGCATTGTGCCAATTAATGATCGTCGAGAATTCGTTCGACTCGTAGGTGTCGGTGTAACAGCAGTAATTGCAGCACTGGGTGCTAGCAAAGTGCAAAAGACACTTCCAAAAACAGCTACAGGCGCAGAGATCGTGAAACTAGCGAAATTTCCAGTTGGCTCCACTATGCAATTCACTGCACCAGATGGCAATCCTGCATTTCTCTTCCGTACCGCTGCCGGAGTCTTTGCTTACTCTGCGGTCTGCACGCACCAAGGTTGCGTAGTGGCCTATAACTCTTTATCTAAGACTCTCAATTGCCCATGTCACGGCGGTCGTTTTGATCCGTATAACGGGGGAGCGGTATTGGGCGGTCCACCACCTACACCGCTACCTAAGTACAGCGTGGCGATCAAGGGCGACGCTATTGTGACTGCGTAGCGCTTGTCACGTATGGAAATTGTGACTGTGTAGCGCAAATTTTTATGTAACCCACCGTTAACATCGGTGGGTTATTCTTTATCTATGGGAATTTTTAAACTTCAAATCGCTCTGCCAGACCGTCCGGGCTCCTTGGGAGCTGTAGCTTCAGCTATCGGCTTCGCCGGAGGGGATATCCGCTCATTGGTGACTGTGAGTACTGAAAATGGCAAGGGTATTGATGACATCACTGTCGCCATACCAGGAACAGATCCCACGGATTTGTTGCAGGTTCTCAGTGATATCGGCGGAGTTGAAGTTCGCTCTATCGATCCTGCGCCCTAATTATTATTTCTTAATTATTTAAGCCCTAAAGCTTCTGCGCTGTCGCTGATCATTTGGTCAAGGCTCTTGGTTGGTTGCCAACCGAGTACCTTCTTCGCACGTTCAATCGAAGCGACAAGTCGTGCGGGGTCACCGGCTCTGCGATCGCTCTCAATCACAGGAACCACGCGTCCGAGAACACGCTCTGCCGAATGAACGACTTCTTTCACCGAGTAACCGGTGCCGCTACCTAAATTGATGATCTGGTGTTGGCCGTGAAGTAAATTGTTGAGAGCTTTGATGTGGGCATCAATGAGATCCACGACGTGAACATAGTCTCTGATACATGTGCCATCTGGCGTATCCCAATCAGTTCCAAAAATATTCAGTGGCTTTTCTGCAGTTGATTTGATGACATTGGGAATCAGATGAGTCTCTGGGTCATGCAATTCAGCTAGCCAGCCAGATGGAGATCGGTGTGCGCCGGCGACGTTGAAATATCGCAGAGAGATAGCGCTCAGGTTGGAGGCGCTGATGAGGCGATCGATATCGAGCTTTGATTGACCGTATGGATTAGTCGGAACACCTTCAATGTCTTCGGTGATTGGCGAGATATCTGTAGAGCCATAAGTTGCGGCACTTGACGAGAAGACAATTCGATCAATTGCATAGAGTTTCATTGCATCAATGAGGTTTCTCGTGCCATCGACATTGACGTGGTGATACAAGTCAGGCTTTTGTACTGACTCACCGACCAATGACTTACCGGCAAAATGAACGACAGCGCTCACTCCTACAAGTGCTTGCCGTAACGCATCTTGGTCAAGTAGTGATCCCTGAATAAATGTGGCACGTGGATCTACGCTCTTCTGGTGACCGGTTGAGAGATCATCGAAGACAACTACCTCGTGTTCTAAATCAGCCAGCATTGAAGCCGCGGTCGAACCTATATATCCAGCCCCGCCAGTCACAAGTATTTTGGCCATACCCAAGCCTAACTTGTAGCGATATATAAATCTTGCAGGAATTAGTTGCGAATTTGGCCGGCACAAGGATTAACCGGCTTTGGTTGTGATGTTGGAGATGGTGTTGGTTTTGGAGTTGGCGTAGATGAAATCGATGGTGTCGGCGTAGGTGTAGGCGCTTGACTGATATCGAATTCGACGGGATATTGCGAACTTGCTTCGGTCTGTGTTGCATCGATGAAATTAATAGTGCCTATGTAGTGTCCAGCAGGTAGCGAGGTAATGCGCAGATTCCATACCCCGCTAGATGTGCGCGTCGCGATTTGTACTCCACTCGGCATGAGCGAGGAAGCTGGTGTGAAATTAACAGTTCCGGCAACCACTGGGGTGCCATCTGGCCTCAAAACATTCACTCCAAATTTCACGGGGTCATTAGATGTCGCCGAACTTTGGCTAGTGATAGTCATGGTGGTGGGTTCATTAAAAGGGAGCGTCTGCGAAGGAGTTGGTTGCCATAGCCCTCGCACTAGTGACATGAAGTCACCCGTTGTTCCATTGAAGAGATTGAGATCTACTCGAGTACCAGGTACGCCATATTTACTTGGAATTCCGCAGGATGTGTACTGCCAAATTTGCCACTGAGTTGAACAGTCCGAATTGCTCCACGAGTGTGCATAGCAACCTACTGTCTTTGCATTGAGTTGTGTTGATGTCAGTGTGGCACTCGTTCCATAGCGCGCAAGCCACAACGGGTATGTGCGCAGATCGGCTGAGCGATTCATGGCACTTTCAAGGAATTGTGGGTAACTATATATAAACGGCTTGCGACCGGTTGCGCTTGTAAGTGCATCGAGCCAGGTTTGGGCCCAGAGTGTGACCGTAGTTGGGTTAGCATACTTTGCGCAGGAACCACTCGCACTGATTCGTACACAGTTGTTCTCAAGATCGAGTGCAACCGGCAAATCTCTTCGGTTGTAGCCGCCGAGTGAAGCAATCCTCCAAATAATTTTCTGTGCCTGTGCCTGCGCATCGGCCACTACGGTTGCAGTAGAGGTCGTATCTGGAAGAGTGGCGTAGTAATAGGAGGAGGTATAGAGCGAGGCGGCTTGAGCTGCTTTGCGATCGGCTGGAAAATACTTCATTGCTTGGGCGTCATATTGGTCGTTTGAATCGCCGCCTTTGATGATCACAAAGCGAATACCCGCGTTGTACATCTGATGAAAATCAATCGGCGCACCACCAGGGTGTTGATAAACACTGATGTCCATGCCTTCAATTTTGGCCCCAGGTCCGAGAGCATCAATTTTGAGGGGCGCAGTGAGTGAGGATGCGCTACTTGCACTCGCGCTGGCCACAAGCGATGTAAGGCTGACGATGAGCGCACTACTGAGTGCAAGAACTTTCTTCATACCTCACGAATTATAGGTTTGATTCCTAAAATTTTTTCGATGGCATGCTGCAATCGGGCGAACTGTTCTGGTTTGCGCACCGATTTGAAATCATGTTCGCCCTCAAATTTGGTGACATCGCGAAAATCTAAGGTGAGTGTCTGGCCATCGTATGAGACTAAGCGTGCGTCAAAGAAAGCCAGCCAGAGCACTCGGTCTTGGTTCATGAGTTCATCAAGAACGAGGTTCCACTGGGCTTTAATCGAACTGAGATCAAGCTCCGACATTGCTTAGTAGTCCTTATACATGAGTGCCATGAACATATTTTTTACCACGCAGTGCTGAGAGCAGCGCCCCTAAGAGTGCCATGGCTAGCGCCATCGAAAATACAATCAGCAAGCCATGATGAAACGGCTGTGAAATAAGTTCTGGGAAGAAATGTTTTCCAGTAAGCGCTACCCATTGACTATTAGAGACGTGGGCAGTTGTTTGTGATCCAAGCAGACTCTGCAATGGGTTATAGCCCAAGAAGGAGGCAAAGAGTGATCCAACGACCGGCAGATTAGCAATGCCGTGTGCTTGGGCAATCGAGACACCATGAGATGTCAGACCGGCATAGAGACTCTTTGGAAGAGTGTTGCTTAAGCCCACAATCATGAGCGAGAAGAACACACCAATGGAGAGCACCATTCCAGAATTCATGAATGCAGCTTGAATGCCACCAGCCGAGCCACGGTTTTCTGCTGGGACACTATTCATCACAGCGGTTTGATTAGGGGCTGAGAACATTCCGCCACCGATACCGTTAAGCAAAACTAAAGCGCCAAACCAGATGTAATGGAAGTTCGTTGGAGTGAACATCAATCCTAGAAAACTTGAACCAAAGAGGAGTAGTCCGATTGTTGATAGTACGCGCGCACCAAGTCGATCTGAGAGCCAGCCAGAGATGGGACCGGCTATTAAGAAGCCTGCTGTAAGCGGCAGTAGATAGATTCCCGCCCAGAGCGGAGTGGCGTCGTAGGCATAACCATGAAGCGGTAACCAGATTCCTTGAAGCCAAATGATGAGCATAAATTGCAGACCGCCACGCGCGATTGCAGCAAGCAAACCTGCGTTACTTCCCATATTGAAGGCGCGAATTTTAAAGAGATGAAGATTAAACATGGGATGCAAGACGTGTAATTCGATCCATACAAACAGGGCCAAGAAAACGATAGCTATGCCAAATCCGATGAGAACTTTGGGGGAGCTCCACCCCATAGATAAGCCACCATAAGGTTGAATTCCGTAGACCATGGCGACAAGGAGTGAGGTCAAGCCAATAGCAAAGGTGATGTTGCCCCACCAGTCGATGGTCGCCCGAAGGCGTTTGCCGTTGTCGACCAGGCTGAGATAGCCCCACACTGTGCCGATAATTCCAAAAGGAACCGAGACCCAGAAAACCAATCGCCAATCGCCAATAGAGAGTAATCCTCCAAGGATCAAGCCGATGAATGAGCCACCGATCGCGGCAACTTGGTTGATGCCAATTGCTAGTCCGCGCTGTGTTGCAGGGAATGCATCAGCAATGATTGCCGAGGAGTTTGCAAAGAGCATGGCCCCTCCGACTCCTTGCACCAAGCGCCAGATAACTAGCCACATGGCGCCTTTGCCGGAGTGATACGGATCGAGCGCAAGTAATACAGAAGAGATAGAAAAAACAGTGAAGCCTAGGTTGTAGATACGAACCCGACCGAAAATATCTCCGATACGTCCCAAACTAATGACCAGAACTGCAGTGACCAACATATATCCCTGCAGCAACCAGAGCAGGTAGCCGACGTTTCCAGGCGCCAGTGGATTGATTCCGACACCACGGAAAATTGCTGGCAATGAAATCAGGATGATCGATGAGTTGATGGTCGCCATGAAAATACCCAGAGTGGTATTTGTCAGTGCGATCCACTTATATCGAGGGGAGAGCTCTTTATTCTCTCTAGAAACTGTGCTCACCATTGCACCGTATCACAGCAATTTTTTGATGAGGCGTTATCTGAGCTAGTGCGGCTGCTGAAGTGAGGCGGGTGGGGCTCGAACCCACGACGACCGGATTATGAGTCCGGGGCTCTAACCAACTGAGCTACCGCCTCGAGGGATGTGTAGATATTTTATTCTGATCGAGAAGAGCAAGTAAAAAGCGGACCGGCGTGAGCCGGCCCGCTTTTAATAAATGGTTTTATTTATGCAGGGTTAACTGCATCAGCCTGAGGACCCTTTGGACCCTGTACTACTTCAAAAGTAACGGCCTGACCCTCTTCAAGAGACTTGTAGCCATTGCCTTGGATTGCTGAGTAGTGAACGAATACATCTTGTCCGCCACCATCAACTGCAATGAAACCAAAACCCTTTTCAGAGTTGAACCACTTAACTGTACCTGTTGCCATGTAGATATTTCCTTCGGTATATGAGTAAAGCTGAAGTACTCCTCAGCTTCGGTCTTCCTCTAGTACAGCGATACCGAATCCATGAAACGGGTCCTGCCAAGCGTCCGACTACCTGAAAGTGTAACTCAAATCTCTGCTAAGAAAAGCCCCTACGGCAGAGTTATGAGCGCAAAATCGAGCGCAGATGAGCGAATTAGCCCTCAAATGAGCGCAAAATCAAGACCACGTTATGGCCACCGAAGCCAAAGGAGTCATTGATCGCTGCGATAGGTCCAGATGGAAGTGCCCGTGGTTTGTCACGAACGACATCGATCACAACTTCCGGATCGAGGTTTTCAATATTGATTGTTGGCGGCGCCAAACGTTCATGCAGAGCAAGAACGCAGAAAATCGTTTCGATTGCACCAGCACCACCAAGGAGGTGTCCGGTCATGGATTTTGTAGCAGAAACTGCCACGTGGTTGATGTCATCACCGAGCGCAGCTGCCAACGCATTGGCTTCAGCAATATCGCCAGCAGGCGTTGAGGTGGCATGGGCGTTGAGGTGGACTACCTCAGACATCTTTACGCCGGAATCTTCTAGAGCGAACTTCACTGCGCGAGTAACTCCGCTACCAGAAGGATCTGGAGCGGCAATGTGATAACCATCTGAAGTTAAACCTTGACCGCAGAGCTCTGCATAAATCTTTGCCCCACGCTTTTGGGCATGCTCGAGTGATTCCATCACGATCACACCGCCGCCTTCGCCAAGGACAAAGCCATCGCGATCGCGATCATAAGGTCTTGAAGCTTTAGTTGGATCATCGTTGCGAGTGGAGAGCGCTTTCATGGATGCAAAGCCCGCAATCGGCAGGGCATGAATTGCGGCTTCAACTCCACCAGCCACAACTATGTCG
>Ga0214180_1000658_pt1 | contig 11968 bp, 11 predicted proteins | sample TroBogEpilimnion_22_FD_153018 | JGI IMG/M metagenome (GOLD analysis project Ga0214180, IMG submission 153018) | Freshwater microbial communities from Trout Bog Lake, WI - 16OCT2007 epilimnion | ecosystem: Environmental > Aquatic > Freshwater > Lake > Epilimnion/Euphotic zone | place: Trout Bog... | reverse complement strand
GTGCCTTCAAAGGAGATGTTACATTTCGAATTGTGTGGAATCCATCAACTGTTTTTACGTATCCACCTGTAAACAATACGAGTTCATTTTATGCCTACCTTGACACTGAGTACACGTACCTTTCAGAACAGGAAATAAATTATATACGTTCAAAACCTCAAACGTACCTTGTAGAACAGGTTCAGCGAGAAGAATTTTTTGCACCACAGGGGGTCACACAAATTCAGTGTCTCGGTGAGTTTTTAAACCCAGTCAAGGAACTCTTTTTTGTATTTCAGAACGACTCGGCTGTTGGGTACGATTATACGACAAATAATACTTACACCTCAAACGGAACAACATATGAACAACTCAGTCAACTAGTTCTTAATTTTAATACAATTGAACGAGTGTCAAAGGATGTGGGGTCTCCTATTTTCTTACGGGTTATCCAACCTCTCGAGTATCATACCCGTCTTCCGAGTCGTATATTTTACATGTATTCTTTCAGTCTCGATCCTGAACAATACGATGACCCTACAGGAGCCGTCAACATGTCCATGATTAAAAACCAAATTTTCCAATTTACACTGAACCCGAGCTCTGCAAACCGGTACATACGTATATATGCAGTAAACTACAACTTTATGTACATAAGCAATTCAAGTGCAACCATGGTCTTCTCCAACTTTCATTAGTTAAAAGCAATTTTGATTTAAAATTCAAAATGGAGGAGGGGATCCTAGAATCTTCCATTGAGATCTTCAAGCCGGTTATGGAATCGGCAACGGTACTTGCAGCTCACTATGCCAAGGCGTGTGGACGGGACACTGTCATGGCTGAGGATATGCACATGGGAATGATGTATGCAGCCCGAAATGTTACTGGACGTCAGGTGGGTTCTTTGTTTCCTGAAATATATGATGATGAAGACACCGACTCGGATGGATCGTGGGAAACTGTTGATGACGAGGAACTTCAGTGGGCTCGATACTCAGGTGACGATGACATGGCGAATAAAATGAACGAGTGTGCAGATACATGGAACACCTGGGAGCCTGATACTCCAGCAGAACGTGCGTTGAAAAACGCAATAGACAAACAGGTAGATAATTAGATGGAGGAAGATACTGAAGAGGAACTTGAGCCAACAGTAAAGTACTCCTACATAATCCAGGAAGAGGAATATGAAGATGAGGATGAGCCCCAACCTTGGGACCCGAATGATATTTTTTTTCGTATACAATAATAAACATGGCCGGTCTTCTTTCCAGTGTTGCTCTTCAGCTCGAGTCTCAGTCTCTGAACTCCGTGGTGGCCGGTTTCTCCTTTGCCAGTGCCATTGCATGGATGGATGTGGTTCGCTTCATCATCTCTCAGGTGGTTCAGGTGTCCAAGAACGGTGCTCAGTACTACATTCTGAGTGCGCTGTTCACCACCCTGCTGGCCATCGTCGTGTACCTCGCCATCAAGGCTTTGGCCTTCAACGTGAAGATCCAGGAACCTGCCCAGCCTGTGTATGCAGTGACCCGGGCTTAGATTGTAACCAAAACTTCCAGGCAATAAATGCACCTAATAAAATGAAAAATATAAGCACCCATGGAACTTTCTTTTTTTCAGGGGGTGGTGGAGGCGACACTGTCATTGCCTCCACGATCCTTTTAATTTCAACGTCTTGCAACGGAGGGAGGGGTGGAAGTGGGGGTTTTTCATCAAGATGTGCACGGAGTATAAATGCATGGTTGTCAACACCTCTAAAATTTATCAAGTTTCCATTCGTATCATACCATCGAATAGTAAGCCTCTGAAGGCTGTTTATTGGCTCCGGATAAAATACGGATATTCTATAATTTGCATTTTCTTCATAAATTTTCATTGAACCAGAGTGAACATCCATCATTATAGGTGCAAATGCCCTATTAATATTTGAACCTGATATAGTTCCAGATGTTCCAGAAATTGGTTTTGCATCAATGTGACTTGGCGTCTTGAGTTCATCTATGTCTAGAAATATATACTCATTTACAGACATGTGTATCAATGTGTTTGACTTGAAGATTTGTTTACCCGTATAACATAGATCAAGTGAAGTTGCAGAGTATGAATTGAATGTTGTTGAATCTGTGATGCCTATAAGGTTTGAAAGTTGTAAATTAGTTACTTTAAATGTAAATTGCGATGTATTTGACAAGATGAACTTTCCTTCATTTGAAAGATATGACATTGAAAAGGCGTTATTTACAGAGGCTGTAATTGTACTTGCTATACCTCCTGCAGAGTAAAACCCGGGATTAATTGAAACATTTGATACTCCGGGTAACATAAGTACATTTGAACCGGTAAGTATATTAAACATTGTATTTGGAACACGAAGACTGACCAGATCGACACGTGAAACATTTTTTATCGGTGTGGTCAGGTGTAATGTGTATGAATTTCCATATGGATAAAGTGTTACGTCTCTGTTTCTTGAATCTGCAAAAATAAGTCTCTCGGACATCTAATTATACTTTAGAAATTAAGTAAACGGGGGCCCTGACACCCATAAAACGAGAGTGCGACGACATCCCTTTGTCACCGGTGTAACACGGTGAAGTAGAAAACTCGGAAACATAATCATGCTTCCTTTTTCTTTATTACATGTTCTATAAGGAATTTGTCCATTCTGGACTTGAAGCTCACCTCCCTCGTATTCTGACGGATCACTTAACTGAATGACAACAGATATTTTCCTTAAAGAACTATCATCACTTCCTATATCAAGATGCCAGTCATAGTGTCCTTGATAACTTTCGTCATATTCCGTGTATTGAATGTGTCCTAAAATTTCTGTAAGTTGAAATTTAAAGTAGTCTTTATTAAACTTTACAACTTCTTTGAATATACTGTTGTACAAGTTGAAGAATTCGTGAGTTTTTGGAATGAAAAAAATCTTACTTTTTCTTGTTTTATCAGACCTTTTTCCTCCTCCAAAATTTGCATATGTTAAATCAAAGTCTTGTAAACGTACTCTTATTTGGTTTATTTCATTTTCATTTAAAAATTCAGAAATTCTTTGTGGGCCTAAGAATTCCTTTTGTTCTGGTTTGAAGATGAGACGAAATGTTTCCGGTTCTTCGTTCCATATGTTTTCAATACCAAGTGTTTTAAGGTTTTCTTTGGAAAACTTCACACCATATGAAAGTCTACTTCCAGACATTGTGATGACTGCGTGCCAAAAGTTTTTTCCACCAGGGTTTAACTTGAATACAAGACTTGTGCCGTCTATGTCTTTTATAGCATGTATTTTATGAGAATTTGGATGACTATATAGAAAATATGAGTTTCCAGTTGTGCTTACCGTGTACATTCTATATTTAAGTATTTCTTCATCTTCTTCAAGGTTCCATTTATTTGTGTGCCAGTTTATGATGTGACCCTTTGGATAAAGAAAGAAAGGCCCAGATTCGACTAAATAATGAGGTAAAGGAATCTTTTTTGAAAGTCCTGGTAAAACGATACAAGAATTAATGTTATTTGGTAAATCTTGTCCAGATGATAAATTTGGATTTAAAAATTTCTTTATATCTGGAAAAACAGAACCTTCATGTTTCTGTTCCTTGTGTACATTTTTAAGTTCATTTATTATTATACGTGTAGTTTGATTAAAAGTGTGAGACGGTAATGAAAGAGTAAATGGTTTTTTAAGATTACTTGTTTCATCATTGAAATCTGACCCGTCTATTCGTTTTATACAACATGGCGTATCATCAACTACTATTTGAGTTTTAGAAATGGGGTCAACAACAAAGTTTTCATCTTTAAAGTCATGAGTTCCTACACGTATATTTGCACGTTCATCCATAGAAAGACCTCTGCAAATTTTACGCAAATCGGGTGATACTGGATCAATTGTCCATATCTCATTAACTTCACGTGTGACTATATTTAACTTGCAAATTGTATTTGTAGCATCTGAAAAATAAATTTCGTGACCTATAATGACTAGATCATGACAAAAATACCTACCAGTGTCAAATTTGTCTATAATTTTCCAATCGGGACCAAACATAAATATATGTGACGGGTGCTTATCCTGAGTCGCCTTTCCATGTTCAATCTTATTTTTCAAGTGAGGGCACATAATATAAAATCTGTCATCTTGAACCGTTATTGCATTCATGTGTTTGTAATTTTCATAACTTCCTTGGTGTCCTTTTGTGTGATACCACGCCGAAATTGCTCTTTCAAAAGGGTAAATTATTCTTTTTTCATTCGGGTCATCCAAATTAATAACAGTAATCTGTTGAATGTATGTTTCGAGTATATATAAATGATCTCTCCATATACATATTTGATGGACCCCGTTATCAAGACCATTCACAATTTCTTTTTGGTTTATCATGTTCCCATCACTGTCAAGTTCAAATTGAAGTATATATCCTTTAAAAGAAGGGTTTGTTATTTCATTTGCATGAGTTCCAAAAGCATACCATGTGGAGCCTCGGTGTGTGAGACCAAAAAATTTTCCATCCAAGAGTTTTTTTGTAAAATCAAGGTAAATACCTTTTCTTGATGTCATCAAGTAGGTACCCATTACGGTTTTCAACTATTCTTTTCCCGAAGTTTCCACGCAATTGTAATTCTCATATCGGAGTGAAACCGTGACGGGCCTTTTCCACGATGAAACAAGTTACTCATAAACAAGAGACCAGAATTACTTACAGGCTGAATAGCTTTTACACAATTATCATTCTCTCTGAACTCTGTACATCCACCATATTCGTCAATGTCACTTTCTTCAATTTCATTCAAATAAATCAAAAATGTCCACGCACGGTGGTCGGGGTTATCCTGGTGCCACGACCCATCAAGTCCAAACCATTGACCATTTGCATACACTCTGTCGAGTTGAAACTCATGGTTTGTAAGTTGACGAATTTTGTTCAAAAGTTCCTTTGAGAAAAAGTCATGATCCATAAGGTCCATGTATAAAAACTTAATTTGACTATCAGGATTTCCAGATGAGCCTTTTGCAGTCCACCGTCCATTTTCTACAATTTTCTTTGCTTTTTTAAACTCATTTATACTTAAAATATTCGTAAAACGCCGAATAGGATCAGGGGAGATGTGCCGGGGTGGATCATCGGCTCTACTTATAAACTGTGTAATTGCATATCGTCCACTTCCTGTCAATGAAGTTACTTGATGTTCAGTGCATGATGGAAATATCAAAAGAGAGTTGTTTGTGACTGGAACTACAAAATCTCCAAAACAAATGTCACCACCGGTAAACATCTTGGGTTCTTTCCAGTAATAAGAAATTGCAGTCACTATAGACGAATCTGTGTGCGTCTTGTAGTGTCCAGAATCTTCATAGTAACTTACTAGCGTATTATCTTGATTACAGTGTTTCATATATGAAAAAAACCAATTTTCTTTCGCAAGGTCATGAATAAATTCTGCACGAAGAACCTTTCTATTTAACTTGCATATGGGGTGATTATGATCATTAATAAAAAGCCCCATATTGTCTTTTTTCACATTTCCAAGAACATCATGGGCAGTTCCTGTTTTTTCTGGACCTCCAAAATGTGGCTTGAGGTTTTCAAGTTCTTTCCCTAAAAGTTCGAGTTCATCTTTTGTATAGAAATTTCGAACTATACAAAAGGTTACTGGTTCGGTATACACCTCCATTGTGTTTTTTAATAATGAAAGTTTTAAGTTAGTTAATTTGAGTTGTATTAATAGCAACACCTTGGAAAGGACCTGATGCTGCCTGAAACAAAATAACACCTTGTGATGCTTGGATAGATGCTTTGTTTGTACCTGTAAGTTGACTTTGTAAAAATGTTGTTGCGGATGTCTGATACTGACCAGTTGCTGGCCCAGCTGATGAAAATGAACCACCTTGCGTCGCAAGAACTCCTATATTTCCTATATTGAGTAAAATTGAAGAACCGGCGACACTTCCAGGTTGACTTGTTCCACCTGGTTGAGTTTCAACCCACCAACCATTGTATAAAGTTCCTGAAGAGGGTTGATTTGAAGCAGGTATCGGAACATCTTGATTATTTAGAGCCACGTGTGACTTTTGTGGTTTATCCTGATTATTTGCACCCACGTGTGACTTTTGTGGGGTGTCTTGATTATTTGCACCCAAATGTGACTTTTGTGGGGTGTCTTGATTATTTTGAACTGCATGTGACTTTTGTGGGGTGTCTTGATTATTTGCACCCAAATGTGACTTTTGTGGCTTGTCTTGATTATTTGCACCCAAATGTGACTTTTGTGGGGTGTCTTGATTATTTGGAGACGTGTGTGACTTTTGTGGCTTGTCTTGATTATTTGGAGACGTGTGTGCTTTCTGAGTCCCATCAACATTATAATAGTAATAGAACTGATAATGTCCACCTTTAGCATCAGTATATTGTGAATCGGGGTAACCATAATAATAATCAGCATGTATAGGTCCAACATAGTAGTGATACTGACGAATATCTTGTTGAATTCCAGCTGCGTGTGACTGTTGTTTAATATCTTGTTGAATTCCAGCATGTGACTGTTGTTTAATATCTTGATTATTTGCACCCGCATGTGATTGTTGTTTAATATCTTGATTATTTCCACCATAATGTGACTGTTGTTTAATATCTTGATTATTTGCTGCGTGTGACTGTTGTTTAATATCTTGATTATTTGCACCCAAATGTGACTGTTGTTTAATATCTTGTTGATTTTGAGGTACGTGTGACTGTTGTTTAATGTCTTGTTGATTTTGAGGTACGTGTGACTGTTGAAGTGCCTGTGAACCTTTTGGTTTTGCTTGATTTCCTGATGGCGTCTGTAATTGAAAAGAAGCTCCTTGAACAACTGCATTATTCCAAATTGAAAAATAACCTGAAGTTTGAATTACACTTTGAGACGGTGCACCAGTTCCCGTAATGTATCCGAGTGTTCTAGAACCCAAGTTGGTACCCATCTGTATTTGCTGTCCTGCTCCTCCACCCGATGTATTCGAAGGATCTTTATAAAATGTACCTGTCGTGTTATTAAATTTTCCAAGTTGAATTGGATTTCCGGCAGTCGCCGGTGTCGCTCCAAGAGTAGATCCTATACCACCAAGCTGAATTCCTGTTGAACCTATTTGTACAAGTCTAACCTGTGACATCTATTAAAGCCAAAGATATTTTTTTTATTTATGGATGAAGTATTATGGCATGCTGATAAGAGATATTCTCAAATTACAGAAAAATATCCCGATCCAAAGCTTTTTCCGTTGTATTATAAAGCAAAACGATACGAATACATTTTAAGACCGGGTGAAATGTTATTTATACCTACAGGCTGGTTTCATTTTGTATTCTCTGATGAACCAGACACTGAAACGGGTTTATGTGTTGCATTTAATATATGGCATGGCAATCAAGAAAATAGAGATGATAGTGACAAATCTCCAAAAATAGAATGGCATTCTATAAATTCAAAAGAATTTCTAGAAAAATTTAAAAATTTAGGAAAGGTTTCGTGTGTTAAAAGTTCTTCTGGATATTTTCCACCTAGACAGTTTCATTTTAGATATCCATTTATGAAGGAAATTTTCATAACATTTGAAGAATTTTTGTATGCAAAAAATTCTGAACAATATATGATGTCTCCCCTTGGAAATGCTTTTGATAAGTTTATACCAGAAAATATTGTAAATGATGAAAATACTCAATGTTATACATGGATAAACTGGGGAAATTGTAACACTTTACCACATTATGACGGTCAAGATAATTGGTTGTGCCAAATCTTAGGAAAAAGAAGAGTTATTCTTTTTCCACAAAGTGAACGTGACAAGTTGTATCTTTTTAATTCTTATCCACTGAAATTAATAAATGATATTCACTCAAAATACAAAAAGAAAGATACTATAATTCACAAGGAATCATCTACATTAAATACAACTGTTATTCAAGAACTTTCAAGTCATTTACAGGAAAATAATGAAGTTTTTGTAGAATGTGACTCTTGCGAAACTTCATTCAAAAAAGAAATAAAAGAAATGAACAAATGTCTAAAATCAAGTCATTGTAAGACTATACCTGAAGATATCAATGCTCATATATTTCAAATTTCAAAGTGTAAAAGAAATGAAGAAATTATATCCGAGTTTCCAATATGTGTAATTTGGTGTTTGACTGAAACTAAGCTCAAGATTAAAGACGTCGAAATCGAATTAAAACCGGGTGACACTCTTTCATGCCCTGGAAGTTTTTTGTATCCAATATACATTTTGAAAGAATGTGTTTTGATAAAGCCTAAAAATATGTAAAACATATGGATCTTGTTATGGAACTCGACTTTCACTTGGACAATGATATTTGTGATGAAATTATAAGTAGATTTGAAAGTGATGAACGTAAAAGCCCGGGTGTGACAGGTCAAGGATTAATTCCTGAAATTAAAGACTCGATAGATTTATCTATTACAAATTTTAAGGAATGGAATGACATATCAGAAAAACTCGAAGTATTTTTAAAAGACGGTATTCAAAAATACAAAGAATGGATAAGTGCTTACGTTTCATTAAAATATACTCCATTAAATAACCCATCAAAGTTTTCAGGATTTCAGGTTCAAAAGAGTGGTAAATACATTTGGCACACAGACAATCTTATTGACAAAAATATGGGTTTTAGAATTTTTACTTATATGTGGTATCTTAACGATGTAGAAACTGGCGGAGAAACAGATTTTATTTATAAGAAAATAAAACCTAAAAAGGGAAAACTTGTAATTTTTCCATCAACATGGACATACATTCACTCTGGTTTGGAAACGAAAAATAAATATGTACTTATAGGTTTCTGTTATAACTAATTTCTTTTATAGCTTCAATAAGTAAAGGAACCAATTTTTCATATTGTATAGTTAGGTATTCCGAATTCAACGGAGATACATGAACAACTTCTGGAAGAACTTTCTGAACTTCTTGTGCACTTAGACCTACGTGTAATTTATCGTCCATTCCCATGGTTTGTGCTTTTTCGTTCCATGTATAAAGAAAACCATTCAAGGCTTTAACCTTTTCAAGTGCATTTTCTATTTTTCCCAACTTGTTCTTGAGACGGTCATCTGACGCATACGCAACCACGTCACCAGCAGACGAAACCCCTGAGGCACCTGCACTTACGAGTGTTCCATACACGGTGTCTCCCGAAAAAGCACCTCCCATAAAGTTAGAAGCTGTTACGTATCCAGATGTTGTAAGCCCGCTTTGGGCCGTAAAGGTTGTTCCAGAAACGGTGCCTCCAGAAAAGTTACCTCCAAATGTTGTTCCTGTGAAATTAGTAGCCGTCATGTACCCAGAGGTTGCAAACCCGGTTTGCGCCGTGAAGGTTGTCCCGGAAACAGTTCCTCCAGAAAAGTTACCCAAATACGTTGAACCATGAAAGGTAGTCCCGGTAAAAGTTCCTCCGGAAAAGTTAGCTGCCGTCACATACCCCGTTGTTGCTAGTCCTGTTTGAGCAGTGAAGGTTGTCCCGGAAACAGTTCCTCCAGAAAAGTTACCCAAATACGTTGAACCATAAAAGGTAGTTCCGGTAAAAGTTCCTCCGGAAAAGGTAGCTGCCGTCACGTACCCTGTTGTTGCAAGCCCTGTTTGGGCAATAAAGGTTGTCCCAGAAACTGTGCCTCCAGAAAAGTTACCTCCAAATGTGGTTCCTGTGAAATTAGTAGCCGTCATGTACCCAGAGGTTGTAAACCCACTTTGAGCCGTGAAGGTTGTCCCAGAGACTGTACCTCCCGAAAAGTTACCTCCAAATGTTGTTCCTGTGAAATTTGGAGCTGTTACATACCCAGAGGTTGTAAACCCACTTTGGGCCGTAAAAGTTGTTCCAGAAACCGTCCCTCCTATAAAAGTTCCGTAAAATGTTCCTCCAGTATACGTGCTGCCTGAAAAACTCGGAGCAATTACTGTACCACCTATAGTTATTCCACTTGTAAATGTACTCGTTCCTGTCCCTGATAAGTATACATTTCCTGTCACAACCAAATCGCCAAAGTTAGTAACTGTTGGCATCTTAAAGAATACTCATATTATTTTTATATGAGGAAAGTCGTAATAGCTACACCGACATATACCGGAGATGTGCATATGAAGTACACATGTGCACTTCTCAAAACTGTTCAAATGGCTATGATGCGTGGAATAGATATTCAGGTATGTTACACGGCTGGAGATGCTCTTGTTCAAAAGGCTAGAAATTATCTAGTCACTTTTGCTATAAATAGCGGTGCAGATGATCTCATTTTCATCGACGATGACATTGAATGGGATCCTGAATGGGTTTTTAAACTTTTAGATTACCCTGTTGATATAGTGAGTGGCGTGTACCGTAAAAAGGTTGACGACGCTGAAATATATGCAGTTCAATTGACTGACCCTATAGAAGGTGATCTTCGTACAGGTCTCATGAAGGCAAAAGGACTGGCGACAGGGTTTTTGAGACTTTCACGTAAAGCATTTGTAGCCGTGTGGGAAGCTTCCCGGCCATACACAAACGGTCTCCTTCCAAATGAGCGCATGATATTCGATATCCAAATTGACGGAGAAACCTTGTACTCTGAAGATTACGTCATGTCTCAGAAATTTACAAATTTGGGATTTAGTATGTGGGTCGATCCCCGAATGTGTTGTGTACATATTGGACCAAAACCATTTGTTGGTCACTTTATAAAATGGCTTGAAGACAATAAACGTTTTCAAAATTAATGAAGTTGATTACCTATGGTGATGATCCTTCAAAAATCAAGTATCTCAAAAGTGACTATATAAATATCGGACTTGGAAAAAAGTTTATAGATCTTTTTTCAAAGCTTGATGCGTTCAAAGAGTATATCGAAACTGTCGACCCTAATGAAATCCTCATATTTGTGGATGGGTATGATGTTGTTCAGAGGCGTACAGATTTAATTAATTTTGAATCAAAATTCAAAGAGACGGGAGCTGATTTAATTTTTAGTTCTGAAACATACTGTTGGCCGAATCCCTGGAATGCGTACCATTTTCCTCCTGCACCTCCTGGGTGTCCATATAGGTTTCCAAATTCTGGAACTTTTGTAGGCTATGCATGGGCAATCAAAAAGATGCTCCACTGGGACATTTATCGTTTAACCTTTGATGATCAGGGGTACATTCACGACTTTTGTCTTAAATGTAAGGATGTTAAAATAGGTCTTGACAATGGTCAAGTCTTTTTTCAAACTGGAACGGGTATTCGTTGGTCGGTACTAGACACATGCCAAGCATGGTTTGTCCATTTTAATGGACGGAGTCACTGGAAGAAAGATGGGTCGTCTGTTCTTGACGAATATGCTCAAGGTGTTCCTATTGGCGGGATGCAACAGTGGCACACAGTGCCTTGAGTTCCTCTATTTGCTTGGACTGCTCCTTGATGGCTTCCACTAGAAGAGGGACCACCTTTTCGTATTGGACCGTCATATAATTGTTTCCTGTCGAACCGTTATCAAATGGCGCCGGACGTATAATTTGTGGAAGAACTTGTTTAATTTCTTGGGCACTCAGACCTATGTGTTCATTTTCATCTGTGTACCCGTAAGAGTTTGCTATGTCATTCCATGTAAAAATAAAACCATTAAGAGACTTGACCTTCTCAACTGCACTTTCTATATTCTTGACTCTGTTCTTGAGACGGTCATCTGAGGCATATGCAACCACGTCACCTGTTGAAGAGACGGATGAGCCGTAAAAGGTTCCTCCTGTAAAGGCAGAACCTGTAAAAGTTCCCGAAAAACCTCCGTTAAATGTTCCTCCGGTGAAGGCTGATCCTGTAAAAACACCTGCATGAGTTCCTCCGGTGAAGGCTAAACCTGTAAAGCCGGTGGTAGCAGCAATTGTTGACCCAGTTATGGTTGTTCCCTGAAAGGTTCCTCCCGTAAAGGCTAAACCTGTAAACCCTGTAGATGCCGCAATTGTTGACCCAGTTATGGTTGTTCCTTG
>Ga0214180_1000656_pt1 | contig 11974 bp, 14 predicted proteins | sample TroBogEpilimnion_22_FD_153018 | JGI IMG/M metagenome (GOLD analysis project Ga0214180, IMG submission 153018) | Freshwater microbial communities from Trout Bog Lake, WI - 16OCT2007 epilimnion | ecosystem: Environmental > Aquatic > Freshwater > Lake > Epilimnion/Euphotic zone | place: Trout Bog... | reverse complement strand
GGCGAAGTTGTTTACGCATTTTCAGCACCAGCTGGTGGTTCTGGTCTACAGACTTTTGATTTGACTAACTTATTCGCTCTTTATAATAATATCAGAGGTAATGCTCCAGATATTTTGACTGTTGCTGTTTCTACAAATTCAACATCAACAAACGTTGCGGCGCATCTTATTGCGCAAGAAGCAATGTCATAAGGAACAAAAATGAAGTTAATAACAGAAGTATTCGAAGAAGTTGAATATCTTTCAGAAGCCAAAGAAGATGGCGAAAAAGAACATTATATTCATGGCGTGTTTCTTCAAGGCGATTTAAAAAATCGCAACGGAAGAATTTATCCAATTCATATTTTGGATAAAGAAGTTGGTCGTTATATGAAAGAAATGGTCAAATCAAGTCGCGCTTTTGGTGAATTGGGTCACCCTGCCGGCCCTTCAATTAACCTAGATAGAGTTTCTCATATTATTATAGATCTTAAAAAAGAAGGTAAAAACTATATTGGTAAGGCAAAACTTACTGATACGCCTATGGGCAATATAGCTAAAGGTCTTCTTAAATCTGGTGGTAAATTTGGTGTTTCTTCAAGAGGTCTAGGATCGCTTAAATCTGGTAAAGATGGAGCAATGGAAGTTCAAGACGATTATAGATTAGCCACTGCTGCTGATATTGTTCACGATCCTTCAGCCCCACACGCTTTTGTTGAAGGAATTATGGAAGGAGTTGATTGGCTTTATGATCCGGTTAAAGATACTTGGTACGAAGAAAAATTGATGAACACTAAAAAAGCGTTAAATAAAATGACTAGAAGTCAAATAGAAGAACAACAATTGGCTATTTTTGAAAATTATATAGCTTCGTTGACAGTAAAAACTACCCTAATATAAATAATTTTAAATTCTAATAAGGAGACCTTAAATGTCTGGAACCAACAAAAATCGTGAATTTGAAGAAATTCTTAGAGCTACTTTAGAAGAAGCCAAGAAAAAGAAGGCTAAGGCTAAAGATCGTGAGGAAGAAGAAGGCGAAGAAGAGGAAGAAGAAGGCGAAGAAGAGGAAGAAGAAGATTCTAAAGAATCTGACCGCGAACAAGGTTGGTCTAAGACAAACAAAGGATCTGAAAAGAGAGACGAAAAACAGGACGAAAAAGAAAACAAGGGTAAGAAAAGACCCGCTGCTTTCGGTAAAGTCGAAGAAGAAACAGCTGCTGCAGCTTCTCTTCACCCAGCCGCAAAGTCAATTGGTGATCCAAAGGCTCTTACTAAGTCAAAGATTGGTATGATGACAGGCATGATGCACATGATGAACGGCATGGGCAAAAATGACATGGTTGACTTTTTCAATAAAGTAATCGGCCTTTACGGTCCAAACAAAGATTGGGGCGTTGGCGATAAGTCAGGTTCAAATCAGTCTTCAATTGATATGCATCCTTCTCAAGCTGTTTCCGCAAAGGGTCCAAAGACTAAGATGCCTATGCCAAAGCTTAATGTCAAAGAAGACGTTGAAGCTATGTTTGAAGGTCAAGAACTATCAGAAGAATTTAAAGATACTGCCGCAACATTGTTTGAAGCTGCTGTATCAGCGCGCGTTATAGCTGAGTCTGCTCGTCTTGAAGAAGAATTCGAAGCTCAGCTTAACGAAAGCCTTGTTTCATTCAAAGAAGAAATTACTTCTAAGCTAGACACTTATCTAGATTACGTAGTTGAAAATTGGATGAAGGAAAACGAGGTTGCTATTGAATCAACACTTCGTAACGAACTTGCAGAAGAATTTATCGAAGGATTGAAGAATTTGTTCGCTGAGCACTACATTTCTGTGCCACAGGAACAGGTTGATGTTCTTGAAGCTCTTGCCGATAAGGTAAATGAACTTGAAGAAAAACTTAATGAAACAATTTCTGAAAACGTAGAACTAAAGAATATTGTTGTTGAAGAATCAGCAAAGGATATTTTTGAAGAACTCGCTTCCGACCTTGCACTAACACAGCAGGAAAAGTTCGCGACTCTCGCTGAAGGAATTGAATTCGACGGAGATCTTGGAATTTATGAAAAGAAATTGAAGATCATCAAGGAAAACTATTTTAGACAGGAACAAACTACTTCAACAAACATTCAAGAAGAAACTTTTGAAGGTGAAGTAGGAACTGTTGTAAATATTGATCCTGCCGTTAACCGTTACGTTCAAGCTCTTGCAAGAACAGTTAAGAAGTAAAAAACTAAATTTTATAAATAAATTGAAATAACTTAATTAACCCGAAAGGAAAAATAAATGTATCTAGCTGAGGAAATTCAAAATAAGTGGGCTCCAGTTCTTGACCATGACGCTCTTGGCGTTATCAAGGATCAGCACCGCCGTTCTGTAACTGCAATGATGCTCGAAAACACTGAAAAGGCTCTAGCCGAATCAGGAGCTCACGGCGGTTATCAGACTCTTTCAGAAACATCGTCACTACTTCCAGTTAACGCGATGGGTTCTTCATCGTCAACTGCTGGCGCTGGTGGTATCGATACTTTCGACCCAGTATTGATTTCTCTTGTACGTCGTGCAATGCCTAACCTCATTGCTTATGATATCTGCGGCGTTCAGCCAATGACTGGTCCTACTGGACTTATCTTCGCAATGCGTTCACGTTACGCTAACCAGACTGGTACAAACGGTCTTGCTAACGGCCAGACCCAAGATAACGAAACTTTCTACAACGAAGTTAACACAGCCTTCACTGGTGAAGGTGGTCTTACTGGCGTTAATCCAAATACATTTGGTCAGGGCTTCCTTGGTACTATTCCTGGTGCAACTAATACTTCACCACTTACAGCTACCAACACTTATAACACTGGACAGGGTATGTCAACATCACAGGGCGAATCTCTTGGTGTTGATTCAGGTAACGCTTTCCCACAGATGGCCTTCACAATTGAAAAGGTTACTGTAACTGCTAATACTCGCGCTCTAAAGGCAGAGTATACAATGGAACTCGCACAGGACCTTAAGGCAATTCACGGTCTTGATGCTGAAACAGAACTTTCAAACATTCTTTCAGCTGAAATTCTTGCTGAAATCAATCGTGAAATTGTTCGTACAATCAACATCACAGCTGTTCCTGGCGCTCAGCAGAATACAACTACTGCAGGCGTATTCGACCTAGATACAGATTCAAACGGTCGTTGGTCAGTTGAAAAGTTCAAGGGTCTTATGTTCCAGCTTGAACGTGAAGCTAACTTTATCGCTCGTACAACTCGTCGTGGTAAGGGTAACATCGTTATCTGTTCTTCGGACGTTGCTTCCGCTCTACAGATGGCCGGTGTTCTTGATTACGCTCCTGCTCTTAACTCAAACAAGCTAGAAGTTGATGATACTGGTAATACTTTTGCTGGTGTTCTTAACGGTCGTCTAAAGGTTTATATTGATCCATATGCTATCGGTGGTAACTATATCACTGTAGGTTATAAGGGTTCATCAGCCTTCGACGCTGGTCTATTCTATTGCCCATACGTTCCTCTACAGATGGTACGCGCGGTTGATCAGTCAACATTCCAGCCAAAGATTGGTTTCAAGACTCGTTATGGCGTTGTTGCTAACCCATTCGCTCAGGGTCTAACTAAGGGTTCTGGCGCTCTTGCTATTAACACTAACGTTTACTATCGTCGCGTTATTGTTAACAACCTTATGTAAGATATACAAAAAGACGGTTTCAAGCCGCAAACTGGGGAGCTTCGGCTCCCCTTTTTTATGTATAAATAGTATGAAAAGGAGATAACGATAATGTCAGCACTAGATAATACAACACCGGAAAATCGTAATTTTCTTAGTCCGCTCAATTTCAGATTTCAAATCAAAAAAGCTCCAAACGTTAATTTTTTCGTTCAAAAAGTTAACATAGCTCCTATTTCAATTAAACCGGCCATTACAGCGACTCCTTTTGTAAATATTCCCTTTCCTGGCGAACACATAGATTATGACGCTTTAAGTATTACATTTAAAGTTGATGAAGATTTACAGAATTATCTTGAGATACATAATTGGCTCAAAGCTTTAGGTAAACCAAAAGATTTTTCTGAATACGCTGATTTAGCCAACAATCCTTCTTATACAGGCGATGGTATATATTCGGATATTTCTTTGACTGTATTGACGAGCGATAAAGCGCCTAATTACGAAACAATTTACGTAGACGCTTTTCCTATAAGTCTATCAGGATTGACATTCAATACAACAGACTCAGATGTTAATTATTTAGAAGCTTCGGCCTCTTTCAAATACACTTACTACGATATTAATAAGATTTAGCTTTACTTTTCTAGAAAAGTATAGTATAATGTAATATTAATAAAATGAGGTGTATTATGAATATTGATGAAATTTCTGAACTTTGGAAAAAAGATTCTATTATAGATAGAACTGAATTGGGTGATGAAGCTCTTAAAATTCCTTCTTTACATCAAAAATATTACAATATTTACATTAACGAAAAATTGATTCTTCGCAAACAAGAAGCTAATTTAAAACAATTAAAGTTAGAAAAATATGAATTTTTGAGTCAAGGACCAAACGAAGAAACACAAACCAAAGGTTGGAAACTACCAGCAAAAGGTTTGATACTTAAAACCGATATACCTATGTATATGGAAGCTGATGAAGACCTTATTAATATGTCTCTCAAAATAGGGTATCAACAAGAAAAAATAGAATTTTTAGAATCGATTATCAAAAGCCTAACTAATAGAGGATATCAGATTAAATCTGCTATTGATTTTATAAGATTTACAAGCGGTTCATAATGAATACAGTACAAATATTCAAAATAAACGAATTATACAATAAGATAATAGCCGAACCTTCAATAATTATGGAGATGAGCAGTTATTTTACTTTTGATGTTCCGGGCGCAAAATTTACACCCGCTTATCGTAATAAGATGTGGGATGGTAAAATACGTTTACTCAATCCGATGACTTGTCAATTATACGCTGGTCTTAATCGTTATGTTGAAGAATTTTGTAAATCAAGAAATTATGAATTAGAATATCTTTCCGATTTTTCATCAGAAGAATTTTCAGTCAAAGAAGCAAAAGAATTTATTGATGAACTTAAACCAACTATTCAACCCAGAGATTATCAATTAAACGCTTTTATTCATGCTGTAAGAGAAAGAAGATCGCTTCTTTTATCACCAACAGCTTCAGGAAAATCTTTCATCATTTATATTTTAGTGAGGTATTATGCTAAACGCACTCTTATTATCGTTCCAACAACTTCTCTCGTTTCTCAGCTTGCTTCTGATTTTGCCGACTATGGTTTTGATTCTTCTAAATACGTTCATAGAATATTTTCTGGTCAAGATAAACAGACGACTAAACCAATCACAATCTCTACCTGGCAGTCCATTCATAAGCTTCCTAAAGAGTTTTATAAACAGTTTGATGTAGTCATAGGAGACGAGGCACATCTATTCAAAGCCAAATCACTAACCTCTATAATGTCTAAACTCGATGATTGTAAATATAGATTTGGTTTTACCGGAACTTTAGATGGCACTCAAACTAATAAGTTAGTGTTAGAAGGTCTATTTGGACCTGTTAGAAAAGTAACATCAACAGCAGAATTGATAGAACAAAAACATTTGGCTTCTTTTAAAATAAAAGCTATTGTTCTTTCACACCCTGAATCTACCCGTAAAATGCTAGCTAGAGCAGCGGATTATCAAGCCGAGATGGATTTCATAGTTAGATTAGAAGCAAGAAACAAATTCATTCGTAATCTAGCTTTATCGCTTAATGGTAACACTCTTTTATTATTTCAGTTTGTAGAAAAACACGGTAAAGCTCTTTACGATAATTTAATTTCAGAAGCTCCAGATAGAAAAATATATTATGTTTCAGGTTCTGTTGATGGAGAAGAACGCGAAGAAATAAGGAAAATAGTTGAAAACGAAACTAATGCTATTATCGTAGCTTCTTATGGAACGTTTTCTACAGGCGTTAATATTAAAAACCTTCACAATATAATATTCTCTAGTCCTTCGAAGTCTAGAGTTAGAAACTTACAGTCTATCGGTCGTGGATTACGTAAGTCTGAATCTAAAGAAGAAGCGGTATTATATGATATTGCTGACGATATATCATGGAAGTCTAAAAAGAACTTCACTTTGTTACACTTTATGGAACGAGTAAAGATATACAATGAGGAGAAGTTCAGTTATAAACTATATAATGTTTCCTTAAACTACTAATATTATCATCATCACATTAGTGATTATACTACATTGGCAAAAAAAGTAAAGGACTAAAATGAAGAAACCAAGAAATTATATCAACAACAAAACTCTGTATACCTCTATCATAGAATATAAAACAAAATTAAAACAAGCTATTGAAGATGATAAACCTATGCCGCAAGTTTCAAATTACATAGGTCAGTCAATTATTTTAATTTGTGAAAATTTAGCCAAGAAACCTAATTTTTCCGGATACACTTATAAACAAGATATGATTTCGGACGGTATTCACGATTGTATAGCCGCTGTTGATAATTTCAACCCGGATAAAACTAATAATCCGTTTGCATATTTTACTCAGATCGCTTGGAACGCCTTTCTTAGACGTATACAAAAGGAAAAAAAACAAACTTATATTAAACATAAAAACTTCGAAAATAGTTTCTTAACAAACCAACTTTGGACAAATAACGATAACATGCAATTGAAGTCTAATGAATATTCAAATGAATTGGTAAGGTCTTTTGAAAGTAAGTTGACTTTTGCTTCAAAGAAGGGTAAACTTAAAGGAGTTGAATTGTTTTCAGAGGAAGAACAAGAAAATGAAAAATCTACACTTAGTACCGATTAATATTCAAGATCTAGTTGAAAAACTTAATGATAAAAATGTTAGAGAAAACGAATTGATGAATTATCAGCTCAGATTAGAAGCTATAAGAGACTATACAACACTTTGTTTAAACACTTATTCTAGAGATAAAGCTTCGTTTACTAATCGAAAGTAAATCGCTAGATGAAAATTGCGCTGATTACTGACTAAAATTATATAAAATATAAATAGATAGAGCAAAGGAGAATAATATGTTCTATCTATATTTAAAAAAACATAACGAAACAGGATTACAATATCTGGGGTATACAAAAAATAATCCTAAAAAATATAAAGGTTCTGGTATTTACTGGAAACGACATATTAAACAATATGGATATAATGTTACTACAGAAATTTTATTCAAATCTGAAAGTATTGATGAAATATCAAAAATGGGTAAATATTATTCAAATTTATGGGATATAGTTAACAATAAAAATTTTGCTAACTTATGTGAAGAAGACGGTAATAAAGTTTACGGTAATGCTAATCCCAATTTTATTGGTCATCCTCAAACAATTGAAACAAGAAAAAAAATATCTGAAAACAATAAAAAGAGTAATTTGGGAAAATATGGTAAACAACATCCTGCATATGGACATAAAGTTCCTTCGAATGTTTATAAAAATGTTAATAAAATGATTGAAAAAAATAAAGATAATGGACCATGGAATAAAGGTAAAACTGGATTTACTATGTCTAATGATACTAAAAACAAAATGTCTGCATCTGCTAGTAAATCTCCAAAAGAAATTGTAGAATGTCCTACATGTAAAAAACTAGGTGGTAAACCTGCAATGAAAAGATTTCATTTTGATAATTGTAAAGGTATATAATTTATGCGTTTGGCACTAATAACCGATACACATTGGGGTGTTCGTAATGATAATGTCGCTTTTCTCGATAATTCTAAAATATTTCTCGATAATATCTTTTTTCCTTATCTACTTAAAAATGAAATTAACACTGTTATTCATCTAGGAGATCTTGTCGATCGTCGCAAATATATTAACATTAACACTGCTCGTCGACTCAGGGAAGATTTTTTAGAACCTTTATTCGTGAATAGAGTTAACGTTCACATCATCGCGGGTAATCATGATACTTATTTTAAAAACACTAATTCCGTCAACGCTTTAAACGAGTTAGTTTCGGGGTCTTATCCGTTTAAGATATACGACAAGTTCCCGGAAGAAGTAGAGTTTGATGGAACAAAAATATTGTTTGTACCTTGGATTTGTGATGATAACAGAAAACAAACATTGGAAAAAATTAAATCTACAGAAGCTCAAATAGTTATGGGGCATTTGGAGATCTCAGGGTTTGAGATGCATAAAGGTTCTATTGTATCTCATGGAGACGACCGTAATATTTTTTCTAAATTTGATTTGGTGATGTCGGGTCATTATCATCATAGATCTACGGACGGAACAATATTTTATCTAGGTTCTCATGCAGAATTTACTTGGTCTGATTATAATGATCCTAAAGGGTTTCATGTATATGATACGGAAACAAGAGAAATACAATTTGTAGAAAACCCCTACAAAATGTTTAAGAAAATTTGGTATAATGATTCTGATGAAAAATTCGTTAACAATAAAATAAATTACAACGAATATAGAAATTGTATGGTTAAGGTTATCGTTCAAGAAAAAAACAATCTTTATTGGTTCGATAAATTCATTGAAAATATAGAAAACGTTAACCCCATTGATTTACAGATAGTTGAAGACCATTTGAATTTAAACCTCGAGGATGATAAAGATATAGTTAATGAAGCTGAATCAACAATAGATATATTCAAAAACTATATTGAGTCTTTTGAAGATAAATCTATAGATAAAACTAAATTAGAAAATAAAATTGTAGAAATATACAATGAGGCTATAGCTTTAGAATGATTACATTTAAAAAATTAAGATGGATGAATTTTCTTTCGACCGGAAATATATTTACGGAAATTTCTCTTAATGAAAATAACACTACATTAATAGTTGGTGAAAATGGGGCTGGTAAATCTACTATACTAGATGCTCTTTCTTTTGTTTTGTTTGGTAAACCGTTTCGTAAAATCAACAAACCACAACTATTAAATTCTATCAATCAAAAAGGATTGTTAGTTGAAGTGGAATTTTCTATACAAAATAAAGAGTATAAAATTGTTAGAGGTATGAAGCCTTCGGTGTTTAAAGTGTTTCAAAACGAGACACTGATGAATCAATCTGCGGAAATGAAAGATTATCAAGAAATACTTGAAAAGCAAATACTCAAAGTAAATCACAAATCGTTTTGTCAAGTGGTTGTTCTTGGTTCGGCAACGTTTCAACCATTTATGCAATTATCCGCTTCTAATCGTAGAGAAATTATCGAAGATTTGTTAGAGCTTCAAATTTTCACTACCATGAATTCTTTGTTGAAAGATAAGTTATCAGATAACAATGAACTATTGCGTGATAAAATGTCCGAAAAGAAAATTATTGATTCTAAAATAGAATTAACAAAGAAACATCTTTTGAGTATACAAAACAATAACGAAAATATTATTTCCGAAAAGCAAATCTTAATCAAAGAAACTGAAATCAAAATTCAAAATAATTTGAGTAAGTTAGAAACGTTTATTGAAAATGTTAAAGAATTAAATTCAAAAATCATAGATCAAGATAAAGTAAATAAGAAAATTACAAAGCTTTCTCAACTCAAACATCAAATAGAAGCTAAAGTTGCTTTGTTGAACCGCGATGTTGATTTCTTTGATAAACATAAAGATTGTCCAACTTGTAAACAATCAATACAAGAAGATTTTCGAGAAAAAACTATAAATGAAAAAAAGGAGATTATTGAAGAATCGCAAGACGGTTTGAATAAACTAGCCGTAGAATATGAAGCTTCTAATAATCGTCTCAATGAAATTATGTTAATATTAAATGATATTAGAAATAAAGAGATGGAAATATATAAACTTGAAACTGATATCAAAACTATGAATAATTATATAAACGAATTGAAAAAGGATATCAATTTAATTAAAAACAAACAGATTGAAGACACAGACAATAATATTACGGATTATGAAAACGAATTGAAAGAGTTAGAATTAAAAATCGTCATCGTTAAAGAGGATCGAAACATATTAAACGCTGCTTCTATCTTATTGAAAGATGGCGGAATTAAAGCTCGTATCATCAAACAGTACATACCAGTTATCAACAAACTGATTAATAAATATCTTTCGGCGATGGAATTTATGTGTCAATTTGAACTTAATGAGGAATTTAATGAAACCATCAAATCCAGGTTCCGCGACGAATTTTCTTATGAATCGTTTTCTGAAGGCGAAAAGATGCGAATCAATTTGGCGATATTATTTACTTGGCGCGCTGTGGCTAAGTTGCGTAATAGTATTAATACTAACCTTTTGATCATGGACGAAGTTTTCGATAGCTCGTTGGACGGAAACGGCACAGAAGAATTTCTTAAGATAATAAAAAGCTTGACTTCTGACACAAACACGTTTATAATAAGTCATAAAGGCGACCAATTATATGATAAATTTGATAGAGTTCTCAAGTTTGAAAAACACAAGAATTTTTCAAGATTGGCGAGTTGATTCGATTTTATCAATTCTTTGGTTCAATAAATGAAAATGTTGATCAATATGCTCTAATAGATGAGATAAATTTTTATGTTGTTGTTTTTCGAGATCGTATATTTTTATACTACGATCTCTATCTATTTCTTCTTGTCTATTAGAAGCCATCATGATAACTGGAGCGGCATAAGCAGCTTGAAAACTAAGCACAAGATTTAGGAATACGAATGGATAAGGATCAAAATTATTTGGAGAAAATACGTTAAAGAGTATCCACACCGCCAACATCGCTGTTTGTATAATTAAAAACGTCCAAGATCCCATGCTAAAAGCTACTTTATCGGCTAGAAATTGTCCTATAGTTAATCCGTTTTTCATATTTTATCCTTTCTTTAAGTTAAGTTTTATTTACATGGACAAAACAATGAATAACATTTGGCGCATATGGGCGAAGGCGCTCGGAGAAAAATCAGGCAAAAGTGATGATGAATCCGATAAAATCGCTATAATTAGAACTGTAATTGTATTAAGTTATATTATAACAAACCTATTTATTATCGCTGGAGTAATAAAACATTGGAATTGATTAAGGAAAATAATAATGAATCTAGTAAAACCAAATGACCCTATACTTACTACTGAATGTAAGCCTTTTGATTTCGCTCACCCTCCTTTTGATCCTATTGATTTCAGCAAAGAAATTGTTAAATTCATGTATGACTCTGGGGGTATTGGTCTGGCTGCTAATCAAGTTGGAGTTCCTTACCGTATTTTTGCGATGAGAGGAGCTCCGGAAAACTTTGTTTGTTTCAATCCCAAAATAGTTCAATTAGGCGAACAAGAAGTTTCCCTTGAAGAAGGGTGCTTGACTTATCCCGGATTATTAGTTAAAATAAAGCGTCCTCAACATATAAGAGTTCGTTTTCAGACGCCTAACAGCGACACTTTGACGAAACAGTTTACGGGTATGAGTGCTAGAATATTTCAACACGAACTAGATCACCTAGATGGGGTTATATTCTATAACAGAGCTAATCGTTATCATAGAGATCAAGCTTTGAAGAGCTGGAAACGTGGTGACGTTTCTGCGATTCAAGTGAATCCCCTTGGAGAGTATTATGAACATCTTTTAAAATAGTAAATTTGTTTTACAATTATTGTTATGCCATCGACTAATATTAAACGCAGTAGCTATTTTACCACAATGTATACAAGTGTCATTTTTATGTACTCTTCCTTTTTGAGCTAATCCTATTGCTATTTTATGACTTTCTGATTTTGCATTTTTATAATTTTCTTTGTTCGGTTTAGGTTTTCTAAGTTTTTCTTTCACCCATTCTGGTCTTGGAACGCCTTTTAATGCATTAGATCTTTCTTTCTTAGCTTGTTCATACATAGCTCCAGTAAATGGTCTTGATTGATATGGGTTAGAAACAATCATCATAGCAAATGCATGTTTCAACTTTCTATTATCTGGATACGCTTTACATAAAAAATAATGGGCAAGAAAATGAGCTTTAGGAG
>Ga0214180_1000653_pt1 | contig 12002 bp, 14 predicted proteins | sample TroBogEpilimnion_22_FD_153018 | JGI IMG/M metagenome (GOLD analysis project Ga0214180, IMG submission 153018) | Freshwater microbial communities from Trout Bog Lake, WI - 16OCT2007 epilimnion | ecosystem: Environmental > Aquatic > Freshwater > Lake > Epilimnion/Euphotic zone | place: Trout Bog... | reverse complement strand
TAAGCCTTGGTGAATGCGCGCTCGTATTTGAGAGCTAGTGCCCACCATGGCATCTGCTCGAGCACTGATTTTTGTAAAATCTTGTCATCGATATCGGTCACGTTGCGAATAAAGGTCACATCAAAACCACTCGCCAATAGCCAGCGTCGCAAAATATCGAAGTTGACTCCGCTTCGAATATGGCCAATATGTGGCGCTGCTTGAACGGTGGCTCCGCAGAGATAAATGCCGACTTTGCCAGGTTGAAGCGGCGCGAACTCAGAGACTGTTCGTGTGGCGGTGTTATACAACCGAAGTGGCGCGGACATTAGGCAATTCTAACGCTAGGCGCGCGGATTACTGACGAGCAGATAGCAGCGCGGTTGCGATTGCGCTTAACCCACGACCTTCGCCAGTGAAACCAAGTCCATCGGTGGTTGTCGCGCTCACCGAGACTGAGGCTCCGCCGAGTGCAGCAGATAGTGCAGCGATAGCTTCTGCTCTGCGTGGCCCAATCTTGGGGCGGTTACCAACAATTTGCACCGCAACATTGTTTATTTCAAATCCAGCGTTCTTCACTAGCGCCAAAGTCTCCTGCAGTAACTTTTCGCCGCTTGCCCCTGCATATTCCGGACGCGACGTTCCAAAATTGCTTCCCAAATCTCCCAGTTCGGCGGCCGAGAGAAGCGCGTCACAGATTGCGTGCGCAGCGACATCACCATCGGAATGTCCTTCAAGACCAGCAACTTCTGGCCACTCAAGACAGGCCAACGCCAATTTTTTCATCGAGTCGTATGAGAAGGCATGGGCATCAGTACCGATACCGACTTTAATGGTGCTCGCATTATGCGAAGGCAGCGCTAGTTGCGTAGCAATAAGTAAGTCATTGGCGGTAGTGATTTTTAGGGCGTTTGCCTCGCCAGCCACTACTTTCACTTGTACGCCAATTGCTTCTATCGCGCCAGCATCGTCATTGTATGAAAGAGCTGATTGATGAGCCTCGACAAGTTTTGCGTAAGAAAATCCTTGTGGTGTTTGAATCGAACGTAGTGTGCTGCGATCCGGTGTGGCGGTAACAAAGCCATCTGTCGAAACTACTTTGATGGTGTCTACTACTTCCAGCGCTGGCACTACCGCTTCTGCACCAGAGACAAGTTCTTCAATCACGCGAGTTGCGAGCGAAGTCGGTGCTAATGCGCGTGCCGCATCGTGAACTAATACGTATTCACTCTTGGGATCTACCACGGCGAGCGCAGCTTTCACGCTCTCACTACGAGTGGTACCACCTGCAACCACCGTGATGCCATCGCCAAGAAGGTCAGTGAACTCTGTGAGGTAATGCGCAGGTGCAGCCACAATGATCTGGGATGCAATCGGTGCCATCTGCGCAACTGCGCGTTCGATTAGAGTGATGCCAGCGAGTTGTACAAGCGCTTTTGGAAGTTTGGCGCCAAGACGTTCGCCACTGCCGCCCGCAGGAATAACGACGGCAATTGCTCTGCCCATATTAGGAAGCGAGGACCTCATCGAGGATCACGCCGGCCTTAACCTCATCGGTGTGCTCAGCGAGAGCGAGCTCTGAAACCAAAATTTGCTTTGCCTTAGAGAGCATGCGCTTCTCGCCAGCTGAGAGACCGCGATCGAGGTCGCGACGGTAGAGATCGCGAACTACTTCGGCAACCTTGATGACATCGCCAGAAGCGAGTTTTTCAACGTTTGCCTTGTAGCGGCGAGACCAGTTGGTTGGCTCTTCTGTGTATGGCTGGCGTAGAACGCTAAAGACGCGATCAAGGCCGGCGCTATCAACAACATCGCGGACGCCAACTAGGTCAACATTCTCGGCTGGAACTCGGACAGTGAGGTCACCTTGGGCTACCTTCAAAACTAGGTAGATCTTCTCTTCGCCCTTGATGGTGCGAGTCTCGATCGCTTCGATCAGGGCCGCGCCGTGGTGAGGGTAAACAACTGTTTCGCCGACTTTAAATGACATTAATCTGGCTCCTTGGGGTTAGAGTGAAATTCTACCAGCGTTTCCTAGGTCACATCGAACGAGAATGGAACTCTCTGATTTGTCAAGAGCGCGCTTAATTTTTACCTGTATTCTTTGCCGGTGATCACTTCTCGCCTCAATACTCGCCTACATAAGAGCGTCGGCCTCGTAGCCGCAGTCGCATCAGTCCTTCTTCTTAGCGCTTGTGGAGCTAGCGGCCCTGACGCCCCTACCCGCAACATCAAGCAGGTTAGCGATGGCGTAGAAGCAAATAGTGGTGCCATCGCAGTCCGCGACGTGCTCCTCGTGGCACAGCCAGATGGCAGCGCTACTTTGGTCGGAACTTTCATCAACGAAGGAGCTGCCCCTGATGCCCTCACTGGAATTACAGTGAACGGCGTAGCAGCAACGCTCTCTTCACCATCATTCCCACTACTTCAAAATAAGCCAGTGATCTTCAGCGGTGATACCGCGAATGCTTCGGGTTCAGTTGCTTCACTCTCTGTCCCTACCGGCACTCGCATTCCAGTAGTCATTAGTTTCCAAAGCGCGCCTAGCGTCACTGTGAGCGCGTTGGTACGTGCGAAATCTGATTACTTTGCAAATGTAGGTTCTGGAAAGCTCGTGACTTCGGCTAGCACTTCGCCATCACCAGCAGCCAGCGCGTCTAAATAATTAGCAACTACCCTTCGAATTTATAACCAAGGCCGCGCACGGTCTGGATAAATACTGGGTTAGCTGGATCTGCTTCGATCTTGGCACGAAGTCGTTTGATATGAACATCGAGAGTTTTGGTGTCGCCGAAGTAGTCACTGCCCCACACGCGATCGATCAACTGCGAACGAGTAAGAACTCGGCCTGAATTGCGCATCAAGAATTCAAGCAGTTCAAATTCTTTTAGAGGCAACTGTTGTTGTTCGCCATTTACGGTAACGATGTGTCGCTCTACATCCATTCGTACTGGCCCTGCTGCCAGAGTTCCATCTGCCAATCCGGTTGAATCTTCATCGCCTTGCCTGCGCAAAACTGCACGAATGCGCGCGACGAGTTCACGAGTTGAATAAGGCTTGGTGACATAGTCATCAGCTCCAAGTTCAAGGCCAACTACTTTATCGACCTCGCTATCTTTGGCAGTGAGCATAATGACAGGAACGTTCGAGCGCGTGCGAATCTGACGGCAGACCTCTGTTCCTGGAAGACCAGGCAACATGAGGTCGAGCAAGACAAGATCCGCGCCATGGCGATCAAATGCTTCAATCGCACCCGTGCCAGTGTCTGCAACGGTTACATCAAAGCCTTCGCGTCCCAAGAGATAGGCGAGTGCATCAGAGAACGATGCTTCGTCTTCTACTACGAGGATTTTTGTCATTTATATAGCCTCCGCGGCATTGAGTTGAATTGGTTCAGGGAAACGAAGTGTGAAAGTACTACCGGCGCCTGCAACAGACCAGACGGCGACATCACCACCATGATTGGTTGCAACGTGCTTAACGATTGAAAGCCCTAGTCCGGTGCCACCGGTTTGGCGTGAGCGAGCAGGATCTACTCTATAAAAACGTTCAAAGATACGCTCGAGATCTTTCTCTGGAATGCCAATTCCTTGATCTGTGACAGAAATTTCAACGAGTCCGTTTTGAGAGCGCAACGTAACGGCTACGCGAGTTCCTTCCGGACTGTAGTTGATCGCATTTTCAATGAGGTTTGAAATCGCCATCAATACTTGGCTTCGATCACCCTTAATGGTGCAGTCGTTGGAAATGCTCAAAACCACATCAATCTGCCTTGATTCAGCACGCATTTGAGATTGATCAATTGCTTCCTGTAATACATCACGGAGATCAATATCTTGTGCATTTTTTAGCGGATCATCATCTTGCAAACGAGAGAGATTAATAATCTCTTGTACTAAATCGCTCAAGCGCTTGGATTCTGTTTGCATGCGAGTCGCAAATTTTGCGATCGCTTCAGGATCATCCGCTGCACCAAGCACTGCTTCTGAAAGAATCGAAAGCGCGCCTATAGGTGTTTTTAATTCATGTGAAATGTTTGCAACGAAATCTCTACGAATCGAATCAAGTCGACGCATCTCAGAATCATCGAAGATCAAAATTGCAATAACACCATCGTTGCCAAGTGGCACGACGCGAACCAAGAGGTCATGAGTTCCGCCACCAATTGGGCCTCGAGGCAATTCCAGAGTAGCTTCTTGACGCTTACCAAAGCGACGTACCGCTCGCACCATCATCATCAAAGATTCATTGGTCAGTCGAAATTCGCGGACCATATTGAGATTGTGAATTCCAGGTGACATGAGAATGACTGAATCGTTCTGCGCAATAATGATGCTCTCAGCATCGATATTGAGCAGTAAGTCCTCGATTCCAGCCCCTAATTGTGGCTCGCTCTGCCCAAGGTTGGGAGTGCTCGCGTGGGAGATCCCGCTCCGTTGAGCTTGCGATTTGAACCAGGCCATGGGCTAATCGTAGGAGCATCGCCACTTTCGGGAGTCCAAGAATGGGCATACTTGGGGAAATAGCCCCAATTCTTCGGAGATTGTTTACATCCCGTTCATATACATGAGGCGAGAAACAGGGTTGAGCGAGTAATCTCACCCCATGCGCGACTTATTTCATGAAGAGCTCGAAGGGATCACGGCCCAGCAGCTCAAGATGACGGCCCTCGTTAAAGATGCCATCGAGCAAGCAACTGCTGCGCTTCTTGGCTGCGACCTACAGATCGCCGAGCGAGTGATTCAAGATGACGCCGCGATCGATGCGATTCAACACGACCTTGATGAGCGTTCAATCAGTTTGATGGCTCGTCAGCAACCCGTGGCATCAGACCTTCGGACACTAGTTTCATCGCTACGTATCAGCGCGGATCTCGAACGTATGGGTGATCTTGCGCATCACATCGCAAAATTAGCTCGCATGCGCTTTCCCAATAAGGCAGTTCCCGAAGATATGGAACTCATCGTCACTGACATGGGTAAAGCTGCTACTCGAATTGTTGAGAAACTCGCGGTCGTTCTCGAATTTCGTGACACCAATCGTGCGCTTGAAATTGAAAAAGATGACGACGAAATGGACAAATTACAACGCACTCTCATTGGAATGCTGCTGGCACCATCGTGGAAGCATTCGGTTGAGCCCGCGGTCGATATGGCATTTTTGAGCCGCTACTACGAGCGCTTCTCAGATCACGTGGTCTCGATTGCACAACGTGTGTACTACACCGAGACCGGTGAATTCGCTAAAAAGTAAGCGTTACTTTTTACCCTGATTCGCTACTGCTGCGATCGCATCTTTCGCGGCTTCTGGATCCAAGTACTCTCCGCCAGCTTTTACTGGCTTGAAGTGAGAATCAAGTTCATAAAATAGCGGGATGCCCGTTGGAATGTTGAGTCCTGCAATATCTGCATCAGATATTCCGTCAAGGTGTTTGACGAGTGCGCGCAAAGAATTTCCATGCGCAGTCACAAGTACTGTCTTGTGCTCTGCAAGGTCTTTGGTGATCGAATCTTCCCAATAAGGGATCATGCGATCGATAACATCTTTGAGACATTCAGTCTTTGGCAAAGCAGCACCAAGGTTTGCATAGCGAATATCGCCAGCTTGGCTAAACGGATCGGCGTCATCAATAGGTGGTGGTGGAACATCGAAGGAACGGCGCCACAACTGGAATTGCTCTTCACCGTATTGGGCTAAGGTCTGCGCCTTATCTTTTCCTTGCAGCGCGCCATAGTGACGCTCATTGAGGCGCCACGATCTGCGGACCGGGATCCACGTGCGATCGCAATTATCGAGTGCAATCTGCGATGTATTGATTGCTCGGCGCAGAAGCGATGTGTGAACAACATTAGGAAGCAGGCCACGCTCTTTCAAGAGTTCACCGCCGCGCACGGCTTCAGCACGGCCCTTCTCGGAGAGGGCAACATCTACCCAGCCAGTGAAGAGGTTCTTTGCATTCCATTCGCTCTCACCGTGGCGGAGCAAGATCAATTGTGTGGTCATGAAAGAAGTTTAATTGATGAATCGTGCCGCTCTGATCGCACCGAGTCATAAACATCGAGCGTTCTGCGAGCGGTAGATTCCCAACCAAAATTCGAGGCATGCTTGATAGCTCCTAGCGCCAAGTTAATGCGACGGGCGGGCTCAGCCAGCAGGCGCGAAATAACCGCCGACCATGCTCGTGGATCGTGACCGTCAACAAGTGAGCCAGAAATACCGTCGGCGACAGCTGTGCGTAGTCCGCCCACAGCGGTTGCCACAACTGGGGTGCCACACGCCTGTGCTTCTAGCGCAACTAAACCAAAGCTCTCGGAGTAACTTGGGACGCAAACCAAGTCAGAGGCGCGATACCAATCGACTAACTTGTCGCGGTTCACTGGTGGCAAGAAGTGGATCACATCATCAACACCTAAGAATTTTGCGAGTGCTTTCAGTCGATCTGGTTCGCTGCTTCCACTGCCAGAAGCGCCGCCAATGATCACTAGGGCCAATTTGGCGCGCAGATAAGGACTATGCGAAATCATCTCGGCAACAGCGCGCACCAAAACTTCTGGGCCTTTATGCGGCTGAATTCGACCGACAAAAGTGAGCAGTTGTGCATCCGGTGCAATATCAAGCGCTTTGCGCGCAGCGATTTTTCCAGAGCCTGGGGTGAAGCGTTGTAGGTCAACTCCGGGAGTAACAACAAAGACATTGTCAGGACAAGCGTCGTAGAGCGAGACCAAACTGGCTGCTTCGGCATCGGTATTTGCAATTAATGCACGCGCATTTTTAACAATCTGTTCTTCACCAATCGCGCGAGTGAGCGGTTCTGGAGTGTCGCCTTCGGCCAAATTAAGGTTCTTTACTTTTGCCATGGTGTGCATAGTGTGAACAAGCGGGATCTGAGTTTGCTCAGAAACCATCCAGCCCAACTGTCCGCTAATCCAATAATGTGAGTGCAAGATCGAGTAGTAATTTTTAGGCAGCGTGGCAAGCGTCTGCATCATTCCGTGAGTGAGTGCGCCGAGCTGCGATGGTAGCTCTTCTTTGGAGAGTCCTTTATGCGGGCCGGCTTCGATGTGGCGAACATTCACTCCTGGTGCCAGCTCTACTAGCGGCGCAGCGTTAACATCGGTAGCGCGCGTGAAGATGTCGACTTCAACTCCGGCGGCAGCCATCTTGATGGCATTTTCAACGACATAGATATTCATGCCGCCAGCATCACCAATACCCGCTTGTTCTAGCGGTGAGGTATGCACCATCAGGGTGGCGATGCGACCGTTCATCTCACAAGTGTAAGCGCGTGCGCACTTCCCCCACCACTTGAGATCCACCATAAATCAGTACAGGCTCGATGCCACTCTCGATCCCCCATGCGTCAAAGACTGCTTTATTGATGGCAGCAAAAGGGCGCAAGCCACCATCGGCTATTTTGAAGGCGCAGGCGCTTCCATCTGGAATAGAAAATACTTCGACCGCTTCAATGCCATCTTTCATGTACAGGCCAGGGATTCGCTCCATCATGACTGTGGTGGTGCGGCCACTTCCTGCGACCATAAATGGGAACTCGCGCGCTGCGCTGATGACCTGCTGGTGCACCGGGTCACTCGAAATGGTGATCCGATGAATAGCTGTTGCGAGCGATCTGGTAGTCATGCCAAAGAGTGGCGCGCCACAACCATCGGCGGTGATTAATTCGATTGCTCGGCTGCCGAGTTCGCTCATCTCGGCGATGATCGCCTGTTGGAGTGGGTGTTCTGGCGCGAGATAACTCTCAAGATCCCAGCCGTTGATCACGCAGGTCGCAAGCATCGCTGCATGCTTTCCGCTGCAGTTGTGCGCCAATCGAGTTGGCTCTGCATCCGCCCAGGCAGCTCGTTCTGCGGTACCAAGTGGTCGATCTGCAGCATTGCGCAGATAACTCTCATCGAGGCCAGCGCCGCTCAAAATCGCACGGACTACTTCTAAGTGTGCAGCAGATCCCGAGTGACTTGATTGCGCCATCGCAAGTTGTTCTGCAGGCAGGACTAAACCATGTCGAACCATTGCAGAAGCTTGCATTGCTTTGACGGTAGATCTAGGAAAAATGAGTGCGTCGATATCACCAGCGCTTGTTGCGATTGAACCATCGCTATTAAGGAGAGCGAAGTGACCACGATGTTCGGACTCCACCAAACCTGCGCGGGTAACTTCTACCAACACTTCATCGAATGCAGAACTTGTTAATTCACTCATATAAATATCGCAAATTTATTCTGCTTGACGCTCAAGCGTCGACCAGAGATATGCCTGCAGCGTATGGCCATCGGATGCTTTGTCGTAGGCGTAGAAGAGTTCACCTTCGACTAATCCATAAAGACGCGAACCAGCTGTAACAATATTGGTTGATGGCGAGGAGTAGCCCTGATCCATAGCGAGTTGAATCTTTGGCCCATCGTGGATTCCTACCCAACCTTCGGCCATGCCAGATGAATGCGCCATTACTACTTCCAGCACATTGTTTGGCTTTGGTCGCCAGAAGCCGGTCTCGGATTCAAATTTCTTGATGATGTCATTGTTGTCATCGATGATCCATGAGCGCGAGTAATAATTGAGGAAGTTGCGACCATCGTGGTTAAAGGTTATTTCGTGGGCATATTGGAATGGTTCGATCGTTGGATACTCACCACGACCCTTGCCCCGCCACGTGCCTACGAGCCAGGCAAGTGGGTAGAGATCCTCGTGCAGACCTTCTGGGATTGTAAAAGCCATGAGTTAGTGTCGCCCTTCTGGTCTGACTCGCTTTTGTGCTACTTGTGGCGCTTTTTTCCAGATTCGAATTGCTCCGCGTAGACCGAAAAAGATCATCGCTAGCCCGAAGACCGCAGATCCCACGATCAAGAGCAATGAATCGAAGACCACCATGGCTCAAGATTACTCGGCTGGAACGATAACTTCTTGCGAGGCGCTAACACCAGCAATATCTAATACTGCATCGACGCGAACGGTTCGCTTAATAACTGCAAGCGCTATTGGACCCAATTCATAATGGCGAGCCACGGTGCCAATAAAACCGATCTCTTTTCCATCGAAGCTCACCACATCACCATGATTTGGCATATGGACCATCGAGCCATCGAGGTGAAGCAAGGTCAGGCGACGCGGTGGGTGGCCCAGATTAAAGACCTTGGCCACGGTCTCCTGGCCGCGATAACAACCCTTATTCATATGGACAGCGTTATTGATAAAGCCGAGTTCATTGGGAATTGTTTTGTGATCGTTCTCAAACAGGATTCGCGCACGACCTGCAGCAACTCGCTGTGCTTCTAGTGCCCACATACCAATCTGCATCGTATGCGGAGGAAAAGTTGAGGTGAATTGCGCTAGCTCGGTGCGCGGAACAATTGCATATGGCCCGCCGATTGAATCGGTAAGACCTGGGGTGCGAACCACCGCATATTCTTCAGTGCGATCTTGCACATCGACATCGAGCATGAAACGCATCTTGTTGAGATAAGCAACAAACTCATCAACTTTTTCTCGTTCGGTATGGATCCACATTATGGTGCCATCGTCGACCAAGAAAAATTGTTGCTCGATTCGACCTTGTGCATCAAGCAAGAGTGATTGCGTCCACTGCCCTACTGCTAGCGTTGTGAGTTCTTGGGTGGTCATGTCATTGATCCACTTGGTGCGATCTTTGCCAGAAATAGTAATCACACCGCGGTGCGAGAGATCTGCCCAGATATTTCCTTGTGCTAATTCACGTTGTTCGTGGTTGGGTTCACCGAAATGCCAGATTGCACCAGTGTCGGGTCCACTTTCAACAAGTACTGCGCTCATGGTTCGTAAAAATTTACTGTTGCTTAGCAAAGCAAGCAGAACAGGTTCCATAAATTGCAAAGTGTGTGACATCGGTATGAAAGCCGTAGTCATCGAGCAAGCTCTGCACAAAAGGCGCAGAAGTTTCGATTGGCGCATCGCCTACTTCACCGCAATCGCCGCAGACTAAGTGCAGGTGGGTGAGTTCTTCGGCAGCGTGGTAAGTGGCACCACCATGGCCGAGGTGGGTGTGTTGAACCAGTCCCACATTTTCGAGTGTTTCTAGGTTGCGATAGACCGTGGAGAGGTTGATACCATGGTGAGTTTCGTGAATCTTGGCAGCAACTTCTTCTGGTGTGGCATGCCCTAGGGCGCGCACAGCCTGCAAGACGAGCTCACGCTGAGGTGTCAGACGTAGGCCTTTTTCGCGGAGTTCATGCTGTTGTGCCATGTCATAAGTGTACGGGTATTCTTAAGAGCCTCATGGCCCGAATCCTGCTACTGACCAGTGCGGTTAGCTCCCCAGCTAATCCACCAGTATTGCCTGCGCTCGGACTCTTGCAACACGAGGTTCGTACCTTGCCGGCCGAGAGTTCAATTCTGATCGATGCTCCAGAATCTGATTGCATCATTCTCGATGCTCGCAGAGATCTGCCACAGAACAAAGCGCTCTCCCGCCTACTCAGTTCCACTGGCTTGGATTCACCGCTACTTCTCGTAGTAACTGAAGGTGGGCTCTCTGCGGTCAGCAGTGACTGGGGCGCAGATGATGTCATTCTCGACACCGCGGGACCTGCAGAAATTGAAGCGCGCATTCGCGTGGCGATCGGTCGCTACAAAGATCGCGCTGTCGCAATCAATCCTTCACTGCGCGAAATCCGCACTGGTGAAGTGGTGATTGATGAGACCGCATACACCGCAAAAATTCGTGGTCGCGCGCTTGACCTGACATTTAAAGAATTTGAACTGCTCAAATTTCTCGCCCAACATCCCGGTCGCGTCTTTACTCGCGCGCAGTTACTGCAAGAAATTTGGGGCTATGACTACTTCGGTGGCACCCGCACAGTAGATGTCCATATTCGTAGACTCCGCTCCAAACTCGGACCAGAGTTTGAATCAATTATCGACACCGTTCGAAATGTCGGCTATCGCTTCGCGTTAAGTTCTAGCCCGCGCGATGCGTTTGTGCCAGAGAGCGTTTAATAATCTTCGCTAAAAGTGAAGAGCGCTTCTAGATAGTGATCGCCGGTAATTCCTAAGTTGGCTGCATCGGGTGGAGCTGTTTGAGGTTCAATGCAGACACCATCAGTATCTTCGGTATAGACAACCCACCAAGGTGCATCTGACTCCACTGTTAAACGAGCTGCGCCAGCCCAGACCACTGAGGGAATTCCTTTTACATCGGTAAAGCAATCATCCCAAGGGCCTTGAGGTTGTGGCACGAATTCATCGGTGGGCAAACCTTCTTCATCGCGCTTGATCATGCGACCAGCGGTGAACTCCACTTCGGCTTCATCGCCACGTGATAGTTCGCGTGGGAACCAAGGGTGCATTCCAAGCCATGCAGGAATGTCGCAGCCATTGGCTTCATACTCCAAAATCCAACGCACGGCGTCATCGAGAACTTCGATGGTCTGCTCTACCACTGCGCCGTTGTACGGAGCGGGCAGCTCTAACCGAGCGCGGCCTTTGCCGGTCTCTTCCCAACTAGATGTAAAACCAAAACCGTGAATTGCATTCGGTGGTGACCAGGTGGTTGGCAGCGTGTGCTCAACTCCATTTGCCCCAGTGATTAATCCGTCGGCGATGCGGCCAGCCCAAGGAGCCATCGGGTACCAACCCCATGAGAGCGGTGTTCCGCGGAAAGGAACTGCGAATTGCAGATCGCGCCATTGAAGTGAAGCGATACGGCCACCTTGATCGAGGTCGATAGAAACAGAAATTTCTTGACCATCAATATGTTGCATTAGTAACCAATCAATTCTTCTTGAGTCGGAGGATTCGCGCCTGGACGTGAAACGGTGATTGACGCTGCTTTTGCTGCGCGAGTAAGAACTTTCTTTAAGAGCTCGCCACGAAGTTGTGCGATTCCGTGTTCGATAATTCCTACAACAATGATTGCACCGACAGTGTCGCCTGCACCAACTGTGTCGGAGACTTCAACTTTAAAACCTGGGACTCGAACTTCACCAGCTTGGGTAAATGCCGCCATACCTTCACTACCAAGTGTCACAACGACA
>Ga0214180_1000649_pt1 | contig 12039 bp, 10 predicted proteins | sample TroBogEpilimnion_22_FD_153018 | JGI IMG/M metagenome (GOLD analysis project Ga0214180, IMG submission 153018) | Freshwater microbial communities from Trout Bog Lake, WI - 16OCT2007 epilimnion | ecosystem: Environmental > Aquatic > Freshwater > Lake > Epilimnion/Euphotic zone | place: Trout Bog... | reverse complement strand
TTGGTCGACTTATCCACAGCGGTGTAGTAATCTACACCTATTAAACGCCTGGTCAAAATTCAACGCGCACGGGTGGTCATTTTTAAACGCGCGTCAACAAGGAGGACTCTGTTAGTAATTTTCCACTTTCATCATATGTTGTTCGTTTCCCTTCCAAAACGCCTTGCTCATAATGTTCTTCAGATGTCAAAACGCCATACTTATTAAAGCTTTGCTTCTTCCCATTTATTAAATTGTTCGTATAAGCACTTTTTTCTTTAATTTTCCCATTTGGATACGAGGGTGTCCCGAATTTTGTGTAAATAGCGGTTAATCACTGCTGAGGCATCCTCTCCTCAAAGCATTCATTGTTTTCCACTTGAGCTGATTTGCAACAAAGCTGACGTTCATAAATGACACAAAGGCTTAAATATCATCTATTAACCTCTACCCAACAAGTAAAGACCTATTACCTAATTGGGAGTAATTAATAGTTTGATCTTATAAAAATATCACCTTCTGGTCTTAAGTCAAAGGCAATACAAATTCGCTCTTCATTAGAGGTGAATGGAATGGTGCGGTGAAATAATGAGGATGGAAATAATACGATATCCCCTACATTGGGACTCACAATACCTACAGGAAAGTTGGTGTGTTTTTGTGGGTAATTGTCACCGTGGATGCCATATTCAAAACAACCTTCTGACGGCTCTTTTTTGTCGGTTGGGAGCGCCAAGTAAACGGCACCGCTAATCCAACCCACTTCATGGATGTGAGCATCCAAGTGTCCACCACGACGCATTTTCACATACCATGAGCTTGTAAACTCTAAGGTGTTCGGGAATGATTTTATGAGCTCGCAGTCTGCGCCTTTAAAGCGATTTTTATAGTTGAGGAATTCTTGTTTAACTAAGTCACCCAACTTTCTAAAGGACGCCTCAGGCCTCTTAAATAAGTTGCCGGCAGATTGGGTACCAAAATGAAGCATGCCTTGTTTACGTTCTTGTATGCTGGCGTTGCTGACATCATTGAGCAAATCGGCAAGAAGTTGACTTCCGGGCTCGGCAAGTTCTTCAATGCTATTTTGATATAAAAAATCAAAGCCATTTTTACAAAAATTATAAGGGTCAGGAACCTCAAAATTGGTTGCGTAGTGAGTTGATAAGGTGGCAAGAAAAGGAGCAGTATGTTTTTTCCCGTTACTTACAATTTCATCTAACTTTTCTTTAAAGTCACCAAAACGTTCCGCCTTATATAAACAATAAAGACTGCGTTCTTGCCAATCATCGAGTTGGGAGCATTCAAAATAAGAAACTGCCTCATCATAGCGTTTTGACAAATAGAGAAATTCCCCCATGTTGTAATTAGCGCCAGGATGCTTTGGATTAATCTTAATGGCATTAAGGTAGTTTTTAATAGCATCTTCCATGTTACCTTGATCGCGCAAACACTCCCCTAAGTAGTTATGCGCATCGGTGTAATTAGGGAACATGTCTATAGCTAGCTTAAAATTGTTGATGGCTTCGTCGAGAACACCTTCACCATGAAGTGCTGTACCTAAGTTGAAATGTCCTTGCGCATCCTCATTAATATCAAGTGCTTTGCGATAATTCTTAATGGCATCTTCTAGTTTGCCTTGTTTTTGCAGAACTGTTCCAAGATTTCCATAGGCTTCAAAGAATCTTGGATTTAGGGAAATGGCTTTTTGGTAGTTAGTGGTGGCCTCGTCTAGTTTACCAATTTGGGTTAAAGCTATTCCAAGATTAAAGTGTAAGTCAGCATTGCCTGGCTGAAGAGCTATTGCCTTACGGTAGCTCAATGAAGATTCAGTGAATTTAGATAGACCGCTTTGTGCTATACCTAATATATGTTGCAGAATGAATACATTAGGAAAACGTGAGGCGAGCTTTAATGCGGCTGATTCTGCCTCTGCTAATTTACCCAAATTTAACATCTTGATCACTGACTGCATCTCTGAGTCGTTGGGTTGACTAGCGAGATTTGTTGGTTGTTTTGCCATGAATTACTTCGCTTTAGTGTTGATGCCTGATTATTAAAGAGGTTAGTAGTAATTAAAAAAAACATAAATAATTTACACATTTTAAATCAAAACTGTCGTCAGTTCTGACTATTAGTTGCCTAAATGAGGGGGATGTAATTGCTTGAAGCCTTCAGTAGCAGAAACTAAAGCGGATGTAATTCCACTTTCCATAGCGGAGTGACCAGCATCTTGAATGATGTGAAGTACTGCATGAGGCATCGCGCGACTAAGTTCCCAAGCACTTTTGGGTGGGCATACCATATCGTACCGACCCTGAACAATTACAGTGGGAATATGCGCTAGTTGCGATGCCGTCTGTAATATAGAGTCGCCATCCACAAAACATTGATGCTCTATATAGTGTATTTGAACGCGCGCTCTCGCAAGTTCAGTTGCATCTTGCGCCGGGCTGGGACGTTCTTTTTCAATAGTTTCTTTTGGTAGTAAACGCATAATTGAGTTTTCAAATGCATTCCACTCCCAAGCAGAGGGGATGTTAACAGAACTGTCGGTGCTAAAGATGCGTTGGCTGTAGGCAGTTAAAACATCATGACGCTCAGATGCTGGCAAATAAGAAATAAGTTTATCCCATACTTCAGGATAAAAATGCGACATGTCACCTAAGAACCAATTAAGCTCTGAAGAGCGGCTTAAGAATACGCCACGTAAAATAAGACCTGAAACTTGATGCGGGAAAGCTAATGCATAACTAAGCGCTAATGTGCTACCCCAGGATCCGCCAAAGACTAACCAGTTAGTGATAGATAGATCTTTACGAATAGCTTCTACATCTGCGATCAAGTGAGCTGTGGTGTTATCTTTAATCGAACCTACAGGCAAGCTTCTGCCGCAACCGCGTTGATCGATAAGGATGATCATATAATAGGTAGGATCAAAAAAACGACGCTGTGTGGGGTTGCAACCACTCCCAGGTCCCCCATGTAAAAAAACTACAGGTGTACCAGTTAAATTACCGCATACCTCATAATAAATTTCATGTAAATCATCAACTTTAAGGTGTTTACTTAATAAAATATCAATTTCTGGAAACAAGTTATACGTCGTATTATTCATAGTCGAAATGATGCTTTCTATTTGATTGTAAATGATATTTTTAGGTATGTTAGCATTTAGCAGCAAGGGTAAAAACACTTATTTGAATAAATATAAAACTAATTGTAAATAAATTGTAACTAATGTATTGCAATTCGTGATTTAGTAGAATATAGTTCTGTACGCACATGAAAATGTGAAGTAAAAATGATTTCAATAAACAGTTATAAATTTGGGAATACATCAAAAAATTAACTGTGAAAGAAATAATTTTACAAACCTTAGTAGTTTAACTTTGGAGATTAATATGCAAATCAACAAGATCAAATTAGCTCTTGGCTTAGTTGCTGGTTTATCAGCAGTAATGCCAATGGTTGCTTCAGCAGCAAATGACCATGAAACAGCAATGGCTGACGCAAACAACTGGGCTGACCCACGTGGCGGCTACCTTAACCAAGCGCACAGTACACTTTCACAAGTAAATAAAGGTAACGTAAAAAACCTTAAAGCTGCTTGGACATTTGCTACTGGTGTAAACCGTGGCCATGAAGGTTCACCGCTAGTTATTGGTAACATGATGTACGTTCATACAGCGTTCCCGAACAATGTATACGCACTAGATTTAAACGACAATCAAAAAATCGTTTGGTCATATTTCCCTAAACAAGATCCATCAGTACAAGCTGTTTTATGTTGCGATAACGTAAGCCGCGGTCTTGGTTTCGGTGAAGGCAAAATCTTCTTGCAACAAAATGACGGTAACTTAGTTGCTTTAGATGCTAAAACTGGTGCAAAAACTTGGTCAGTATTAGTAAATGATCCAAAAGTTGGCGCTACAAATACTAACGCACCACAAGTGCGTAAAGATAAAGTGTTAACAGGTTGTTCTGGTGCTGAATTCGGTGTTCGTTGCTTCTTGGCTGCTTACAATGTTAAAGATGGTTCTTTAGCATGGAAAGCATACTCAACAGGTCCTGATGCTGAGATGTTAATTGGTGCTGATTTCAACAAAGAAAATCCACAATACAGTGCATTATCAGTTTACGCTGATGTGAATGGTGGTAACAAACAAGGCGGTTCTTTCAAAGCTCTTCCAAATGGTGAATTGAAAATTGGCGAAAAAGAACTTGGTACACGTACATGGTTAAAACCACAAGCAGTTAAAGATGGTTGGCAACATGGTGGTGGTTCTGTATGGGGCTGGTGGCCGTATGATGCTAAGTCAAACTTAGTATATTACGGAACAGGTAACCCTTCAGTATGGAACCCAGATGTCCGTCCTGGCGATAACAAATGGTCAATGACTGTTTTCGCTCGTGACTTAGACACAGGCGTTGCAAAATGGGGCATGCAAATGACTCCACATGATGAGTGGGATTATGATGGTATTAATGAAGTAATCTTGTTCGACAAAGGTGGCAAAACTTACGCTTTCCATACGGATCGTAACGGTTTTAACTACACTTGGAACGCTTCAAACGGTACTTTAGTAGCTGCTGAAAAAGCAAACCCATTTGTTAACTGGGCAACTGGCGTAGATTTAAAAACTGGCGTTCCTGCTAAAGTTTCTACAGCTTCAACTCACCAAGATTACAATGCTAAAGGCGTTTGCCCAGCTGCATTAGGTGTTAAAGATGAGCAACCAGCAGCTTACTCACCAAAAACAGGTTTAATGTATGTTCCATTGAATCACGTTTGTATGACATATGAGCCAGTTGAGTCTAAATATGTTGCAGGTCAACCATGGGTTGGCGCTACATTGACTATGTTTGCTGGTCCAGACGGTGTTATGGGTGGCTTTGCAGCTTTTGATCCTATGACCAACAAAAAAGTATGGTATAACAAAGAGAAATTCTCTGCTTGGGGTGGTGCTTTAACAACTGCTTCAGACCTAGTGTTCTACGGTACTCTTGATCGTTGGTTCAAAGCTGTTGATGCACAATCAGGTAAAGAACTTTGGAAATTCCAAGTTGGTTCTGGCGTGATTGGTAATGCATTCACATACGGTCACAAAGGTAAACAATACGTTGGTACACTATCAGGTATCGGTGGTTGGGCTGGCGTTGCAATGAACCTTGGTATGACTAACGACACAGACGCACTTGGTGCTGCTGGTGGTTATAAAGAGTTAACTAAATACAACGCGGCTCCTGGCGGCGGTGCATTAACAGTATTCAGCCTATAATTGATTGTTGTATAAATCAGTTATTAGCTAACTACTTAAGTTAGTTCTAAGTAAAATAAAACACCCTGATTCGTCAGGGTGTTTTTATTTGTACTAAGTAAAGAATTTAATATTGAACTAATGTTTTTCGGAATAAAGATTCCATATAAAGCGGCAAATTAGATACAATAAACGGTTGTATAAAGCCTTAGAAATTAGGCAACAAGTAATACAAAAGAACTTTTTAGTAATATCAGTACTCTATAGAAGTAAGCGGTAATCTAAGCCGCACATTTAAAAAATAAGGAACATGCAATGTTGAAATATTTAAAACTATCAACCCTGTTAGCCTGTTTGATTTTAACAGTCAATGCACATGCTGAAGCGCCGGATATTCCTACACTTAACGCAGATGAAGGCCGTATAGGAGAAGTCAGGCGAGTTGTTGATGAGACAGAATTCAAAGTTTGCGCCGATCCAGACAACATGCCGTTTTCTAATTCTAAAAAAGAAGGATTTGAAGATAGGATTGCTGAAGTATTAGCAGAAGATTTGGGTAAAAAATTAACGTATACCTATGCATACAACCGTCAAGGTTTTTACAGGAATACTATTAATGCGATGCGATGTGATGTCATTATGAGTACAACACCAGATAATGATGCGCTGAGAACCTCTAAGCCATACTACCGCTCAGGCCATGTATTTGTTTGGCGTAAAGACAGTAATTATGATATTTCTAACTGGAGCTCACCTGATCTACATAAAGGATTTATTGGTGTAATCGATCATAGTCCAGCTACGATTCCAATGGATGCTAATAATTTAATTGGAAATGCTCGCCCTTATCGCATGCAACGTGACTTGAACTTACCAGCTAGCTTTATGATTGATGATTTGGCCAAGGGTGATATTGATATCGCTATTGCCTGGGGTCCAATTGGCGGCTATTTTGCTAAAATATCTAAAGTACCTATGGTAGTTAAGTTAATTCCTGAATATGAAGATACCAATGTAAAAGGTAAAGAATACTGGAATATATCAGTGGCTGTACGTAAAAAAGATAAAGATCGTATGGTTATGATTCAAGGTGCATTAGATAGGAATCAGGATAAAATAAATAAAATTCTTGATGATTTTGGGATTCCGCATGTAGCAGTGGTTGACGGAGACAGCTTAGAGAAAGTTTATAAAGCAAGAACGACAGAGATTAAATAAACTTACTTTAAAGTTAAGCGTTTTAATGGCTTAAAATTTAAACTAGGTTGACGAAATCTGCTTTTAATAAAAGGCTGCTGTACAATTACAGCAGCCTTTTTCATTATGTGGAAACTTTGTAATAAGATTAAATTAATATTTAATTAAGTCTAGGAGAATACAATGCGCAACTTTAATTTACTTTTATTAGTACCATTGTTAGCTTTAATTGCTTGCAACCAACATGGTGGTTCAAGTACTGCTAGTGCTTCGGCCAAAGTTAAAGCTATAGATTTTGTAACAACTCAAGATAATAAACCATTGTTGATTGATACGGCTTTGTTCACAACTCCGGAAGCTAAAGAGTTTCTTAGCACCGGAAAAAACCCTTATATAGGCAATACAGATGCTATTGCAAAGGGTAAAAAAGTATTTCAGCTATACTCCTGCACACAATGCCATGGCCCAGAAGCTAAAGGTCAAGTCGGACCTGGTTTAACCGGCCCAGACTTCCGTTATCCTAAAGATGCTACCAATAAAGGGATGTTTGAGACGGTATGGCATGGCACTAATGGTGGCATGGGAGCTAAAGGTATTGGGCTGATGGATCCTACTGATCTTAAAAATGGGATTACCCCTGACGATCTATTAAAGGTCATCTCTTGGATACGAAGTATGAGTAAGATTACGGGTAACGAGTAAATTAAAGCTTAATCATTCGCCTGCTTGTAGTTGGCATGGGTTTTTATGTTTAAGCTAACTTAATTGTGAAATGGAATATTTTGAATAAGAACAAACGGCAAGCTTTACATCATGTAGTTATCGTAGGAGGCGGTGCTGGTGGACTTGAATTAGCGACTAAGCTTGGTGACACGCTTGGTCGTAAAGGTAAGGCTTTGATTACCCTCATTGATAAGTCTAAAACTCATGTATGGAAGCCGTTATTGCATGAAATTGCAGCGGGAAGCATGAATCCAGAGAAGTACGAACTGGTCTATCTTGCTCAGGCGCACTGGCACCACTTTAAATTTAGATTAGGTAGCATGGAAAGTCTCGATAGGTCTAACCAGATAATTTCGATTGCGCCATATTTTGATGAAGATGGTGTCGAGGTCATACCAAGACGCAGTTTTAATTACGATACTTTAATAATTGCGGTAGGTAGCACGACTAATGATTTTGGTATTAAGGGGGCCAGTGAGTACTCCATTGCCTTGGATACACAAGATCAAGCTGAAAGATTTCACCGGCGCTTGCATAATGCCTTGGTACGCGCACAAACGCAGGAGGCAATACTGCAGGCAGGTCAATTAGAGGTAGTGATAGTTGGCGCTGGGGCAACAGGTGTTGAATTGGCTGCAGAACTTCACAATACGACACGTGAGCTTGCAGCTTATGGGTTAGATAAAATTGACCCAGATCGAGATGTCAAAATTTCCTTAGTGGAAGCTAGTGATCGTGTTTTACCAGCATTGTCATCAAAACTTTCAGATGCAGTAAGGTTTGAGTTAACGAAGCTAAATGTACATCTTTTTACTAGCGAGCGTGTCACTGAAGTTACTGAAAAAGGTGTTTACACACATACTGGACGTTTTCTGCCATCAGCCTTAGTGGTGTGGGCGGCCGGAATTAAAGCCCCTGATTTTTTGAATAAAATAGATGGTTTGGAAACGAACAGTATTAACCAGTTATTAGTGAAGGCTAGCCTGCAAACTACCTTAGATGACAGTGTATTTGCCTTTGGTGATTGTGCTGCCTGTCCATGGCCAGGGCAGGTTGAAGGCACAAATGTTCCGCCTCGGGCGCAAGCCGCGCATCAACAGGCCTCTATGCTAATTAAATCAATTAGACAGCGCATATCTGGAAGCACTGACATGCCTGAGTTTAAATATCGAGATTATGGGTCTTTAGTCAACTTAGGCCGTTACACGACTGTTGGTAACTTAATGGGTAATCTTTCTGGCAGTAGCATGTATATTGAAGGCTTGATTGCTAGAATGATGTATCAGTCTTTACATAAAATGCACTTGATGGCACTTCATGGAATCTGGACCGTTGCCTTACAAACATTGGCACGCTTAATTACGCGTCGTACTGAATCACATGTCAAATTACACTAGAATAAACAATTGACGTCACATTAGTATTTAAACACGAATCAACTTTTGGCTATAGAGGCGATTAATTGCACCCATTGTGATAATGACGAATAGACCAAAAATTATCACAATATGATTAATATGTAAGCCAGCTTTTACCATTAAAGTATAGGCGCCACTAAGCAACAAAATGCCGATGTTCTCATTGAAGTTTTGCACCGCAATTGAGTGCCCCGCACCTATCAATAGATGCCCACGATGCTGCAATAACGCATTGAGTGGAACAACAAAAAACCCACTTAGTACGCCGATGCAAAATAAAAGTAATGTTGCCCAGTGCCATTCAGTTATCCATGCCATAGAAATAACCATGACTCCCATCAGGATTCCTGCGGGTAATACTTTCACAGAATTTTCCAGTGTTATAACTCGAGCGGCAATGACCGAACCCACTGCAACGCCCAAAGCGACAGCCGCTGTGAGTAATGTAGCTTGATCTAAGCCAAATTTAAATGTCAATACAGCCCACGCTATGACAACTAGTCTTAAGGTTGCTCCAGCCCCCCAAAACAAGGTGGTGACGGAGAGCGATACTTGTCCCTGCGGATCTTTCCAAAGCGCAAAAAAAGACTGATAAAAATCACGTAATATAAATAAGAGGTCTTTTTTAGGAATGCTATGGTCTTTGGGTAATTTAGGAATGAATATATTGAATGCTGCGGCGGTTAAATACAATGCGGCAACTGCAATCATCGACAATTGCGGGTCAACGCTGGCCATTTGTCCGCCAATAATGGCACCTAAAATAATAGCAATGACTGTTGAGCCCTCCATCCAACCATTTGCAGTCACTAACTTATGGGGTGGAAGGAGCTCGGTTAAGATGCCGTATTTGGCTGGAGAATAAGCTGCTGCGCCTATACCAACGATACCATAAGCAAACAGTGGCGGCATACCTAAGATCATAGCCAAACTACCTACGAACTTAATGCCATTTGAGATAAACATGACTCTACCTTTGGGTATTGCATCAGCAAAAGAGCCGACAAAAGGTGCGAGTACAATGTAGGAAATCACAAAAAATTGCAATAACAATGGCTTGTGCCAGTCTGGTGCATGCAATTGTTGCAATAAGGCGATCGCAGTGAACAGCAAAGCATTGTCCGCCAAAGCTGATAAGAACTGAGCCACCAGTAGGGTATAGAATCCCTTACGCATGGTTGTTACAAGGCTTCAGCAGCAAAGTCAGCCAGTCGTGAACGCTCGCCTCGTTGTAAAGTAATATGACCATTATGGTTCCATCCCTTAAACCTATCTACAACATAGGTAATTCCAGAGCTGCCTTCGGTTAAGTAAGGCGTGTCAATTTGGGCGATATTGCCAAGGCAAACTACTTTGGTACCCGGGCCTGCCCGTGTGATGAGCGTTTTCATCTGTTTCGGCGTTAAGTTTTGTGCTTCATCAATAATCAAGAATTTATTCAAAAAGGTACGACCGCGCATAAAGTTTAATGATTTAACTTTGATGCGGCTACGAATTAAATCTTGGGTCGCCGCGCGACCCCACTCGCCCGCATCATCATCGCCTCGATTAAGCACTTCTAGGTTATCTTCTAATGCCCCCATCCATGGAGCCATTTTTTCTTCTTCAGTACCAGGTAAGAAGCCAATATCTTCGCCTACTGGCACTGTTACTCTGGTCATAATGATCTCAGAATAGATTTTCTTATCAAGGACTTGGGTAAGGGCAGATGCTAAAGTAAGTAAAGTTTTACCGGTACCCGCTTGCCCAAGCAAACTGACAAAATCAATTTCTGGATCCATTAGTAAGTTGAGTGCATAATTCTGCTCACGGTTGCGCGCATTAATGCCCCACACATTGTTTTTAGGCTGTAAATGATCTTTAACGATTTCTAGTACTGTGGTATTACCTTCCACGCTCCGCACAATGGCGTGGAAAGGTTTTTCGTATTCAAAAAATACAAACTCATTAATAAGAAAAGTTTTACACAGCGGACCCGATAGTCGGTAAAACATGCGGCCTGATTCCTGCCATGATTCCATTGCTTTACTATGTTTATCCCAGAAGTCAGCCGGTAATTCTTTCATGCCGCTGTATAAAATCTCAGAGTCTTCTAATACTTTGTCATTGAAGTAGTCTTCAGCAGGCATCCCCAAAGCGCGGGCTTTAATTCTGATATTGATATCTTTGCTGACAAGCGTTACCTGGCGTTCTGGGTAATGTTTGCGTAAATCTAGAACGACTGCCAAAATTTGATTATCTGCAATGCTGCCGGCTAGCCCAGGTAAGTCAAAATTAACTTGAGTTGTTTGTAGGAATAATCTTCCTGTTAGGTGCCGATTCCCATTGATTGCAAGGGGGCATCCCAGTTCAAGGTTAACTAAATTTGTCCCGACGATCTCTTCTAAATAGCGGCTAGCTTGGCGCGCATTTCGCGCAACTTCAGTCACACCTTTTTTATTGTTATCAAGCTCTTCTAAGGTGACCATTGGTAAAAATATGTCATGTTCCTCGAAGCGAAATAAGCTGGAAGGGTCGTGCATTAATACATTGGTATCTAGAACAAAAAGCTTTGAAGCGCCCTGAGGTTTTTTAGCCATAAACAACTTTCAATAGAAGTGAATAAATAAAATTAGAGTGCTTGTATGCACTTAAGGACTTCTGCTACATGGCCGTCAACTTTAACACCACGCCACTCATTAACCATCTTTCCATTTTTATCAATAATAAAGGTACTGCGCTCTATACCCCTTACTTGCTTCCCATACATGTTTTTCATCTTCATTACATTAAACAAACTACATGCTAACTCTTCACTATCACTCAACAACTCAAATGGAAATGTGAATTTTGATTTAAAGTTTTCATGTGACTTTAAATTGTCACGAGAGATGCCAAAAACTTCAGTATTGTTTTTTTGAAAGTCTGCGTAAGCATCTCTGAATTGGATGCCTTGCGTTGTGCATCCCGGCGTTGAGTCTTTGGGATAAAAATAGATGACTAAATTCTTGCCAATATAATCTGAGAGTTGAAAATTCTTACCATTGGTTGCTGGTAGCTGAAAATCTGGAACAGTTTGGTTAAGCATTTAAGTGTTTATATCTTTCTAAAATAATGTCTGTCACCATTGTTGATAAAAAGCTTGGATTAGGCAATAGCATAGCGCATGAATATGACAATATTTATTTTTATCTTGGGAATGCTGACTTTAAATGTAACGTCATGTCTAAGCCATTTCAGTAGGCTTCTGACTGTTATTCCAGCTTAAATGGAATTGGCACCGTAATGCTAAAGGTACTTGCACGTAACACCTCCGGTGGAGAAGGGAACGGCGCTGCTTTTTCAATCATTTCTAATGCTTGTTTATCGAGCACATCGTAACCGCTACTAGTGAGGATTTTTTTAGATTTAAGTTTGCCGTTGCCATCTAGAATTAGCTCCACAATGACTTCACCTTGCCAGCCTCGCATCTGTGCGATTTTTGG
>Ga0214180_1000647_pt1 | contig 12057 bp, 15 predicted proteins | sample TroBogEpilimnion_22_FD_153018 | JGI IMG/M metagenome (GOLD analysis project Ga0214180, IMG submission 153018) | Freshwater microbial communities from Trout Bog Lake, WI - 16OCT2007 epilimnion | ecosystem: Environmental > Aquatic > Freshwater > Lake > Epilimnion/Euphotic zone | place: Trout Bog... | reverse complement strand
GGCTTCAACAACAGCAACACACTATTTCAGAATTTGAAAAACGTTTTCCTAATCATCCAATAAAAATAGAGGAAGATGGCGATCCGTATGTATCGCATAAAGTTGGTGACTGGGAAGGTCGTTATTACAATGGTCCATACATTGATATGCATCATAAAAAATACGGTGTCCAAGATTGTATTCACGTAGGATATGATGGTGATGAAAGCAAAGGCAATCTTCACAAATTAACAGAAAATGAATTTCATAACAATATAAAAAATTGGATTAGTGAATACGGTCCTGATTATTTGGCTCAGTATGAACCAAGGCCAAAACGCTCTTCTAAATGGTATTTAGCATCTGAAAAGGTCATGCCCTCATCAGAAAACAATCCTTGGGAAATGATTCCACAAGACCCAGATAATATTGGACCATCGCCAGTCAACGTTGACAACAGCCCTTGCAAATGTCCTGATGATAGATGTAAGCTAACTGTTGATGATCCTAGACATGGTACCATTACTGGATACAGTAATAAATGCAAATGTAGGCCATGCAGAGACATTTCTTTGATGTACAATAGAAAAAAAAGAGGTATAGATTTAGATGCTCCTATTATTCCTCTTGTTGACCAACAAAATGTATTAGATATGATTCCAAAAGAAAACATATTTAATGATTCTGATGATCCTAGACATGGAACCCTTACTGGATATAACTCTGATTGTAAATGTGATCCTTGTAAAAATGCAAATATAGAATATCAAAAAGAATATAAATTAGACAAATTACAAGAAATGCAAAATGATCCTAGTCATGAATTACATGGTACTATAACTGGATACACCTTTGGTGATAGATGTGATCCTTGTAAAAATGCAAATATGGAATATAAAAAAAAATATAAATTAGACAAATTACAAGAAATGCAAAATGATCCTAGTCATGAATTACATGGTACTCGCATTGGGTATGCTGTAGGTTGTAAATGCCAAAATTGTATAGATGCAGGAAATAAATATGATAGACAACTTAAATTAAATAAATTACAAGAAATGCAAAATGACCCTGATCATGAATTTCATGGAACTCAAAAAGGATATAGAATAGGTTGTAAATGTAAAAATTGTAAAGATGCAGCTAGTGAATATAGGAAAAAATATAGAAAAAACAAAAAAAATTCTTCTAAATGGTATCACGAATCTTCTAATGGAACGTGCCTAAATTGCGGTGTGCCATTATCAGATCGTATGGACAACTATTGTGGCACATGTCATAATATAATGGCTCAGAGCGAAGATATGGCCTATATGCAAGTAAATCCTAGACACCCTGAGGCTAGACCTTTCCAAAAACCTCATGATTTTAGTGGAAATGAATAATGTCTTGTAATCAACATAGCCTAGAACAAGATTTTACTGGATGCTATATTTGTAGCATCTGTGGCCGTATTTGGAAACCTATACAGCCAGAAGAATATGATCAATTTGTAAAAAATACAATGAATTATGATGAGCCAAGTCAGGCTTCTATAGAACAAGGAAATAAAAATGAGTTGTAAGTGTGAAAATTGCAAGTGCAAAAAAAATATTAATAATCACGAATGTAAGTATGAAGCTGATGGATATGGATTTAAAGCTTGCATAATTTGTAGGAAAGCTTATGTTCGTAAGAAAAAGCCTCTTTATGGCGACCCATTGCTCAAAGTTTACTAAACATACCTATAAATCATCTATGATATAAGAACTATTGTCAAAAAGGACAGCAATGGAAGATCTCTGGGATTCTCTAGAAAGTTCAATTTTTCTAGCTAAGAATAAAAAGAAAAAGAACAAGAAAAAGAAAAAAGATAAGAGCAAGGTTCAAGAAACCAATGCTCCTTCTAACACGTTCTATGACCCTACCCAGGTGATGACCAATAATCCTGTAAATTGGTCCAATGATATAAAAAGTGTTGGAAAGTGCAAAGAATGTGGAGCTCTTGATTTTGGCGTACAATCACCAGAAAAAAATGGGCTTTGCTCACAATGTCGTAAAGACCCTAGCATTGTCAATAAACATGTTAAGTATTGTGAATACTGCGAAGACCCAATCACTGACGCATCAAAAAATCCAGGCCAAAAGTTCTGCCATGATCACCGAAACTATTGCAATGAGTGTAACGACCAAATCAAAGATCTTGGCAAGAATGATGCTTGGGGAAATGAAGTAGACGAAAACGAAGAATACTGCAAAGAATGCCGTAAAGGTTGCGAAGTTTGTAATAAGCGCATTGAAGACCAAGATGATTACCCTAATGCAAAATATTGCGATGACCACAGAGAACATTGTGAAGACTGTGGTGAAACAATTAATGATATTGGCGAAATGGATGATAACACAGGTCATGAAGTAGATGAATTTGAAACTCATTGCCCAGATTGCAGAAAATACTGCGAAGCTTGTGACGATAGAATAGACGACCAATCAACACAGCCAGATTCTGATTTTTGTGAAGAACACAGAAAGAACTGCAATTATTGTGGCGATGAGATTAGTGATATCCGTGATCACGAAGATAGCAATTTTTGCGAAAATCATCGTAGAGAATGCGAAGATTGTGGCGATGAAATTGGCGATGCAGATAGGACAGGCTCTGAATATTGTAAGGATTGTAGACATTATTGTGAAAGCTGTGGCGGTGAAATAGAAGACCAATATGATTACCAAAACTCTGACTATTGTGAAGAGCACAGAGGAATCTGTGAAGATTGTGGCGATGAAATTGATTTAGCTGATCGGTATTCAGATAAGTGTGAAAACTGTGCTCCAAAGTGCAAGACATGTGATGATGAAATAACTGATATTGAATATCACCCAGATACAGAACATTGTGAAAATCACCGTGAAACTTGCAAGCAATGTGGAGAAGATATTAACGATATCGGTTCAAATAATTATGATGAAGCTTCTAAGAAAGAAGATAAAGATGGTGATCCTTTAAACTTTTATTGCGAAAACCATCGCCATCGTTGCAAGTTCTGTAATAATAATGTTTATGACTACGATGAAAAGAAAAAAGAATACGACCAGCAGGTAATCAAGCCAACATTGCCAATGAATAAGGCTGTAGACGTAGGCACGCACCCTAGTGATGCCAGCTCTATGCAGTACCTGGATACCAAAAATCCTGATTATTTTAATAATGCTCCAAAAACACCACAAAATGACCTATATAATATGTGTAAGAAATGTCGTAACTACGTTACAATAGATTGGAACAATTAATATGGATTCTAGCGATAATATAAAGCTTGCAGTATCTGTACTAACGGCAATCATGTCTGGTCAGGATGAGGTAGCTTTTGATATCGTTGCTGAAAATAATGTGATTGATGTTGTGTCTGCGCTTGTAGGCATTAGCTTTTCTTCGTTATCATCATTATCAATGATCACTGGTGTTCCTGTAGATGCATATCTTCAGCAATTAGGACGTTTGGCTGTAACTAATTAGGAAATATGGCTGAATTAAATTTTGAATTACCAGATGGCGTCACCCTTAATGAGGCTGAACCTAAGCAAAAAATCATTGAAGAAGGAATCTCTTTAAAAAAACTTTCTTGCCCAAAATGCAAGTTTGTTATTCAATCAATTATTTTTGATAATTATGGACGATTTTCAGGTAAAATTGTTGTTAATGGCGACAATAATATTTGGCAAGGAAAGCTAGCATCTAATCCAGATAGGAGTAAAAAACAAATTATTGAAGTGTTTAACAAAAAAGTTAAAGATCATTTAGAAAAATGCAAGGGGTAAGTAAATTGCTTAGAAAATATTCAAAAACACCAAATAAAGGTACTATACTGGTAAGTGAGCGTGTGGAGAAGGAAGAGACTCCACAAGACCAGAAAGCTGATGATGACAGCACTAAAGAACAATAAAGCAAGAATTCTGCTTTACGATATTGAAACCGCTCCAAACTTAGTACACACTTGGGGCATTTACGAGCAAACGGCTCTAGAAGTTATCAGACCATGGTACATTCTGTGTTTTGCTTACAAGTGGCTTGATGAGCCAACAACAACAATAGTCTCTCTGCCAGACTTTAAAAAAGAGTATAAGAAAGATCCTGAAAACGATTACCAATTAGTTAAGCGTCTTCATGAACTATTCAACGAGGCAGACATTGTAATTGCTCATAATGGAAATTCATTTGACCAAAAGAAAGTTCATGCTAGGTTTCTTGTTCATAACTTTGATCCTCCTACTTATTATCGTCAGATTGATACCTTGAGAGAAGCTCGTAAGCACTTTAGGTTCGATTCTAATAGATTAAATGACCTAGGTATTACGCTTGGTCTTGGCGAAAAAGTAGATACTGGTGGCTACTCTCTATGGCAAGATGTTATGGCTGGAGATGAAGCTGCTTGGCGCAAGATGAGACGTTATAACAAGCAAGACGTTGTTTTGCTTGAGAAAGTTTATAAAGCTCTCCGCCCATGGATCACAAATCATCCAAACGTATCTATGCTTGCTGGGCGTGTAGATGGCTGTCCTAAGTGTGGTTCTCGCCATCTTCAAAAGAGGGGCATTCGCCATAATCAGACAACCACTTATCAAGAGTACCAGTGCCAGTCTTGCCGTGGCTATTTTAGAGATCGTATTGGTCTTAAAGAAGATAAGCCTCAGTTCGTGAATTAGCCCCAATAGTGTAATAACACCTCTAAAATAAAAATAAGAGGGGGCTAACCAATTTTATGACTAATCAAATTACTTGTGCTTACTTAGACTGCAACAACCCTAGACAAACGTCATGGGGTTGGATTACTGCATCTAATAACTTGGATGAATTAAAGTTTTGCAACCAAGATCATTATGATCGTTGGTCTGAAAAAAATGCAGGCAATTTTTGGGATATTAAAGGGTTAGGCTCTGATGATATTAAATATGGTCCACGAACCAAAAAAATAGAGAACGAAGACAAAATTGAATATGTCTGCAGACTCTCTCCGCATATTATTGAAGAGAATAAACAATCTATAATTCAATCAATCATGTCTCAGTTTCAGGGATATAATCTAAATCCTACTATTGTAGCTCCACAAGATAGTAATGTTTTTACGGTAACCATAGATAATGGTGATATGCCAACTTCAGAAGTAAAAACAAAACTTTTAAATAATTATTTTGTGGATCAAGTTTCTTCTAGATCAGACACAAAAGTTGTAAAAAACTTTCACATCAATCTTAACAAAGACGCATCAGTAAATGGACAGGGCTACGATGCTCCTGTAACTAGCTATTTGGACGCTCCTGGCGCTCAAGACCCAGAAGGCCCTCAATATATCATTGATCAAGCCAATATTACTGGGCCTCAAATAGAGGCTTCTAAATGGTACGAAAAGGATAACAATGACTGACGCTCATGACCAAAAAGAAAATCATTCTTATATTGTGCACTATCCTGCACATGGTCCTCGTCAAGGCGACCCAAATTATAAAGATTTTAATCATTACCACAAGACGCACAGAACAACGGCTCGTTGTTATATTGGAGAACGTGTTGGATTCGGAGACTGCAAAGATGAAAAGGGCAATTCTGTTCCTGCTCCTGACGATCCAAGTGCTGAGCAACAAGGGCTAGAGTTACATCACACGCACATTGAATTTGCTCTTACCAATGGCGTATCTCTCAAAGCCCTTGAAAAAGATTACCCTGGCGTATCTGATCCTGATAAAGTAGGCGCTTGGGTAGAATCAGGCGACAATTTCCGTTGGCTTTGCACATATCACCACAGAGCAGCTGGTGGAGCTCACACAGCTACACACTCTGACTGGGAAGGCAGCCAATATATTCAGGGACTTATTTCACCAGCATCATGAGAGTCCTTTTAGCTAATTACAATAAAATAACTGGTGAGTGGGAAAACCATAAATGGAGCAAACAACCTGCTTCAAGTTTTGATTTTGAGGGAGAATCAGAATATCATTATCCTGCACGCATTTATTTAAATAAAGGTGATGAGGGATATGATTTGCTCTATGAAAAATCAAAAGAGCATTACAAAAGCCCCAATTTTTATTCTACACTCGCCCCAGGAATCAAAAAAACATATTTGCCAGATGGATCTTTATTACATGCAGACGTTATGCATGTAACTAAAGCTATCCATGATAAGGATTATGGAACTGTAAATCCATTTACAAACGCAACTTTTAGTATAAATGGGTATGCTCAAGACGAAAACGAAGCTTTAGCAAAAACTAAGAAATATATGCAAGCTTACCATTATAATAATGGTGATCTTTTAACTGAAGATGGTTATGGAACAATTAATCCTTCTAACATTCAAATAGAAGGCGATCATGAACCACATCAATATGACCCTGATTCACAAAGAAAATTTAAATTATCTAAATTTGTGTTTAGAAGTAGCGTACCAGGCAAAAATGGTAAAACAGCACTTTTTGTTGACCCACTGAATGAAAATGATCCTGAGCAAGGAGTATCTTGGCATTTACATGGATCTTTTAATACTAGAAAACCTTTCTTAAATTTAGATCATGCTCAAACAAGATTGATAGATGCCATGGACGATATTCATTATTTTCATAAAGATGCTTATGATGCTGCTGATAAAGAACAAAGAAAAAGTTACAAAGATGCTTTTAATTTTGATGCTTCTAAGAAAATCGCTAAAGTATATACAACTGAGCGAGATGAGCAGGGTAAAACATTTACCAGAGTAGCTGAAATAGAACAATTTGCTCCTACAGAAGTTGGCTCTGGCTTTACAGGCATGGACCCAGCTGAACAAAACGTTGGAGCAGATGATAGTAACCTATCTGGCGTAGATACTCGTAATCAACCAGAAGATGTTTCTATTGGAATTCCTAACAAAAGTTTCTTGAACCATGATACGCTTGCTTCAAGACTATTTCTTGCTGAAATTGAAGACACAAATTACGAAGGGGTAGGTTCTGTATTTGGTGAAGGGATGGGGCCACAAGAACTTTCTAATAATGTGGTAGATGTTGAAGAAGGACCAAATGGCCCTAAGAGCACAGAGAAGTCAACAACACAGCTTCCAGCAGGAATGCAAGGACAAGAAATACTTCCTGACCTAACTTCATGGTATACTGCTTCTAGCTATTTTAATGATGATGACTATAAATATCAAAACATCAATGACAGTAGACTATTTGAAAAAGAAGAAGCCAACGATGATTCAGATTCAGATGATGAAGATGATTACGATGGCGACAACAATACTTGGTAAACAATAGAAAAGGAAAAAATGAATATTAATATCCCAAATCAACTACAAAAAGACATGAAACCAATTGCTGCTGACGTAGCTACAGTTGGCGGTTCTGTTGGTGCAATCATTGCTGTTATTGTGAATGTCGCTCCATCAGCACACATCCCAGCTAGTACTGTTGCTTGGCTTGTTGCCGTTAGCACTATTGTTTCAACAGTAGTTGCTGAGGCTCGTCGTCTTACTGGAGCAAATAATGTTGCTAAAGCTAAGGCTGCTGTTGAAGCTGCTAAAGTTGTAGAAGCTGCTAAGAAATCTCCTGCTAAAAAAACTCCTGCTAAAAAAGTTGCTTCAAGCAAGAATACCCCAGTTAAAAAGGCTGCTGCCCCTGTCAAGAAAACAACAACAAAGAAGTAGGAAAAATGCACAAGCTCTCAGCCAAGGACCAGGAACTATTAGACGCTCTAAAAAAAAATACAGCTAATATTGCTGTTTTCTATCACCAGTCACATGGATACCATTGGAATATTGTAGGCAATGATTTCCAGGAATATCATGCATTGTTTGAAACAATTTATTCAGACGTTTATGATGCTCTTGATCCTATGGCTGAGAATTGTCGTAAAGCAGGTGGATTAGCACCATTTACTCTTAAAGATTTTCTTAAATTAACTTCGTTAAAAGAGAGAGAAGTTAAGGATTTTGATGCTAAGATTCTTACAGAGTATCTTTATGAAGATAATAAAATTGTCCTAGAGGACTTAATTAGCCTATTCATAATTGCCAATGAGCAGAATGAGCAAGGTATTGCTAACTTTGTTGCTGAACGTATTGATATGCACAATAAGTGGCAATGGCAGCTCGGAGCTTCTTTAGGCAAAACAGACGCAACGGAGTAAAAAATGTCAAAAAAAGTAAAAATTGAGATTGTTTATGACGAGCCAATTGGTGAAGACATTTCTATCCAAGAAATAAGAGAAACAATTGCCGGTCTTCGTAATTCACTTTTAAGCCAAGTTGGTGGATTAACTATCAATATTTCGGAAAAGTAAGATTATTGACGCTATAATAATTAAGCAAAGGATTGCCTCCTTAGCATAATGGTAGTGCGTCTGTTTTGTAATCAGATGGTATCAGTTCGACTCTGGTAGGAGGCTCCATTCCGAAATAGCTCAATTGGCAGAGCAAGCGACTGTTAATCGCTAGGTTGTAGGTTCGAGTCCTACTTTCGGAGCTTTATAAAAAGTAAAAAAAATAGAACCAAAATGGAGCTATAGTAAAAACATGGGTAACAACATGACATTTGATGAGTGGTTGCAATACGGAATTAATAATAAATTTTGCACAAAACAATTCTGTGAAGTGCATGATGGTGGCCCTTGGCACGATACAGAATATATTGCCTGGGACAATGGAGATGATCCATGTCGCCACATGGTTCGCCTAGGATCTTATGATGATTGGGAAGTTCCTGTTGATTATGAGGAAAATATAGAAAACTAAGCACTATATTAATCAAATCACGGGAAGTAGCGCAGCTTGGTAGCGCACCTGCTTTGGGAGCAGGGGGTCGCAGGTTCAAATCCTGTCTTCCCGACTAATGGGAGTATGTCCGAGTGGCCAAAGGAAACTGGCTGTAAACCAGTCGGCTCAGCCTACGGAGGTTCGAATCCTTCTGCTCCCACCAATTTAGGAAGGGTGCCAGAGTGGACGAATGGGCCGGTCTTGAAAACCGTTGTAGTGCAAGTTACCGTGGGTTCGAATCCCACTCTTTCAACGTGATATAATCTAATAACAACAAGCGGGTTTAGCTCAGTTGGTTAGAGCACCTGTCTTATACACAGGCGGTCACTGGTTCAAATCCAGTAGCCCGTACAAAGCTATAATGTATTAAAGGTATAAAGTCGATACAGTTATATGCAGAACAATAATCTATCATTACCAAAAGACCCTAACGTTAAAAACGTTAATGGACCATACATAAACAAAAAAGTTAAAACACCATATGAGTGGGTTGTTGTTTGGTACCACGATGGCTCTAGAGAGTCTATGAAACTTTCGAAATACCATGAATGGATTGATCATGGAAAAAGAATGCCATACACATGCGAAATTTGTGGCAAATCTTTTATCTCAGAAATGGGAAAAGCTGGCCATAAAGGTTGGTGCAAAGGTAGCCACGGAAGAGTTTCTTCATGTAAATATTGTGGAGATAATGTTGAAATTCGGTCATCAAGCACTATAGTTGTTTGTGCTGATTGTAAAAAGAAAGATTCGCAAAAACGTAGTAGAAAAAAGCTTTTAAAACAATATGGTCTTACCCAAGAAGATTATGATCAAATCATTGAAGCTCAGGAAAATAAATGCAAAATTTGCAAACTAGAGCACAATAGACTAGTTATCGATCATGATCATAAAACAGGCGAAGTTCGTGGAATCCTGTGTACGAGATGCAATTCTTGCCTAGGTTGGTATGAGGAATTTTTAGAGCAAGCCAAAGAATATCTTGGATAAACCCCCACAGCTCCTACTATTATGTAATTTGTTTATAGATTGGTAATAGTAATATGAGTGATAATGTACAACCACATGAAGTTGATTATAAGCATGGACATTGCGATGCTTTTGCATGGGCAGTTCATCATATAACAAATTGGCCAATAGTTAAATATGCTCCTAGTACGTTTGACAAGACCAACCATTGGGCTTGCGAAATCCCTAATGAAAAATGGTATGATGGTGTAAGACACTTTGATGTTGATGGACCACAAGATAGCGAAAATTTGCGTAATTATTACCAAAAAATTTTAAAACATTTGGAAAATTGGGAAGAAGAAGACCCAGACCCAGAATTTGATTATTACCCTTCTGATGTTCATGAATTAGAAAATTATAATTCTGATGAAGAACAAGGCGACTATAGTACAAAAAATATGGGCAAATGGGTCGTTCCTTACGCAAGACAAAAGCTCAAAGAACATGGCTTTAACTTTTAAGGCCAACAATGTGTATTATTACTCTAGATTCGTTTTAGGTTGTGAAACAATAAGGTTTCATGTCCAGCGCCTTAAATGGCATAACCGTCTAGAAAAAAGAGAATAATATGTCTTCTATGTTTGATTTTGATGATTCACGCCAGCTAGCTTTTCAAGCTAAGACTGCAGGTAAAGCTCTTATTGCAGCCAAGTACAATGTTCTTCAGCAAACTGGAGACTTCCTTTTCAATGCACACACAGACGGTGAGTTTGCCCAGCGTTGTGCCATGATTGATGATGAGCTTTCAAATATTGCTTACAATAAACTTGCTTCAATCTCTGATTCAAAGACCAAACTCGTAAAAGCTCTTCACACCGAATGGTCACTTCGTCATGCCAAGTGCCAAGATTGCAATTGTGGAAATAATCGCAAGTTTGCTAAATCAATTTGCGAAATGTGTGGAGATGGAGAAATTGATCCTAATTCTCAAACTTGCAGAGCTTGTGGCATCGACGCTTCTTTAAATGATATCCATGGAACTCCAAAAAGATATCTTTCAGGTTGTCGTTGCAATCAATGTACAGGTGTAGATAGAAATAAAAATGCTTCTCGCAAGTTTGCTAAATCAACTTGTGAAAAATGTGCTGATGGTGAACTAGATTCAGATTCTCCACTTTGCAAAGCTTGTAGAGGCAAGACTGCTGGTTTTTATGGTTATAATACTACGTCATGTAAAAATTGTGATCAAGAAATTGCTTGGAATCCTTATGATAAGTATTGGCAAGGTGATCGTTATCATTATCAAGGTAGCATAGACTGCCCAGATGGAACTGAGCATGATCCAGATATGGCATGCAAATATTGTGGAGAAGACACAAATGAAGAAGGTGTTCATTATAACTCTGAACCTTGCAAAGCCAGAACTGCTTCACGTCACGAAGCCATTGACTTTTCAACAATCCCTCACGCACTTGAGCATGGTTGGAATGCAATCCAATCTTTAGGTGACCAGGAAACAAGACAAAATTACAATGATCAAACTCTTGGAATGGGCGAGCTCATGGGAGCTGGTCTGCTTGGTTATGGGCTGCACAAGCTTCACAAGAACAAAGGTGAATCAGCAGAAAACCCAGAAAACAAAGAAAAAAGCAAATTCCCTCGTTCTAATGTTAAAAATGTTAACCCAGAAGATCGACCATTTGATTGGGAGCGTGACGCTTCTAAACTTGCAAACAAGTATATTGAAAAGCGTGGAGATTCTTGGGTAATCCTCCAAAAAGGAACTGGTAAAGTTCTTTCTCACCACGACTCAAAAGAAAAAGCTGAAGCTTCTTTCCGTGCCATGATGCAAAGTAAGCATGGTTCAAAAGGTGATCAATCAACTTGTGCAGAGTGTGGCGCTCCAGCTACGCAACACAATGTTCGTGGATATCTTGAACTTTGTGATAAGTGTGGTGGAAAAACTGCTTCTCGTACAAGTGGAATTGTGACAGCTGATGATGACAATGACAACGATGATAATAACGGTGGTGGCGCTGGCGCTGGACTTCTTGGAGGCCTTGCCAGAGGTATTGGTGGCTTAGTTGAAGATGTAGCTCCACTTGCTGCTCTAGCTAATAGATCATCATGGGTAACTGCTCACATGGCTGATGGAGATTATTGCCCAAATTGTGATGGCGCAGGTTGTGCTCAATGTGGCCAATGCCCTAATTGTGGTAACGAGACAGACGCTTATGGTGACCACTACGGTTCAATCGGTTGCCCAGCTGATGATAACCATGATATGGGCGATATGGCTCGTCACGATCAAGGTCACGATGATTGGCATGCTATGTATGGCGATGAGCCATGCACATCAGAA
>Ga0214180_1000646_pt1 | contig 12078 bp, 10 predicted proteins | sample TroBogEpilimnion_22_FD_153018 | JGI IMG/M metagenome (GOLD analysis project Ga0214180, IMG submission 153018) | Freshwater microbial communities from Trout Bog Lake, WI - 16OCT2007 epilimnion | ecosystem: Environmental > Aquatic > Freshwater > Lake > Epilimnion/Euphotic zone | place: Trout Bog... | reverse complement strand
GAAGGCCATGCGCGATCTCACTTTTGACCTTCACTTCTCCGATTACCCACGGTCCGTGGCGCTAGCGGGCGGCTTGCCAGTGGAATTAGCTCGTGATGCTGATGTCGTGGATATCGTTGCGAGACTGGATGGATTGGTCTTATCGGGCGGCGCGGATATCAACCCCGAGCGATATGGCCATGAGCCCGACGCCAATCTTGGCTCCGTCGAAGTCGAGCGCGACGAGTGGGAATTTGCTCTCTATAGCGAGGCGCGCAAACGCGGTATCCCCGTGCTGGCAATCTGCCGAGGTTTCCAATTGGTCAACGTCGCATCTGGCGGCACTTTGGTACAGCACGTCGAGCTTGACGAAGGAGCGGGGCATCCACAGTGGAACGTCGATGGTCGAAGCGCAACTCACACGGCCAAGGTGTTGTCCGGAACAGTTACTAGTAAGTATTTATCTGAGCAGCTAGAAGTCAACTCGCTCCATCACCAGATTGTTGGTGCGCTCGGAAATGGTCTTGTTCCGACGGCGCACGCTTCTGATGGCGTAATTGAGGGCTTTGAGTCAACTGACGGGAAAGTTCTCGGAGTCCAGTGGCACCCGGAGCTTCTGGCAGCTCCAGATCCAACCTTTAAGTGGTTGGTTGAAGCCGCTTCGCAATCCTTGACGTAAGTCGTTTGAAGCCTTACGATTTGATGAGTGCTGGGGGGCACCGCGTCTCCCAGTTTTAAATTGGGGGATTAAATGTCTTCGAAACAAGCTTTAGGCGGGAAGCGCAAGCTATCGCTGATTGACGCTGTAGCGCAGTCAGTGGGCTTTATGGGACCCGTTTTCTCTATGGCGTTCCTAGTGCCACTCGTCGTCGGTATTACCTCGGTGACTGGTGACGGAGCGGGTACGGGTGCGGCCCTTTCAGTTGTTATTGCGACGGCGGGAGTCTTCGGTCTTGGCTGGATTATTGCCGAGTACACCAAGAAGGTTCAGAGCGCAGGTTCGCTCTACGACTACGTAACCGACGGGCTAGGCGGCCGAGTTGGCGCTGCCGCGGGGTGGCTCTATTACCTCGGAATCATTGCCCTTGGTTCTGGAATTTTGGTCATGATCGGTGGGGTAGTCCACGACACCTTGCTCGGTGAAGGTCTCCCGACCGTTATGCCGTATTGGGGATGGGACTTACTCCTCTTCGTGATTGTCGGCTCAATCGTTTATCTGGGAGTGGCCTTATCTACCCGTGTCCAGCTGACACTCGCGGCGATTTCAGTCACCGTAATCCTCGTCTTTTCGATTTACATCATCATCAAGAGCGGCGGTCTTCACCACATTGGAAGTGGCTTCAGCATCCACGGTTCACCCAATGGTTTTAAGGGCGTCCTCTTTGGTGTTCTCTACGGAGTGTTGCTCTTCACCGGTTTTGAGACTTCGGCGAACCTGGCAGAGGAGACGGAAAACCCAAGTCGCAACATTCCTCGTGCCATCATCTTCTCAATCTTGGCGATTGCGGTCTTTTACGTGATTGGCACCTTTGCGCAGATTGCAGGCTTCCACTTCAATTTGGCCGCGCTGGGTAAGCAGGACGCCGGTCCTCTGTTCGCGTTGGGAAGCCCAACCGCAATGGGTGGTTACGGCAGCACGGTTATTCGCCGGCTTGTGGAACTCGTGGTTTTGCTTGACATGCTGGCAGTTCTGATTGGTGCCACCGTCTCTGCTTCACGAGGTATTTTCGCTCTGTCTCGCGACGAGCGTTTACCGAAGCCGATGAGCAGTGTGTCGCGCTACGGAACCCCTTTGGGTTCTTCAATCTTTGTACTTGCGGTCTACGCCGTAGTGATCGTATTGACTTTGAAGACGAGCGTATTCGCGCTTCCACAGACCCCGGAGTATGTCTCGCTCTTTAGTTGGAACTCGACCTTTGGTGGTTTTGCGCTTGTGCTGATCTACCTGCTCGTGGCAGTTGGTGCCCTGCGAGGTCTCAAGAACTCGAGCCGAGCCAAGCTCTACACCGCTGTGACGGTGGGTGGGGTAGTGGGACTAGGCGCGGTCTACGGAGCCATCTACAAGGTTCCAGCGCCCACCATTTGGGCTCCCTGGGCGGCAGTAGTCATCTTGCTGGTCTCCCTTGTGGTTGCTTCTGCCATGAAGTTGGCTCCAAGTGGTCACTCTGACTTCACTCCGCTTAGCAAGTCGGATCAGGGTCCTCAGAAGATCTAAAGAAATATCTTGTGAAATGCCGGGTCCTATTAGGGCCCGGCATTTTGCTTTGGGGGATTCTCCCCTAGTTGTGGACTGACAAACCTAGGAAGAAGGCGCCAGCACAGAGGGCCGGTGTTAAGAAAATCAAAAAGTATCCGTAGGCTCGGTCGCGCTTTTCAAATAGAAGTGGCACGGCAAACGCGGATGAGAATGTTGTGAGACCACCGCAGAATCCAATCAATTCATTGGTGGTGACAACGACGCCGTTAACGATGACTAATGAATGCATGGCTGTACCGACCAAAAATGAGCCGATTGCGTTCGCTAGCAGTGTCAACCATGGGCTCGTGTTGGCTTTGGCGTTTATGCCAATAAGTTCTAACAAGTACCGAACCATGGCGCCAAGTGCGCCAGCTATAGCCATTCCAATCACTGGTGACGCCCCGTTCTAGCGAGCGCCATGCGTCCAGCTAAAACTCCGCTCAGAAGCCCACCTAAGCCGACCAAAATTGACGCAGGATGGCTCACCTGCCAGATTGCGTAGAGCGCAACAAAGACACCTGAGTACGAGGTCAACCCACCAAAAAATCCGGTGATCAGGAAAAGTCGAGTTGGGTCCAAATAGGACTGATGGGCGAATAGGCGACCAAGCAAAAGGACGGCCAGGTACACACCGGCCGCATTGATGAGGAGAAGAGCCCAGGGCACCAGGTGCCAGGAAAAGGAACCTTGTGTGAAGGAGCTGTGATTGGTCTGTGTGGTTCGGGTTAGCCAACCACGCAACAAACTTCCAAGAAAGCCGCCCACGGCCACAGATATGAAACCTGTGAGCACCGCACGGGGAGTCACATAGGGATTTCGCATGACTTCAGAGTAGTTATGTGTGCTGGTTAATTCCTGTAAGAGAAAACTTAATTACTTTACATAACGTACATTATCGGCGCAGGACACGGTCTCGCTCTCGGTAAGACTCGCTGGAACGAAAGGTATTAAATGAAATTACTTAATCGAAAGATGTTCCAGGTCGCACTGGGCGCTCTCCTTACTCTAGGCGGACTTGTCGGCGTTTCGGGGGTTGCTTCAGCAACAACTACGACAAATACCGTTGCTCCAGTCGCATCGGGAAGTTACGAGGTGGATGGCACGGTTTCCGTTACTAACGGCACCTGGACCAATGCTGGAACCAACTTTATGTATGCGTGGTACACCTGCACGACAAACACCGTTTCTGATCCCACAACTGATGCGGGTTGCGCGTTGACTGCTGGAGCCTCTAATACGCACCTTGTGGACAGCGGAGACATTGATCAATATCTCTATGCAGTTGTCACTGTCGACGGGAGCAATGGATCTGGTTCATTTTCAGCCGTCTCAAACCCCTTGGGCCAGGTAGCGGCCGCAGGCTCGATCCTAAGTTGTGGCTTCACGCCGAACTCAGTCACATTGAGCCCATCCCACCCCACTCAGATTTTGACGCAGACCGCTGACGCATATAACAACTCTCCGGATGGAACGAATTTCGGTGCGGGCGTGTTGGCTACTGAGAACGGAAATCAATATCCCCTACTAATGCCGGCGACGCTAATTAAAAACGCAAGTGACCCCTTCACTTTTGACATGTTGAGCTCATTTCTTAACGGCCATGCCGGTTCGGTCAGATTTGACTTCTATGCCATTGACGCTAATGGTGTGATTGGCAACAGCCTTTGTCACATCACCTTCTCTTTGGCCGCCAGTGCTCCCCCATCAACATTCAAGCCTGGAAATTTCGTTGTGCGCTCATTTGCCTCCGGCTCAGCTCAGATGACGCCTTTGTTGAAGTACGAGGTCAATCGTATTGCAACGAAGATTGTGAACTACGTCGCGCACCACGGTGGCACTATCTCGGTCAAGCTCACTGGCTATGCAGACGTGACTGGTACCTCGGACTACAACGTGAAACTAAGCGATGCCCGCGCCAAGGCCGTTAAAACGCTTCTATTGGCAGATCTCAATCGTCATCACGTGACTTCGTCAATCGTGACAGTTGCGAAGGGTTCTTCAGGGCACGCAAAGTCCCTAGTGAATAGCCGTCGCGTGACTGTCTTCGTCAAGTCGGTAGTTGCTGGTTAATTACTGCCGATTCGGTCGATTTTAAGAATGCCCCCGGACTTTCTGTCCGGGGGCATTCTGCATTTGAACTTGCCGTTAAGGGGTCCGTCCAAGAGTGACCGCTATGGTCAAGTTCTTGCTTCCTCTATAGACACGGACCTTTGCGCTGTCGCCTTGGTGGAGCAGCGAGATGATGGACTGTACATCTGCGGCCTGGGTTACTGGCGTGTTGTTGATTGCCGTAATGACGTCACCTTGCTTCAGCCCTGCGCGGTCGGCCGGTGAATTAGCTACGACCGAAAGAATCAGGGCGCCAGAAGCGACGGATAGACCGTACTGCTGCTGGATTGAAGCGTTGTCATCCATGATCTCGACACCTAGGTATGCGTGGTGCGTAACGACGCTCTCCCCCTTCTTGAGGGCTGCGAGTTGAGTCTGGATGGTCGCAACAGGAATGGCAAATCCGATGTTTTGAGCGCTTGTGCCGTCGGGCAAAGTTCCTGCAACAGCGGTGTCCATTCCAATCACTGCGCCAGATGAGTCAAGCAACGGTCCACCCGAGTTTCCTGGGTTGATGGCCGCATCGGTTTGAATCATGTTGTTAAGAGTTTCAGTTGAGTTGGCCGATCCTGCCGTTACGGTCCTGCCGAGAGCCGAAACGATTCCAGTGGTGACGGTTGGAGTTCCAGCGGCAAGACCAAGAGCATTGCCAATGGCGACAACGGAGTCTCCAACTTGCAGTTTGTTTGAGTCACCAAATATCACTGTTGGCTCATTGGAAACGTTATTGATTTTGATCAGCGCCACATCATCAACCGGGTTGGTGCCAATCAATGTTGCTGGCATCGCCTTGGTAGAACCTGAAGCTGTCACCGTGATACTTCCGGCACCACTTGCAGCTGCTGCAATCACGTGATTGTTAGTTACAACGTAACCATTTTTGGTGATGATCATGCCGGTCCCCTGGTCCTCGGCCCCCGCGGCTCTGACATCGATAGAGACAATCGATGGGAGAACCGACTTCACGAGAGAAGGTATCGACTTGCCGTTCGGCAAAACTGCCGCTGATGGCGATCCGCTTAGTTGATTGATCGCAATCCCCCCAGAAGACGAGCCTCCGGCATAGTGCCCAGCAAGGCCCCCAACGAGCGCAGCGACTAAAAGAGGGGCTATTCCATTGGAAATTTTGGACTTTTTGCCTCGTGTGACCGAGGCGTGATCGCTGTCAATTTGAGGTGCGACCGGCGTATCGACTGGCTGTACGAGGGACTGTTGTTCTACGTTTTCACTCATGCTCTTTATGTTAGGAGCGCTAGATAAAGACAGGATAAAAATCGCTCAAATTTTGATGATTGGGGAAAACGGCTAGATTAGAAACCTATGTCTCGCCGAATTGATATCGAAATCACCAGTGTTCACGGGGAAACCGCCACCTGGCGTGCCGCGGGAGCCAAACTTCCCAAAGGTTCGTTGAACAGCTCCGTAGTCCCTGGTGGTCCGGAAGTCGGCAAGGTATACCGTGCTGAGGTCGAGCAGTTCATGGACGACATCGAAGTTCTTTCGGTTACCGCTCCCAAGACCGCTTCCCCGCTCGACCCAAGGAACGAACGCATAACGATTCTTGAGAAAAAGTCTGATGGACCTGCAGTAACGGTCACCTACGCCCCCAAGGGACGTGGCGGAGCGCGACGTGATGGTGATGACCGCAAGCCCCGTCGTGATGGAGATCGCAAGCCGCGCCGAGAAGGTAATGAAAGCAGCGCCCGTTCTGAGCGCGCGCCTCGTCGCGATGGAGACAAGCGCCCACCCCGTGGTCCTCGCACTGGCAGCCTGACTGTCGCACCAGTTACGACAACTCACCGCAACGCCATGCTGGCCACGCTGAGTGCCGAGCAGATTCCAGTTGCCGAGCAGTTGCTTCGTGGCGGTATCGCCGCAGTTCGTACAGCAATTGCCGAGCAGAACAAGACTCTTCAGTCTCAATCTCGGCCAACGATTGACCCGACGCTGATTGAGCGCATGGCCGAAGACCTCGTTGGTCGCACGGCACTCGCCTTTTGGAAGGATCGAGCTGCTGGAGCTATTGGGGCCGGCAAAGAACTCAAACTTCGTGATCTCCGTGCCGTCGTTACGTCCGCAAAGACTATTAGCCATGATGACGAATCAAGAGCGATGCTCAAAGACCTCCAAAATTCGCTGAACGACCGTATCGAACACATGCGGAAGGTTTGGAACGAAAAGCTCGCAACCGCACTTGCCGGAAATAATCTGAAGGAAACCCTCACCCTCATTGCTCGTCCACCAGACGTTTCAACTCGAGTCAGCGCCGAGGATGCCGCAAAGATTGTGGGAGCAGTTTCCGAGGCCCTAAACGCCTCTCAAGAGCCATCGGTGTGGAATGAGTTAGTAACCCTCACTGTCGAAACTTCGATTCGGCGCCAGGTGAAGCCATCGGGTATCCCTGCTAACGAGACCTCCAAGGCTGTTGCAATCAAGAACGCTGGAGCGATTCCCGAACTGGCCAAACTGCTCGGCATGGCAGTGCCACCGCCACCGCCACCATCGCGTACGGCACGGCCTCGTAAGGCACCTAGCCGCGCATAGTCAGCAGTCGAGCCTTCCAGCCGATTGACTCATACAAAGACTTAGTAGCTCGATCTCCGGGTAGGGCGAACGCATCTACGGGCGGATTGTCGGTCTCCAACAAGTGCTGAATAAACGCCTTGGCAACACCTTGTCGCCGAAACTCTTCAAGCACGAAGACGCCGATGATCACACGGTCTTGAACGAGGGCCCAAGCGACGAGTTTCTCGTCTTGGAACGCCGCCCAAAGCCCCCCAATTGACGAAAGTTCCTGGCAGAACTCGGTGACATTTTGAGCGTCAATCTGCTCAACTAATGCCAACCCTCCCCTATCAAATTCGGTTGAGCCAAATGCAGCGTCTATCGAGCTAAGTAACTCTTCGCTCTCTACGCCGACACGATGAAATCGAGTCTCAGGCACGTCACACGCAGTCGCGACAGAGCGAATTCTTCTTGTCGGCGAGCTGAGTGGTCTTTTTCAGCAGGCGACAGGATTTGCACCGGAATTCATCGTCTTGCTTTGGCAGAATCGTTTCAGCCCCGTCTGGATCGGGAACGGTCTCAATTGGAGAATCGTCCTCATCGTCATCAACCGTGGAGGTGCGCAAGATTGTCTCAGCCAGCACCTCGTCGAGGGCCAGTTCGACATCCGCGTCGTCAACGACATCGTCCTCTTCGACCGGGAGTGGAACGACGGTGACTTCTTCAGCCACCTCTTCTTCCTCGTCGTCAGATCCTGGTACTTCGCCAATCTCTTCTACCAAGACGTCTTCTGAGTCAATGTCTTCGCCAGCGACCTCATCGAAGCCGTCGCTTAACTCTTCCGCGTCAAAGGTCTCGTCGTTTTCGTCTGTTGTTGCCATAAGGGGTCCTAATCTGTTGCCGTGGCAGTGTAGAGCCTTTTTGCGCGTTTTGTGTGCAAAAACACAAAGATTTCGCTAAAAACCCGAAATTACTGCTTTTTCAGGCGATTTCTCTCTGCGGTGCGCTCGGCTTCCAAGCGTTCGAGGTCGGTATCTGAAAAATCAACATATTTCATCGATTCGGCAATGGCGTGGTGCCCAGCGACTTCATCAACCAATCTGGCCATTTCGTGAGCGACGCGGCGGTAGCTGGGGTGTCCCTGAGGACCTGATCGCAACTCGATTAGGTGCATCGCTTCTCGAGCGTTCATTTGCATGACATACCGAATTCGAAAAGCCAATGCGACTGCGTATTGTGCCTGTTCTGGGAAATCGTCCTTGAGGTCGTGAAAAAGAGTCGCTGATCGTTGCAATGACTCTTCGTAGCGGTCCGCCAAACCGGCCTCTCGAATTATCTCTGGAACGTCGTAACCGAGTTCGACTGTTAATGGCTGCCACTCAATGGTGAGCATCCGGTGTCGCTGCAAATCGCGGAAAGCGCCGTAGTCCGTGACAAGTTCGAAGCGATAGTCAGTTCTCTCGAAGGCTCGACCGGGTCGATGGCGGCGATTCCCGCGTTCCCCTACGTATGCCTTAATCAACGACGAACGTTGCTCGAGGCTGAGTTTGTCGACTGACTCGCGAGCTGCCTCGTGGGACACGGCTGAATTAGCGAAGACAATTGCTTCCAGCACATCGTCCTCACCCTTGGGATTAAAGCCCACCAAACGTACATACTCGGCATCCTCGACAGACTCGTCGGAAACCATGGAGGCCACCAACTGAGCCGTTGCGCTCTTGGTGTCGCGCAAGTAGTCCGTCCAGGCGACTCCGCGTTCTGCGACATTGACACGCTTAAGAAAAGATGGAATCACCTTGACTAGTTCTTCGTACATGAGTTCTGCGTAGTGCCGTACTTCTGGAAGTGGGTGTGCCCGCATGCGCAGAAGCAGCGACTCGTAAGCCTGCCCTGAGGCGTAGATCCCTAGGTTAGAGAGGGCACTGGCGGGAAGTAGCCCGCGCACTGCGTCGAGCGCTTTTGCTCGAATTGCCTGGCGGTATACAAAATCCGTGTCTTCTGGAGTCTTGGGAAACTTTTTACCGATGAAGTCGATGAGCTCCGGGAGCAGTTCGCCGTAGGTGTCGAACATGCGGTCCATGTCTCCGACATACCGGAGGCCTAGTTTGGAGTTGGTTAAATCGTGATCGCGGTAATAACGGTACCTACCATCTGCGAAGCGCTTGTCGTAACCCAAGTACCGTGTGGATTGCTCAAGGTAACTCATGATGCGGCCCCACTCGAGGACCTTCGTCAGGATGTTGGATGCCTGCTCGCACGCCAGGTGAACGCCACCGAGTTGAGCGACGGAGTCGTCGCCATATTCGTAGAAAATCTTTTGGTACAGGTCATCCGCCCGGTCTAGACCAATGGTGGCGTCAACGGTTACGTCACCCTCTAAATCGAGGTCACCAACAAATTCATCGAGAAACAAACGGCGCAAGCTCTTCGATGATCTGGAATAACGAGCGAACAGGGCGCCCTTTACGACCTCGGGAAGGTTGACTAGCGCGAAAACGGGACCGTCCAGATTCGTGAAATAGCGGCGAAGAATGGCTACTTCAGCTTCTGTAAAATCCTCGGCGACATAAGCGTGCATGGAACTCCAAGGTTAGGGCTTTACACCCCAAAATTGGTGGAATTAAAAGCCGGCTACGACCGAGCGAACGACCAGGTCCTTGGCTATCTCGGCGTTGGCGGCCAGTTCGGGAACGTGACGCATGCGACTTAGTTGTTCTAGGAGGTCCCCCACTTGCTTGGCGTTTCGGACGAAGTCCCCGGGAGAAGTGTGCCCGATTTCAGCGTCGGCCAGATCTAAAACGACCCCCAAGGTCGCGCCACGCGCCCATGCGGCGATTGTCGTGGCGAAACCGTCATCGGGATCCTTGGCGTGAGGAACGCGGTGTCTTGCCTCAACTTCGTTGATCGTCGCTGCCGACATAGTTATTTCAAGACTGCGTTCCTTCAAATTCCCTCGTCGCTCTTGTCCCAGACGGTCCTTAGCGGTCGCTCTTTTGCGGGCCTGAACCTGCTTGGACGCCGCCGGCTGCTTGTTGCCCTTGCGTCCTTGAAAGGTGAACATCGAGAGAAGACCGGCAAGTTGTGCCGGTTCAAGATTCTCCAAAATTCCAGCCGCAATCGTTTCAGCAATCAACAGGTCATTCTCGTGATAAATCGAACGCAGGACTTGTCCTTGTGCGTTGAGTTTCCATCCTTCTGCGTAGCCCAACTCGTCCAGGACCTTCCAACGAGCCGTCAATTGCTCGGTGAGAGGCCTCTTTGAGCCACTGGGTCGGTGGTCCGCCTCGAATTGGGCGAAGCTTCTCTGAACTACCTCGAGGGCCGTCTCTTGGTCGAAGTGATTCATCAGATTCGCTGTGAAGTTATAGGTCGGGCGAAATGAAGAATGAAGGTCCGATGGAGGAGCGAGTGCTACCCGTCCGACATCAGTAAGGGAAAGTTCGGGTGAGTAACAGACCACCGCGTGTCCTTCGTCGTCGAGACCCCGCCGACCGGCGCGCCCGGTCATCTGTTTGAATTCGCCACTGGTCAGGAAATTTCGCCCAGCGTCCGAGTACTTGCTGAATCGTTCTAAGGCCACTGACCTAGCGGGCATGTTGACGCCCAACGCCAGTGTCTCTGTGGCGTAGACCACGCTGAGCAGACCTCGCTCGAAACACCGCTCGACGATCTCGCGAAAGGCAGGAACCATTCCAGCGTGGTGGGCCGCTATGCCTCGGCGAAGAGAATCCAGAAATTCGGAATATTCGAGAGCCTGCAAATCCTCCCTAGAGAAGTTACGCAAACGCTCCTCGGCCAAATCTGTGATTTCGTGCCGCTCATCGGGACCCGTGAATAACAAGCCATCTCTTCTGGCCTGGCGAACCGCATCATCGCAGGCAGCCCTAGAAAAAATGAAAACGATTACGGGGAGAAGATCTTTGTCCTCCATCGCCATCAGTAGTTCACTGCGTCTAGGGGCTCTAAACATAGGGGGCGGAACTGATGATTTTGGCCCATGCCATTTAGGTCCCGGTCTGAACTTCCTAGTGTTTTTGGTGAGGTTGTCAATTCTCCGAGCTTCTTCGCTCAGACGCTCACCGTCTAGTAAGTCGCCAATTTCTGCGCTCGCTTGACCTCTCTTCAATACAGCGAAATGGTTGTGTAATTCGATTGGGCGAGTTTCTTCGATTACCACACTCGTCTCACCACGAATTGACTGAAGCCACTGTCCTAGGAACTCGGCATTGCCAATTGTGGCCGAGAGGGCTACGAACTGAACCACTCCAGGGGCAAGGATTAACACCTCTTCCCAAACTCCGCCACGAAATGGATCCTGGAGGTAGTGCACTTCGTCGAGAATGACTGTTCCTAAGTCGAAAAGTTGATCGGATTCCGTCAGAATCATGTTGCGAAGAACCTCGGTGGTCATTACAACAATGGGCGCAGTCCGGTTTATTGAGGTATCTCCCGTTAGCAGGCCAACATTCTTCTCACCATAAAGAGTTGCTAGTTCATTGAACTTCTGATTTGAGAGGGCCTTTAGCGGCGTCGTATAGAAGGAACGGAGCTCTCGTTCGAGCGTTCTTCCAATTGCATAGTTGGCAACTAGGGTCTTACCCGAGCCGGTTGGCGCACTGACGAGGACATTCACTCCCCTGTCGATGGCTTCAATTGCGTCTAATTGAAATCGATCGAGGCCAAACCCCAGGGAATCAACAAATCTCTGGCGATATTCGAGGCTCATCGCTTTCCAAACATTCGCGCAAAGGCGATGGATAGGAAATAGAAGAGGATCAGTGGTAACCCTAAGGCGAGCATTGAGAGCGGGTCGCCACTGGGTGTAATGAGCGCAGATGCAATCGTGATTAAAATCACCGCGTAACGCCACTGACGAAGAAGCGTCTTTGGGTTTACCAAATTTGCCAATTGCAACGCGACTAACACCACCGGAAACTCGAAGGTTAAGCCGAAAGCAACCAGCATCAATATGAATAGATTGATGTACTCATTTGGGCTGTAGTAGGTAGTGATCTGCTGGCCGCCAATACTTTGAAGCCATGAGATGGCAGAACTGAAGCTGAAATATGCGACCACCGCGCCGAGCGCGAAGAAAATCACCGAAGCTGCCACAAACCCTAAGGCGTACGTACGCTCTTTAGATTTCAACCCTGGAGTAACGAAACGCCATGCGTGCCAAAAGAAAACAGGCATAGTCAACAATCCGCCGAAGTAGAGGGAAACTTTCATTCGAATAGAGAGCCCAT
>Ga0214180_1000644_pt1 | contig 12086 bp, 9 predicted proteins | sample TroBogEpilimnion_22_FD_153018 | JGI IMG/M metagenome (GOLD analysis project Ga0214180, IMG submission 153018) | Freshwater microbial communities from Trout Bog Lake, WI - 16OCT2007 epilimnion | ecosystem: Environmental > Aquatic > Freshwater > Lake > Epilimnion/Euphotic zone | place: Trout Bog... | reverse complement strand
CCGCCGGCAGACCGAACCGCGCCCGCGTCCGCCGATGGGACGCAGCACGCCGGCCGATCCGTTCGTCGACCCGCTCGATCAGGCATGAGCCACGCCGAACCCGGCCGCGACTGCGCCCTGTGCCCGCGGCTGGTGGATTACCGGCAGGCCAACCGCAGCGCGAACCCCGATTGGTTCAACGGGCCGGTTCCAAGTTTCGGCACGTTGGACTCGCGGCTGCTGGTCGTGGGGTTGGCACCGGGGGTGCGCGGCGCCAACCGGACGGGGCGGCCGTTCACGGGCGATTTCGCGGGCGTGCTGCTGTATCAGACGTTGCTGAAGTTCGGGTTGGCGACGGGTGCCTACGGCGCCAACGCCTCGGACGGCTTGGGTTTGCGGAATACCCGCGTGACCAACGCGGTGCGTTGCGTGCCGCCCGGGAACCTGCCCGTGCCGGCCGAGATAACCGCATGCAACCCGTTTCTGGTCGCGGAACTCGCCGCGATGCCGTCGGTGCGCGGTGTGCTGGCGTTGGGCGGCGTATCGCATAAGGCGGTGCTGCGTGCCCGCGGCCTGAGGGCCAGCCACGTGCCGTTCCAGCACGGCGTGCTGCACGAGCTGCCTGACGGGTTTTTGCTCGCCGACAGCTATCATGTGTCCCGACTGAACACGAACACCGGCCGCCTGACAACGTCGATGTTCGAGGCGGTGGTGGCAGCCTTGGTGGAACGGTTGGGGCTGCGTTAAACCGATTGCTTCAAGTCACCAGTGGTTTCATACTCCGTAACGGTAGCGGAGGGGACCATGACAGATTCGAGAACCGTCAAGCGACGCGATTTCCTGGCCGGTATATCGTTGGCGCCTTTGGTCACGCCGTGGATCGCACGCGCGGCCTATGCGCAGGATGCCAGGGCAACCGCACCCGCCGACACCGCCATCGCGCGCCTCGCGGTTTATCCGCCCTTGGGCATCAGCCGGGTCGGCAACAGCGCGGAATGGTTCCTCGCCCCCGAAATTCCAGGCCTGCCGGCGGTGCCCGACGGCCGTTACAAGGACGGTCTGCAGCGCGTTAAAAAGCAGGTGCAACGGTTCCGCGTCTACGCCTTCAACAAGGCGGGCGAGGTCATTCGCGAAATCACCGCCGTGGATGCCAAGATCGAGTGGACGGTGCATGTCGCCAACACCAAGGCGGCCTGGTACGGCTTCAACAATCCGCTGGACAACGGCGACATCGCGCCCGGCCTGCCGGGACAGCGGCGCAATCAGGCCGTGGTCGGGACGGACAAGCGCGCCAAACAGCTGGTGATCGATCCCGGCCCCAAATCGGTCGCCGGTACCGGCGTGAACCCCTATGGCAACGATCCCGCTTATGCCATGACCGGCAAATTCTGGCACAAGCTGGACGTGACCCTCGGGCATCTGGGCACAGACGACGCCGGCCGCCTGCTGGTGTTCCCCGGCGACGGCGTGTCGCGGTCGGCGGTGGACGACAACCCCATCACCAATTTCTCCGACAACGACGGTTGGCAGGACGATTGGTGCGACGGCGTCGTGCAGGCGAAAGTCACCCTGAACGGCGGTGCGGCGATGACTGCCGACAACGGCTGGGTCGCCTGTTGCGGACCGCATTTCGCGCCGGAGATATATCCGTTCGTATCGCTGTACGAAGTGTTGACCGATGTCGCGATCGACGCGAACTGGATCGCCGCGGCGACGGCGCCGTTGTCGTTCAGGAAATATATTTATCCGTTTTTCCGCCGTCTGGCGCTGATGGATTGGGTCGCGGCGGCGCAAAACCTCAGTGCCGGCTGGATCGGCGTCGGCAGCTTCGGCGACCCGGCGTTCATGGCGCGTCTGGCCGACCCGAGCCCTGCGAATAAACCGTTTCGGGAACAGATTTTCGCGCTGTTCCGCGATCCGAACTCCAACGATATCCAGCAGTTCAAGCTGCCGTACATGCTGGGGGACGGGATCAATTACAGCGATTCGCCGGTGCGCTGGTATCGTATCGCGAAGCAGCAATATCAGACGTTGCGGCTGTGGGCCGATGGCGCCTTCGTCAACGACCTCGGCGACGGCAGCCAGCCGGAAATTCCCGATTTCGGCAAGATCCCGATCGCGGAGCAACCGGATGCGCTGACACGCGCGGCGCTGGAGCCGTGTTCCGGCGGCGCGTTCCACCCAGGTGTCGAGCTGACATGGCCGCTGCGGCATAAGGAGCTGTACAGCGGCCCCTACCGCATCGCGCTGTCCGACAAGCGGTCCCCGGATCTGATCCAGGATTTGGGCTTGTTGCTGACCCCCGAACGGGCGTTCACCGGCACAGCGACGACCCCGCCGGCGATCGCGCCGCAGATGCCCGGCGATCTGACGCGCTGGATGGGCCTGCCCTGGCAGTGCGACGCGTTCAGTTGCCAGCAGGTGGTATTCTCCAACGATTTCCCCAATGCCACGTGGTGGCCGGCGTCGTTGCCGATCGATATCCTGCCGGAAGCGTATTACAAGGTCGTGATGGACCCGGCCCAGCCGGCCGATCAGCGGCTGAAATTCTTCCAAAATCGCGTCGCGTGGTCGCGCGGTGTCGCCGGCATCGGCTACCACGCCGAGGCCAGCTACAACGACGGCCTGAACCAGATGATCTACCTCTGGGATCGCATGGGCTTCGTGGTGCGTAAGCCTGGACCGACCGACCCGGATCGTCCGCCGTCGGTGCCGCGGGAGATGTTCGTGGAGGTCGATCGCGGCTCGATGGATTTGTCCACCGGCCCGGTCGTGCCCAAGCCGCCGCCGCATCGGGTTATTCGTTAGCCGGTGGCAGCGGCCGCCGATATCGCGATTATCGGCGCCGGCATCGCGGGATGTGCCGCTGCGCTGGCGTTGGCGGACAGCGGGTTGTCGGTGGTGTCGATCGCGCCGCCGCGGGATGATCGCGACCGGATCGGCGAATTTCTGTCGCCGGCCGGCAACGCGATCCTGCGGGACCTCGGTCTGGCCGAGACCTTCGCCGCCGGCCCGCACCGGGAGGCCAATGCCACCTATGCGTCCTGGGGCAGCGAACTGCTGGCCCCGCGCAATGCTATCGTGCATGTGGAAGGATCGGGCCACGTGCTGGACCGGTCGGCGTTCGAGCGCATGTTGCGCGACGCGGTGGGGTGTGCGGCTGTCGAAGCCAGTGTGACGGACGCCGCGTTCGACGACGGGCGATGGTCGTTGCTGTTGTCGGACGGCTCGACATTAACAGCGCGTTTCGTTCTGGATTGTTCGGGCAGGGCCAGTGTGCTGGGCAAACGGCGGCGGGTGGACCGGCTTGTCGCGGCTTATGGGTTTTTGCGCCAATACGATAACGATGTGGAACCGACACCGGCGACGCTGATCGAGGCGGTTGCCTCGGGCTGGTGGTATGCGAGCCTGCTGCCGGATCGGCGCCTGTCCCTGGCTTTTTTTGCCGACCCCGACACGATGCCGCGTCGCATCTCCCACGACGTTTCGGTGTGGATCGGGCATATCGAACAGACGCGGTTTATCCGGCAATGGCTGGAAAGCGCGTGCTACCGGATCGAAACGCCACCGGTTCTGACGAGTGCCGGAACAACCTGGATGGACCCGCCGGCAGGGCCGCGTTGGACGGCGGCGGGCGACTCGGCGGCCGCGTTCGATCCGTTATCCTCCCACGGCCTCACCAGCGCTTTGTGGAGCGGGCGGCGGGCTGCTTTGGCGGCGGCGGCGGATTTGGGCGGCGATCCGGAACCCCTGGCGCGTTACGCCGCGACGGTGCAAGGCGCGGTCAAGGATTTTCTGACGCAGCGGCGCGGCGTGTACGCTGCTGAGCATCGCTGGCTCGAGCAACCGTTCTGGCGGCGGCGGATTTAGAGTATTTTCAGGTCGGCAGAACACACGTGGGTTGTTGCTTGCGTCATTGCGAGCGCAGCGAAGCAATCCAGTGCACGTCCCCTGGTTTGCTTCGCTGCGCTCGCAATGACGGTTTTTACGGTCAGTCCGAAACCGTTCCTACAGCGGCCGCGGCGCGTAGCGTGGATCGGGATAGTCCGTCACCACGATTTCGCCGGTTTCCGTTTCCAGCACCGCGCAGCTGAGTTGCCGGTTGTTGTTGTTATCGCGCGCATCGCCGGCCGATCCGGGATTGACGATGGTGACGTTGCCGATGCGTTTCACCACCTGCGCATGGGTGTGGCCGTACATCACGAAATCGGCGTCCACCTCCGCAAACCGTTCCAGATGCGCGCTATGGGGATAGACGTAGGTGCCGCGCGGTTCCCATGGGGTGGAGTGCACCATCAGGATGCGCGTGCCGCCGAATTCGACCTCCCGCCGGTGCGGTTGATCGGCCAGCCATTGGAGCAAATCCGGATCGATACCAGGACGTTCCCGAGCGCGACGGCCGGCTTCGGAGAGGAAGACTTCCTCGTGGTTGCCTTGGATGACGTAGGCGCCTCGGTCTTTCAGCAGGCCGACGACGTCGTTGGAGAATTGATATTCGAAGATCGAATCGCCGAGGCACAGCAATTCGTCGATATCGCCTATCGCCTCCAGCGCCAGATTCAGGCCGCGGATATTGGCATGGATGTCCGAAACGATTCCGATTCGCACGCGCTTAACCCCGGATCGGCAGAACGATGTGGGACGGGTGATCCGGCCCGACATGGATGGTATTGCGCGCGACGACGGGCGGCAGGCGGCGTTCGGCGAATTTTTCGCCCGTGTTGGGATTCACGTCGAAGCGGGGAAAATTGCTGCTGGCGATGTCCAGGCGGATACGGTGGCCGGCTTTGAACAATGCACTGGTGGACCAAAGGTCGATAACGACCTCCACGATTTCGCCGGGCACCAATTTTTCTTCCTTCTGCGCGTAAAGGCGCCGGTAGCCGGGACCTTTTTGGGTGAAATGCCGCAGGCGGGCGCGGACGATACCGTCGGCGATGTTCATCGCGTAACCATCGGGGTAATCGGCGCTGGGCGGATAATGGTCCACGAGCTTGGCGGTGAAATCGGTATCGATGGCGGACGACGACACGTACAGCGTCACCGCGATGGGACCGGTGAGTTCGGTGTCGCGGGTCAGCACCGGGGTGGCGAAACTTAGCACATCCGGCCGTTCCGCCAGCGGGTGGGTGTCGTTGCATTGCAGCAGCGTCAGATCGCCGCGCTGATCGGCCGGGCCGGCGCGCACGATTTGCAGGCCGGAGCTGACATTGCCGCCGATCGTCGGCACGGGATTCGCGGGGTCGTGATCGTAGCCGAACGATCCGGCGGCGGGTTTCGCCGTGGTCAGCGCGTAGCCGGGCGCCAAATAAAACGGCGTCGGTGTTGCATCGGCGGGCGGCCAAATGTCGAACGTCTGCCAGGAGCCGGCAGCCTGCAAATTGCCGGCTTTGGTTTTCTTGCCCTCGGCGCTTTCCAGCCGGAACGCGTGGAATTGGCGTTTGTTCGACAGGCCGGTGTCCATGCCCCGCACATGCTGGTCGAACCAGCGGAGGATCATCCCCGGCACGTCCATCGGCAGGCCGGGTCCGAAATCCACGTCTCCAGCGAGGGTCGACATCGTATAAACCGAGGAATGAAACCCGCCGCCCATCGCCATCTGCACCGGCGCGGTCTTGCCTTCGGCGTAACCGGTATAGGCGTCCAGCATGCCGCCGAGGAATTCGTCGTACCATGTCCCGATCAGCAAAATCGGCACATCCGGCGCGGCGTGGTAATCGAAACGGTAGCCGTCCTGTTTCCAGTAATCGTCGTACAGCTCATGCTGCTGCCATTCCTGGTACCAACCGTCGTAGGTCGGCGCCAGCGCCATGACCGACTGTCCCGGCGCCAGGGGGGAGCGTTGCATCAACTTGAACGCCTCGGCGGTTTCCAGGGCTTTTTCGAACGCCTGTTTGACCGCTGGATCGGCCTGGGCTTCCTTGCCGAGCGCCGCTAGGCCCAGGGAGTAATTGATGTTGTGGGTCATCTGGAACGCACCGCCGGACCAGGCGCCGTCCTCGTGGTAATCGCCGGCACCGACGCGGATTACCGCCGCCGCCAGACCCGGCGGGTTGCGGCACAGGATCGCTTGCGCGGTGGAGGCGTAATAGCTGGAACCGGTCACTGCGACTTTGCCGTTGCACCAGGGCTGTTTCACGATCCATGCCATGGTGTCGACGCCGTCGTCGCCCTCCACGGGGTAGGAGATGAATACGCCGTCGGATTTATGCCGGCCGCGGCAATCCTGGGTGACGAACACATAGCCGCGGCTGGCCCAGAAGGCGCCGTCGGGGGTGTTAGTCTGGTTGCGGGTTTTCAGATACGGGGTGCGTTCCAGCACGACGGGGAAGGGGCCGGGCAGAATCGCACCGTCTTTCGCCGGCAGATACACATCGGTGGCCAGACGGGCGCCGTCGCGCATCGGTATCATGATGTCGTGCAGCGTGGCGATGCCGTTGGTGACGGGTGAGCGGGTCGGGCGGATGATCGGATCGGTCATGTCGGTTCAGCCTACGCGGTAACGTTCGATGGTGTCGCGGTTCAATGTCACGCCCAGCCCCGGCGCGTTCGGCACCCGCATGAACCCGACACCGTCGTAATCGAAAGCCTCGTTCAGCAGGTCGGTGCGTAGCGCGTGCGGCGTCTGATCCCACTCGATCATCAGCGCGTTGGGGATCGAAGCCGCGAAATGCTGGGCGGCGACGAACAGCAACGCCGAGGAGAAACAATGTGGCGACAGCATCATATTATGCGCATGCGCGAACGCGGCGATGCGGCGGCATTCTGTGAAGCCGCCGGACCAGACAAGATCGGGCTGGCCGATATCGATGGCTTTGCGGGTAATCAATTCGCGATAGCCGTAAAGCCCGATTTCCGTTTCGTACCCGGCGATCGCGGCCGGCAGAGCCGCCGCGACTTCCGCACTGCCCTCGATATCGTCGGTGGCGACCGGCTCCTCGATCCAAAACACGTCGTATTGTTCCAGCTTGCGGCCCATCGCGATGGCGACTTCCGGGCTCCAGACGCAGTTGGCATCGACCATCAGGCGGCGATCCGGCCCCAAAGCCGCTCGCACCGTGGCGACGCGCTTTAGGTCTTCCTCCGGCGTGACCATGCAGAGGTCCGGCTGGTTCAGCAGTTGCCGGAAATTCGTGCCGGTAAACGCGTAACGGCCGATTTTCATTTTCATCGCACGAAAGCCGCGCGCGACGTAGCTTTCGGTCTCAGCTTTCAATTCCGCGAGGCCTTTGCCTTGCTGGTAGAAACCGCCGCTGGCGTAGACTTCCACTTTATCCGCATACGCACCGAACAATTTATACAGCGGCAGGCCGGCGGATTTGCCGGCGATATCCCACAACGCGATATCCAGGCCGGACATCGCGTGCATGACGATGCCTTTACGCCCGTGCTGGCGGGTGCGGGAGAACATCGTCTGCCAGTGGCGCTCGATCATCAGGGGATCCTGACCCATCAGCAGCGGTTTCAGCTCATGCTCGATGACGGTCGCGGTGGAGATCATCGGGCCGCCGGCGGCCCCCGCCTCACCGATGCCGATCAGCCCGGTATCGGTTTCGATCTCCACGATCAACGCGCTGCGGGACGCACTGACGGTCCCGGCACTCATGCAGGGGTTGCTGGCGTTCCAGGTCAGCGGAATGGTGCGGATATCGACGATTTTCACGGTAAACCCCTCAATTCGTCACGGTAAAGCGCCGCACCGCGTCCTGGTCCAGTTCCAGCCCGAACCCGGCCCCCGGGGGCACCACCATGTCGGAGCCATCCATCGCCGGCATCGCTTTCAGCAAGCGCGCGGACCGAGGCACATACTCGACGATTTGGGCGTTGGGGACGGCGGTCAGCAAATGGATATGGATTTCCGGCAGCACGTGCCCGCCCACCAACCCGCCGAACCCATGCACCAAGGACGCCACATGCCGCCACGGTGTTACACCGCCGATCCGGCCGAGGTCGATCAGCGCGATTCCGCATCCCCGCGCCTCCAGCAAACGGCGGTAGGCGTCGATGTCGTAGAGATGCTCGCCGGTCGCGACCAGCGTATCCAACGCCGCCGTGATGCGGCCCATACCGGCGACGTCCTGGTGGTGGATCGGGTCCTCCAGCCACGAAATCCCGGCCTCCTGCAACGCTTTCCCGGTCCGCATCGCCTTGTCCAGCGTCCAGGTTTCGGTCGCGTCCACCATGATGGCGACATCCGGTCCCACGGCGTCCCGCACCGCCTGAACACGAGCGACCTCCCCCTCCGGGTGCTTTTCATGCCCCACGCGCAGCTTCATCGCTCGGAAGCCCTGCGCGTAGGCCTTGCGCGCCGACGCGGCGAGTTCCTCCAGCGACAGCGAATACCAGAACCCGTCCGATGCATATGTCGGCAACCGATCCCGGAACCCGCCCAACAGCCGGGACACGGGCTGCCCGAGCGTCTTGCCGGCGGCGTCCCATATGGCGATGTCGATGGGGCAGATGGCGTAGTTCAGCAGCCCGCCCGGCCCGACCCAGTCGCCGGCTTTGACCATGCGCTGCCACGCGGCCTCGACCTCCAGCACGTTCATGCCGGTCACCAGCCGCCCGAGTTCGTGCGTGGCCGAGGCCACCGCGCGCACGAACATTTCCCGTAACGCGACGATGTAGCCGAAGCCGTGGACGCCATCGGTCGTGACGACTTCCGCCATCACGTGCCAGTTGGCATCCACCGCCCGTCCCGCCGCGGTGTAGGGGTTTTCGAGGGCAACCTTCAGGACGCTGACCTTAACGGATGCGATTTTCATGGCGGCTTCCCCCTATTCCCCCGTCATGGCCGGGCCTGACCCGACCATCCCTCTCCCATGGGCCTGAGTTGGTCGGGTCAAGCCCGACCATGACGGGTTGCGCCTACTTAAACGCGGGCATCACGTCCTTCGCGAACCATTCCAGCTGTTCCAGGCACATGTTCAGCGGCAGGCTCAGCGGCTGGTTGACCGTGACCCGCTTCAGGCCCGGCAGACGCACTTCCAGCGCCTTCAACTGTTCGATGATGTCGGCGGGCGTGCCGGCCAGGAAGCCGCCGGCGGCGATCGCGTCCTCGATCCGCGGCAGTTTCGCATTCACGGCGGTCTTGGGATCGCGCATCGCCACGATCTGCTCATCGCTGAGCGCCCGAGCCAAACGCAGCTCCCCGAACATTTTCATGTTCTCTTCGTAGTGCTTGCCCACTTCGTCGATCGCCTGCTGGCGGGATTTGGCGATGTGGAACTGGTAGCCAATCGCCAGACGTTCGCCCGGGATGATGTCGTGGCCGAACTTCTTGTGCGCGGCGATCCAGTCGCGGACGAGCTTGTCCACGATGCCGCCCTCGGCCGAACCGCCGCCGACCATGCCCTGAATGCCCATCTTGGCCATGAATTCCAGCGCGCGCGCCGAACCGCCCTGAATCGGCTGCCAGCATTCCACCGGCAGGCGCAGCGGGCGCGGCACCAGCGTGAGTTCCTTCAGCTGATAGCCGCGATACGGCACATCCGCCGGGATGGTGAAGTTCTTGCCCTTGTGGCTGAAGCGTTCGTTGTTGAACGCCTTGAAGATGATCTCCACACCTTCTTCGAACAGTTCCCGGTTCGCTTCCTGGTCGATCAGCGGGGAGCCGAATGTCTCGACCTCCCGCGTGTGGTAGCCGCGGCCGACGCCGAAGATCACCCGTCCCTCGGACAGGATGTCGGCCACCGCGTAATCTTCGGCGAGCCGCAGCGGGTGCCACATCGGCACGATGTTGAAGCCGGTGCCGATCTTCAAACGCTGCGTCTTATGCACCAGGTGCATCGCGAGGAGGATGATGTTCGGCAGCGTCTCCGTCCCCTCCGGCTGGAAATGGTGCTCGGCCATCCACAGCGCGCCGTAGCCGAGGCGATCCATCGCCTGCGCTTGGGTGACCGCCTTGTGCAGGCCGGTAGCCAGGGTCTTGTTGTCGTACCAACGGTCGTTAATGGGCGTGCCGGCATAGCCGACGTTTTCCATATCCACGTGACCGACGTAGGAGCTGTCGAACTGGGTAATCATGGGTGTTTGCCTCCGTCAGGGCCGAGGCCCCGCCAAGTTTCACTGGGCGGGTGCCCCGCGCTTTCGGGCGGCAATGTAGCGGGGTGGCGGAGGATGGCAAATCCGGGGGGATGGAAGGGGGTGGGTTGGAGGTCGTTTGCCGGCCGAAAGCTGACCCTTGTGCTCGGTAGTTGGAATGCCGATAGCGGCCGATAGCGAAGGGGCTGTTATCACCATCGGGACCGGGTCATTCGGACGTCGCCACTTTTCCCCCGCCGTATCGAAGCCCGCCAAAGTGGGGCGGATCTGCGGCAATATATCAGGTAGCGGGCAATCAGCCGCTCGCTACCACTATAATTCTATCACGCGGCGGGCGACAAAGTTCCGATCGCGAACTCGCGGGAAATTTTCAAATCGTCGAAGTGAGCTGTTATAAGGAGTGACCACGATTCGAGGGTGGTTCCCACTACCTCTCCGCGCCTTATCAAGCGGCCGTGATGGACGCGGAGGACAAATTGGGCCCGAATGTTGGCTTCGATGCTTGCATGGACGATGGCCTGCACCATCGCTTGATGATTCGGATCAATGCACTCGCCTTCGGTGTCATCGAACACCGCCTCCAACCCTGATGCCTTATCGTCAAGATTAGGGTTGGCGATTAGGAGGTCCTGTTTCCGTATTTTTCGGAACGCGGCGAATGAGGCGAGCGGCTCGAACAAGGCTGACCGAAGGGTGTTGGTAATCTGTTCAGCGGGTGCGTCGCTATTCAGAAGGGCCAGAATTTCAGATCTGTTATATTGGGTGGCCCATTCCCTGAGAGCTTGGTTATTGACAGCGTCTTTTCGAGCGTCAAGGGCTTGTTGGTCCTTGATAGCGGCAATCCGAAAACTCTCCTGGGTTTGTTTTCGTTGCTCGTCGTGCCAAGCCTGGACGCGCGCCTGTACTGCCGACGCAATGGCACGTTTATGCTGTTTAATCGCATCTGCCCGGCTCCGATTACCCTCGTCAAGAATTTTCTCAGCAGCCGCAAGATGTTCGATTGGAGACCCGAACGTACTCGGAGTAGAAAACGGGAAGTCATAAAGAACCTCGCCCGGGCGAGCGCCGCTGACGCGTGGTAGCTCGCCATCGAGCAGCCGGTGAGCTTCCTCCAGATCGTAGGCGATTTGCATATCTTGTAGCGTTACTAGGTCGGGGGCTTCCGGTGGCTCCTCGCGTTAAAATTGGATTTGTTGGGATCCCGACTCCTCGTGCCCCGTAATCAACTGATCTGGGGCGGTCGAAAGCCATTGGTCTAAATTGGTGACGTAGGATTGAACCAAACCTATTGCCTGCGCCTTTTGGATGGTCGCCTGTTCTTGGGCAGAAGCAAGGAGGGCGGCTCCCTGGGCGCGAAGTCGGGTGGGAAGCGATGCGAGGTGCTCAAGCATTTGCAACGCGGTGGATGGGGTGGCCTCAACAAGGACTGCCATGCCCTCGCGTTCCAGCTTGAAGCTGTCACATCGGTCTCCTCGGTGGGACCAACGATTTGGCTCCGATCCAGGCCGAGATTTGGAATGTGTGATCTGGATAGTGCCGCTCGTCTCGGGGCAGCGAGAAAGCACTTCTCGTAGTCCCGGCTCGAGGGTTTCTAAATCCAGTTCGGTGTTCTGCCAGCCCCACTTGTTACGACCGGCACGAATAGCTTCACCGCGGTCAATGAAGACCGCTACTGTCACAGGCGTTGTCATCTGGTGCCTCACCGAGGAGGAGATCCGGCCCAAGACCGGTTCAATGTCCCGCCTAGCGAGCCACGGACAGACTATCGCCCAATTGCCGCCATTAGTCCAGGAATTTTGTGTGAGCGGGAGGATAGCCTTGATTTCACGGCATATTCGGGCCGAGCGCCCAGGACTTGCCCGAGTCGCACACCGCCCCAGAGCAGCCCGTCACCAACCCAGCTATTGCCGAACCACCGCCAGCAGAGCGAACACCTCAGCTCGTCCGGCTTCCGCTATTGCGATCTTCTTTTCCTCCGCTACACGGCGCACCGAAATGATCGAGTCGCTTGTTGATGCGGGACAAACGCACCGCTCTAGCGGCTGGCGTGTAACCCGCCCGTT
>Ga0214180_1000643_pt1 | contig 12108 bp, 10 predicted proteins | sample TroBogEpilimnion_22_FD_153018 | JGI IMG/M metagenome (GOLD analysis project Ga0214180, IMG submission 153018) | Freshwater microbial communities from Trout Bog Lake, WI - 16OCT2007 epilimnion | ecosystem: Environmental > Aquatic > Freshwater > Lake > Epilimnion/Euphotic zone | place: Trout Bog... | reverse complement strand
TCGGCCGAAAATCGCGATTTCGGAGCGCGGGGCGATCCTCGGGTCAAGCCCGAGGATGACGGGAAACGGAGAATCCCATCCTCCCATAATGCCCTATCCCGATGCCCATGGGGACGAGCCAGGCCATGACGGGATTTGCCGCGACCCTCGCTCCCAAACGACCGCGCTTCGGGTCGCCCTCTGGTTCGCCCTGCTCCTCCTCCCCCTCGCCGCCCACGCGCAATCCGTGAACATCGACCTCGGCACCGCTGGAGAAGCCGGGGCGACAGGCCGGCTCGTGCAGATCACCGCCCTGGTCACCGTGTTGTCGCTGGCGCCGAGCCTGTTGGTGATGATGACGGGGTTTACACGGATCGTGATCGTGCTGTCGCTGTTGCGCAGCGCGCTGAGTACCCAGGGCACGCCGCCGAACACCGTGCTGATCGGGCTGGCGCTGTTCCTGACGTATTTCGTCATGCAGCCGGTACTGGATCAGGCCTGGACCGCGGGCATCCAGCCGATGATCGACGGCCGCATCGCCGAGGCCGAGGGCCTCCGCCTGACCGCCGAACCCTTCCGCCACTTCATGCTGACCAACATGCGCCCCGGCGACCTCGCGTTTTTCGAGGACCTCGCCCATCTCCCGCCCGCCGCGCCGGGGCAAGCCTCCTGGCGGGCGGTGGTGCCGGCGTTCATGGTGGGGGAGCTGCGGCGCGCGTTCGAGATGGGGTTTCTGCTGTTCCTGCCGTTCCTGGTGATCGACATGGTGGTGGCCAGCGTGCTCATGAGCCTCGGCATGATGATGCTGCCGCCCAGCGTGGTGTCGCTGCCGTTCAAGCTGATTTTCTTCGTGCTGGTGGACGGATGGCGGCTGGTGGCGGGCAGTCTGGTGCGCAGCTTCGCGGGGCTGTGACGCGTGCAATTGCTTGGTTTTTGGGCGGCTGACTCAGCGCCCGAATCGCCAAGCCCTTGAAATGCTGCGGTGCAGCATTTTGGCGCGGAACTTGCTTGGTTACCGGCGAGACTGAGGTAACCCTTCGCCGTGAGAGTGCTGCTCGCCGATGACAATGCCGAACGTGCCGGTGCCCTGGCGCGGATTCTGACGGCCGATTCCGGGCTGACGGTGCTGCGCGTCGGCCCCGGCGAACTGCTGGCCGACGTCGTCGCCCGCGAAAAGCCCGACATCGTGCTGGTCGACATGGCTCGGCCGGATCGCGACGCGCTGGACGGCATCCGGCAGGTGGCCGCGCGCAACCCCAGCCCGATCGTGCTGTTCGTGGATGAGGACGATCCCGCCTTCATGGAAGAAGCCATCGGCGCCGGCGTGTCGTCCTACAACGTCATCGGGGTGCCGCCGCCGGACGTGAAGCCCATCCTCCGAGCCGCCACCGCTTTGTTCCGCCGGCACCAGGATGCGCGGGAGGGGCAGGCGCAGGCGGAAACCAAGCTGCACGAGCGGGAAATCGTCGACCGCGCCAAGGCGATTTTGATCCGGGACCGAAGGCTGGGCGAGCCGGAGGCTTACCGCTGGCTCCGCCGGCAGGCCATGACCAGTGGCAAACGTATCGTCGAGGTCGCGCGCCTGCTGGTACGCGAAAAGGAAGGAACCACCCCATGACCCTGCCCATCCGCATCGGCCTGCTGCGTCTGGTGGACAGCGCCCCGGTCCTGGTCGCCCAGCGCTCCGGCCTGTTCGCCGCGCTTGGGTTGGACGTGACGATTTCGGTGGAGCCGTCGTGGTCCAACCTCGCGGACAAGCTGACCTATGGCGTGCTGGATGCCGGGATCATGCTGCCGCCGTTGGTGCTGGCGGCGGCGATGGGGCTGCGCGGGCCGCGGGCGAAGCTGATCGTCGCGATGGGGCTGAGTCAGGGCGGCAACTCGATCGTCCTGCGGAACACAGTCGCCGACACGCTGGAACAGCCGGCGGGGCGGATGATGCTGCCCTGGCTGAACCGCTTCAAGGCGGAACGGGGTCGGGTGCCGCGCTTCGCCGTGGTGCATCATTTCTCGACCCATAATCTGCTGCTGCGCTACTGGCTGGCGTCCGCCGGGGCGGACCCGGAACGGCATATCGAGACGGTGGTGATCCCCCCGGAACAGGTCGCCGGTGCGCTGGCTGGCGGCCGGATCGAGGGGTTTTGCGCCGGGGCGCCCTGGGGCGAGGTCGCGCAAGCGGCCGGCGCCGGACGCGTCGTACTGGGGTCGTCCACCATCTGGCCGGCGCACCCGGAGAAATGTCTGGCACTGGCGCAGCCATGGGCCGAAGCCAATGCCGACGCCGCACGCCTGCTGGTGCGGGCCGTGCTGCAAGCCCGCGCCCGTTGCGACGATTCGGCGGAGGCGGACGGCATCGCAGCCATGCTGGCGTCTCCCGATGAAGGGTTGGGCTTGCCGGAAGCGCCAACCCGAGCAGCGCTGGCCGGCGGGGCAGGGGTCGAAGGCGTGCTGTTCCATCCGGGTTCGGCCGCGTATCCATCCCACGCGCATGCGATGTGGTTCCTGCGGGAGATGGCGCGCTGGGGCTGGGTGGACGCGGGTGTCGATTTGGACGCGGTCGCTAGGCGTGTCTACCGGCCGGAGCTGCTGGCGGGGGAGGGGATCCCCGCGGGCCTCGGGGCGGCCGGGCTGGGGCCGGTGATGATGCCGTCGGAATTCCCGGCGCTATAGGACGGCGACGATGAACAGGCGCTTGAACGGCAGCAGCGTGGTGCCGTCGGCCCGCCTGGGGTAGTGCGGGCGCAGAGCCTCGGAATACGCGTCGCGGAACGGCTGTTTCAGGTCGGCGGGCAGGGCGTCGAGGAAGGGGCGGAGGCTGCTGCCGGCGGCCCACTCGGTCACGGCGTTTTCGCCCTGGAGGACATGGAGGAACGTCGTCTCCCACATGTCCAGCCGGGCGGCGACGGGGCGGAGAATGTCGTAGTAGGTGCCGGTGGACAGCAGGCCGCGGGCGAACCCGGCATCGGCCAGATGCGGCGCCCAGGGGCCGGTGGCCGCGACTTCGTTCTGGAGCGCTCGCAAGGGGGCGTCGTGCATGGAGGGCATTTGGATGGCCAGCACGCCGCCGGGGGCCAGGGTTTTCAGCAGGCGCGGAAACAGGGTTTCGTGGCCGGTGACCCAGTGCAACGCGGCGTTGGAGTAGATCAGGTCGGGCGGTGTCGCGGGCGCCCAGGTGTTGAAGTCCCCGGTCTCGAACCGGCAGTCCGGCGCGGCGGTACGGGCTTTGGCCAGCATGTCGGGCGAGCCGTCGATGCCGAGGACGTCCGCTGCCGGGAACCGCTGCTTCAGGATCGGCGTGACGTTGCCGGGTCCGCAGCCGAGGTCGACGACATGCCGCGCCGTGTCCAGCGGGATTTGCGCCAGCAGGTCCAGCGCCGGGCGCAACCGCTCATTGGAAAAGCGGAGGTATTGGGCGGGGTCCCAGGTCGAGGATGCGATGGCCATGCGGCGAGGTCCTTCGTTGTCTTGCGTCCTGTCCCGATCCGGCCGACCATCCGGTCAACAACAGAAGGGAGAGAGACGATGGCCAATACCATGGGACCCGCGCGCGTCGCTATGGTCTCACTCGAACGTGCCCGCGAACTCGGCGATGCCATGGGTCTGCCGCCCCACCGCACCGGCAGCGAGGCGTTTCGCATCGTCGCCAACAACCCCGGCGTCGCGCGCGTGGCCTTCAGCCAGTTGCGGCAGCTGTTGGAGAACAACAAGTTCGACACGCGGCTGCGCGAATTGATGATTATGCGGATCGGCTGGGTCACGGGATCGGGCTACGAATGGACGCAGCATTGGCGCGTGGCCACGACGGCCGGCATTCCCGCCGAGGATATTCTGGCCGTGCGGGACTGGCGGAATTCGGACCGTTTGAATGCGGCAGACCGAGCGATTTTGGCGGCAACAGATGAGTGTTTGGAGGGGAAGTCGATATCGGATGGGGTCTGGGCCGAGATCGTCAAGCACGTGCCGGACCCGGCGCATCAGGTCGAATTCGTGATCGCGATGGGGAACTGGATGTCGTTCTCGCTGCTGTTCCGGAACTTGCACATTCCGCTGGCCGAGGGCGTGACGGTCTGGCCGCCCGACGGTTTGGCGTCTCCGGCGGTGGATCGATAACCGTCAGCGCACGGCCAGCGGCAGGGCCAGCACTGCGAGCCCGATGAAGGTGTATCCCATCATCAGCACCAGCAGCGGCAGCTCGCTCAGCCAAACCCGGCCGGCGGGGAACAGCCGAACGGCGATGGCGTGCGCGGCGTAGACGCTGGCGAGGTGGCCTTGGAGGATCAAGGCCACTTCGACGTGCCAGACCTGTCCCATGTTCAGGGAGTCCGGTTCGGCCGACGTGCGCGCGAGGTCCAACAGGTTCCAGCCGACGCCGAACGGATCGGTCAGCAGGAACGGCACGACGGGGATTTCCGTCAGCAGCAGCGTCCAGGAATGCGCCAGCAGATAGGACAGCGCGATGGGCACGACCGACCCGGCGAAGCGCAACGAAAGGTCCCGTGTGGTCAGCGCCGACCGCGTCAGCACGCGCATCGTTGCCATCGCGGCCCAGTAGAATCCCAAGTAAACAAACGGCGCCGCGATCAGCCCGCCGCGCTGCCACACCCAGTAGCCGGGTGCCAAAATCGCCTGGGCGCGCGCCATGTCGTCGCCCCACAGCGAACCGAACCATTGGAGGAGATGGGTCCAGTATAACCCAGCCCAGAACGATGTTTGCCAGACACCGTCGTAACTCGTCGCCGCCAGCAGGAACAACACGAACAGCAGTTGTGCCATGCCGGTGGGCGGTATTTCCTCGATGCCCGATAGCAACGGCCGCCAGCGTGCATGCCATCCGTCGGGTTTCCGTTCGTAGGCGATACATGCCAGCAGTCCGGCGGTGCGAAACAGCATGCCGAACAGTTCGGCGCGCCGGAACCAGACGTCGCGTCCGAACAGGAAAGACCCGGCGGCGGTCAGAGCGGTGTAGGCCAGCAGCGCCTCGGCCAGGAAGGCGGGATCGGGCGGCGCCATCAGCTCCAGCCACGCCAAACCCCAGTAGCAGACAAAGGCCGGCCAAGCGCCCCATCGTTCCGGATACGGCAGCCGCGTTCGGTTGCCGATGCCGGCCAAACGCAGCAGGGCCTCCCACGGGTTAGCGATTTGGAAAATGTCCCCGACCATCGCCGTCGCGACCGACAGGCACAACACGAAGCCGATCCAGAACAAGGCCGGCGCGATATTGGCGACCGGACTGGGGGAGCCGAACAGCCCGGCGCCGATCGTCAGCAGCAGCAACGCCACGGCGACCGCTCGCAGGATCGCCGGGAAAATAGTCCCCAACCGGATCGAACGCCCCGCTCTCGCGGCCGGTGGCACCGGCAACACCGCGAGCGCGAGAAACGTCAGAAACAACGTCGCCGCGCAGGCGCCCACATAGGCGTTGAACGAAATCGGCAGATCGTACGGCGTAACCATCGTATGGGCCCGCGCCGTATTGGCGGCGCAGGTGAATAGAATGAGGGCGAAGAAAGCCGGCCTCATACGTCATGGTCGGGCTTGACCCGACCACCTTTATCCGATTGGCCTGAGATGGTCGGGTCAGGCCCGACCATGACGGGGGAGGCCCTCATATCGCATCGTCGCCAGGACCGGCCTTCAACAGATCCGCCCCCACGATCTCCGGATTGGTAAACCGCACCACCTGAAACCCATTATCGTGCGAGGTAAACCAAACCTCCACCGTGCCGCTCTTCCGTTTCAGAATACGTACGTCCGAGGCGACCCAATCCGCCGTCCGGTTCAGCGTCACGCCACCCGAACTGGTGAATTTCTGCAGGTTGGAACCCGGCAAATCCTTCGTCCCCTGTGCGGGCGGCTTGTAATAGGCGACTTCCCGCGGGTGGTAGGGGTCGCGGATATCGAAGGCGCGCAGGCCCGCCTCGAAGAAGCTGCACACCAGCAGGCGAGCATCTTTCGGGTCGTCCACGTTGCAGTAGTGACTGTCATAGACGAAGGCGGGGTTGGTCGCCTCGCCCATGGTCATGGGACAGTTGCTGGGGTCGCTCGCCTGCAACATCAGTTTCGCGATTTCCTTCGGATGCCGGTCGTCGGAAATATCGATGATCTTCGGGAACCCGAACGGTGCCAAATGCTGCGAACACGCGGCCGAACGCGCCGCCGCCCCGCTGCCGCCGGAGCCGAGTTCCTGGGAGAACACCAAATACGGCTTCCCGCCGATCACGATGGGCAACGCATATTGCGACTGCCCGCCGTCCTTCCAGAACAAGGAGCCGGCGACCTTCACCTTGGGCGCCGGTTTGTGCGCGGCGATCTCGGACGTGTCCAGCACCACCAGACCTTCCGGCCCGAAGGAGCTCGATCCGACCGGCGCGGTGAAATAACCCGGTTGCGGGCTGTACATCCGCGTCCCGTCGGCATTAAAGCTCACGTCGTGGGCGCGGCCGTCCGCGGCGAATTTCCAGGTCGTGACCCATTTCGGGTTGGCCGCGTCCGCCGTATCGACGATCGGCATGGTGCCGCCGACACCGCGGAAACCCTGTGTGATGTAGTAGAAATTCCCGTCCGGGGTCCAACCGCCGGCATGCGCGTGGCTGTCGGGGATGTGCAGGCTGCCTTTCAGCGTCGGGTGGCGGCAGTCGGAGACGTCGTACATCTCGAACATGTCGCCGATGCCGGTGCCGTTCTCGGCCTCCGCTCCGCCCAGCAGCTTGCGCCGCTGGTTTACATGCAACGACTCCCAGGGGTCGCGCATGACCGGGGAGTCGATATAGCCGACGGGAGTCGGGTGCGCGGGATCGGCGACATCCACGACCACCACGCCGGGATGCTGCTGTTTGGGGCTGTTGGCGGTGTCGTAGTACGCACACTCCCCGAACCAGGCCATTTGCCAACTGGCGCCTTCGCCCTGCGTCTGGCCCACCAGCTCCATATTGCACTTGAACCCCTGAGCCGACGCGCCGCCGAACCGTTCCGCCAGACTGGTGCTGCCCTGCAAACCCGATTCGGCTCGCGATCCCGGCCCGCATTTGGCTTTCGGCACCGGCGCCGCCCAGGGCGCGGGCGGGCTGGCGGCGTGGGCGGACGGTGCCAGCGTGCAGGCGAACAGGGCGCCCAGCCCGAAAATGAGCGCTTTCATGCGCGTCTCTCCCATAGGTCTTGTTTCGTTGGGTGCGACGATGGCGCGTATTCGGCCGGGACGCCAGAGCGGCGGCTTATTCCAACGGCACGTTCCGAGGCTCCCGCATCCACAGCACCGCCGAAGCGCTGATCGCCCCCGCCGCCATCACCAGGAAAGCCGGCGCCAACGGATTGCCGGTCGCGGTTTGCAGACTGGCCGCGGCCAGCGGCGCGAAGCCGCCGAAAATCGCCACCGCGAACCCGTAGCTGACCGAAAGCGCCGTATACCGCACCCGGGTCGGGAACATTTCAGACAACGTCGCGGGCAGCGGGCCGGTGTACATCGATTGCATCAGCGCCACGCACAATTGCACGCCCAGCAGCACCTGGAACGTGCCGGACCCAAGCAGCGTGTACAGCGGGTAGCTCGCCAACAGATACAGCGTGCCGCAGATCCCGATCAGCGGCCGCCTTCCGATCCGGTCGGACAGCGCACCCATGAGCGGGGTCAGCATCATCAGCGTGAAATTCGCCAGCACGCTGCTCAGCAGCGCGGTATCCGCGCTCATGTGCAACGTCTTGATCGCGTAGGTCGGCATGTAGACGATCATGACGAAGTTCGCGACAATGCCGATAACCGACAGCCCGAACGCCTGCGCGACTTTCTTGCCATGCTGCGACAACGCCTCGGTCAGCGGCGCGTGCGAAATGGCCTTGCGTTCCGCATTGCGCTCGTATGCCGGCGTTTCCGCGACTTTGGTGCGCAGATAATAGCCGATCGGCCCGAGCAGAAAGCCCAGCACGAACGGCACCCGCCAGCCCCATGAATCGTAGCTCGCGGGCGCCAGATTATGCGCCAAAATGAAAGCCGAACTGGTCGCGCCGAGGGAGCCCAGCTGGGTGCTGAATTGTTGCCAACTACCGGTCAGGCCGCGTTTCCCCGGCAAAGCGTACTCCACCAGGAACGCCGCCGCCCCGCCCCACTCCCCACCGGTGGAAAATCCCTGGCCGCAGCGGCAGATCAGCAGCAGGACCGGCGCGAGAAACCCGATCTGCGCGTAGGACGGCACCAGCCCGGTGAACCCGGTCGCCGCCGCCATCAGCCCGATTGTGACCACAAGTGCCGCACGCCGCCCGTGCTTGTCGCCGTAGCGCCCGAGCACGATGGCGCCGAGGGGGCGGAACAGAAAGCCGACACCGAAGGCGATGAACGTGTTGATCAGCGCCAGCGAGTCGTTCCCCTGCGGGAAAAACGCGTGGCTGATGGGCACGGCGAAGAACCCATACAACCCAAAGTCGAACAATTCGAAGAAGTTGCCGATCGCGCACGACAAGATCGCTCGGCGGCGCAGCGCCTTGACGGCGGCAGAGGTGGGATCGACGGGCATCGGTCGCGAATCTCCGGCTGGTTGCCCCGATACTTTCACGATCCAAGCGCTCGGGCCATACTATTTTCGCGGGAAATACGCGGGAGGACAAACGATGCAACGCAGAGCCATGATGCTCGGGGCCGCAACCGCGGCGCTGCCGCGAATCGCCATCGCCCAGCCGGCGGCGGCGCGCACGTTGAAAATGGTGCCGCAAGCGGGCCTGTCGATCCTCGATCCGCATTTCACCACCGCGCAAACCACCACCAATCACGGTTACGCCGTCTTCGACACGCTGTTCGGCCTGAACACAAAGCAGGAGGCCCAGCCGCAAATGGCGGAGGGCTACCGGTTCGAGGACGACGGCAAGACCTGTCTGATCACGCTGCGGGACGGGCTGAAATTCCACGACGGCGAACCCGTCCTCGCCCGCGACTGCACCGCGTCGCTGATGCGCTGGGCGGCACGGGAGGCGTTGGGCCAAAGCGCCGCCCGCTTCGTCGAGGAATGGGGGGTCAAGGACGACCGCACCATTCGCCTGCGGCTGAAACGGGCCGTGCCGTCGCTGATCTTCCTGCTCTCGCGCGGGGCGACCGTGCCGTTCATCATGCCGGAACGGCTGGCGCGCACCGATCCGTTCAAGCAAATGACCGAAATGGTCGGGTCGGGGCCGTACCGGTTCGTGAAGGACGAATTCGTCTCCGGCTCCCGCGTCGTGTACGCACGCAACGAACATTACGTGCCCCGGCAGGAAAAGGCCGAGTGGACCTCGGGCGGCAAGGTCGTGCATTTCGACCGCTACGAGTGGGTGATCATTCCGGACTCGGCGACGGCGTCCTCGGCTTTGACGACTGGGGAAGTCGATTGGTACGAGCAGGTGCAGCCCGATCTGCTGCCGCCGTTGCGAGCCAATCCGAACATCGCCATCGGCAGTGCCAACCCCACCGGCTACAACGGCATCCTGCGCTTCAACCACATCCAGCCGCCGTTCGATAACGTGGCGATAAGGCGCGCGATCATGATGGCGGTGGATCAGAACGACTACATGGCGTCGGTGACGGCGAACGATCCCTCGGCGTGGAAGGTCTGCAAATCCCTGTTGCCCTGCGGCACGCCGGACGGGCGGGAAATCGGGGCGCCGGTCATGCCGGGCAATCTGGACAAAGCCAAAGCGGCGCTGAAGGCGGCGGGATACGCCGGGCAGAAGGTGGTGATCCTCAGCCCGACCGATTTCGTCACCATCGGGCCGCTGGGCGATGTCAGCTACGATCTGTTCCAGCGCCTGGGGATGAACGTGGAGATCGTGCAGACCGACTGGGGCACGGTGAACCAGCGGCGCAACAACCGGGAAGGCGTGGACAAAGGCGGCTGGTCGGTGGTGCATACCTGGGGGTCGACGACAACGATCGGCAATCCCGTCAGCCAGTTCTTCATGCGTGGCGTCGGCGACAAGGGCTGGGCCGGCTGGTTCAAGGACGATGTCGTCGAAGCGCTGACCGAGCAATGGCTGCTGGCCGGGACGGAGCCGGAACGGGCGGCGGCGGCCGATGCGTTGCAGCGCCGAGCGTTCGAGACGGTGCCGTCGGTGCCGCTGGGGCAGTTTCAGATCCGGACGGCGTACCGGAAGTCGCTGACGGGGTTGTTGGAAGCCTCCGGCGCGCTACCCTGGAATGTGCGGCGCGCGTGAGCGGCGCTCCTTCGTCATTGCAATCGGGTATGGCCGGAAACCGTTTTCTTCTCGTCATCCTCGGGCTTGACCCGAGGATCGCCAACGGCACGATTCCGCGATTTCCTGCCGCTTCGGATGGTCGGGTCGAGCCCGACCATGACGAAAAGAGAATGTCCGAGCCGCGTCCTGGGCCATATGCGATTGCCCTGGTTCACCGCCAACACCCAGTTGACGACGCCCCCCTGTTCGTCCTACACCGCGCGCCCTGGATGGCGGGCGTAGCTCAATCGGTAGAGCGCCAGGTTGTGGTCTTGGATGTAGTGGGTTCGAAACCCATCGCTCGCCCCAGGTTTCCCTTTTCATGACGGATATCCCGGCCCTGATCCTGGCCGGCGGCGCCGCGCGTCGTATGGGCGGCGGCGACAAGACGCTGCTCGATCTCGGCGGCCGCACCATCCTCGCCCACATTATAGTGCGGCTTGGACCGCGACCCCTGGCGATCTCCGCGAACGGAGACCCCGCGCGGTTCGCCGCGTTTGGGTTGCCTGTGCTGGACGATGGGGCATTCGTGGACCAAGGCCCGCTGGCCGGTGTGCTGGCGGGATTGGATTGGGCGCATGGCCTAGGCGCGACCGAACTGCTGACCGTACCCGGCGACACCCCGTTCCTCCCCATCGGGCTCGCCGTCGCCTTGGCCCCGGCCCCCGCCTGCGCGACCCGCGTCGGACAGGTCCATCCATTGGCCGCGCTGTGGCCCGTGGCGTGCCGCGACACCCTCCGCACCGTGCTTTCCGCCCCCGGACGGCGGGATATCCGCCATTTCGCCGAGCAATTGGGCGTGAGGCGGGTTGATTTCGGGGACGGGACATGGGACCCGTTCATGAATATCAATTCGCCCGAGGATCTGGCCGCGGCGCGGTCGATTCTCGCGCGGTGGGGACAGGAGGGCGCGGTATGACCATGACTGTGGCGATCGCGGGACTGGGCGCGATCGGATTGCCGTTGGCGCGGGCGTTGGACCTCGGGGTCGAAGGTCTGAGCCTGGTGGCGGTGGCGGCGCGCGACCAAACCAAGGCGAAAGCCAAGCTCGCGGGTTTCCGCAACCCGCCGCGTTTGGTCGAACTGGACGAACTGGCCAGCGCCGATATCGTCGTCGAGGCCGTGCCGGCCGCGATGTTCGAGCGTGCGGTGCTGCCGGCGATCGATGCCGGACGGACCGTGGTCGTGCTGTCGGCGGGTGCGCTGCTGCCACGCATGCATCTGATGCGCCGCGCTGTCGCCGCCGGGGCGCGAATCGTGGTCCCGACCGGGGCATTGCTGGGCCTGGACGCGGTGCGCGCGGCGGCCGAGGGACCGGTCGAGAGCGTGACCATGGAAACCCGCAAGCCGCCCGGCGGCCTCGCCGGGGCGCCGCATCTGGTCAAGAACAACATCTCCGTCGATGGCCTGACCGAACCGCTGCTCGTGTTCGACGGCAACGCGCTGGAAGCGGCTGCCGGGTTCCCGGCCAATGTGAATGTCGCCGCGGCGCTGGCCCTGGCCGGTATCGGACCGGTCCGCACCAAGGTGAAAATCTGGGCCGACCCCGGCGTCGATCGCAACGTGCACACGATCGCCGTGGAGGCCGATGCGGCCCGCTTCTCCATGAAGATCGAGAACGTCCCCTCCGCCGAGAACCCCCGCACCGGCCGTTTGGTGGCGCTGTCGGTGCTGGCCTGCCTGCGCGGTCTGGTCTCGCCCTTGAAGGTCGGCAGCTGACGGGCGTGGTGTTGGAGCCTCTGGTCTACGGCATCGCACTGGCCCTGTTCGGGTTCGTCGTCTTCGCGACCGTGCGGATGCCCCAGGGGATGATGCTGGTTGGCTGCATCCCGGCGGTGTTCGTGGCGATGGTCATGGGTTTCACCATGGGCATTTACGCGGCCGGCGCGTTCGGCTGGGGCCTGTTGGCGGCGGCTTCGATCCCCGCGGCGGCGGGCG
>Ga0214180_1000640_pt1 | contig 12123 bp, 10 predicted proteins | sample TroBogEpilimnion_22_FD_153018 | JGI IMG/M metagenome (GOLD analysis project Ga0214180, IMG submission 153018) | Freshwater microbial communities from Trout Bog Lake, WI - 16OCT2007 epilimnion | ecosystem: Environmental > Aquatic > Freshwater > Lake > Epilimnion/Euphotic zone | place: Trout Bog... | reverse complement strand
CCGCCGGTCAGCCAGTAGTAGCTGGCCCCGACGATCACGACCAAAATGCCGCCCAGCATCAGAATGGGGCGCAGCGCTCGGCGGCCGATCCGGCGGCGGGTGGCGGCCTCGCTGACGCGTGGGGCGGTGTCGGCGGTGGTGGTGGATTGCGACATCAAACGGCCTCCCGCGATTCGAGATCGAGCGGACGCCGGTTGGGATGGGCGTCGTGGGTGAGGGTGGCCTTCATGCGCAGCAGTGCCTCGGTCATGGTGTCCAATGTCGGTTGGTCGATGCCTTCGGTGACCAGATGGGTCATGTCGGCGCGGTGGATGTTGATTTCGCTGAGAACCGGGTGCGCCGGCGGCAGCAGATGCAGGCGCCAGATGCGGCGGTCGCGCGGGTCGGGCCGGCGTTCCACCATGCCGCGGGCTTCCAGCCGGTCGATTAAGCGAGCCACGGTGATCGGTTCGACTTCCAGGATTTCCGACAGTTCCTTTTGAGTGATGCCGGGTTGACGGTCCAACCAAATCAGAATGCCCCATTGCGCCCGCGTCATCCCGTGCGCTCGGGCGCGCTTGTCGGCATCGATCCGTATCAGCCGGGCGACGTCGTGCAAAAGGAACAGGAGGTCGCGGTGGAAGTCTTGCAAGGAGTGCCCCGTGTCGTGTGGCACTGATTATAAGCTGCGTTATGATATAGGCGCCAGAGGGAGGGATATGCGATTGACGCGCGGCTTGTGTGCGCATCTTGCCTTGCGGTGGGGCAGCCGGCACTCTCCTTCTCATGTGGTTCCCCCCTCCCCAAGAGATCGTGGCGCGCGTGACGACCACCGTGCCCGATCGTTTTCGCCGCCCGCCCGAACGTTCGGAATGGGCCGATGCCAACAGGGCCGGCGTGCCGGTGGATTGCTTCCTGGAAGGCCCGTGCTTCGATGCCGATGGGCGGCTGCTGGTCGTCGATATTCCGTATGGGCGGATTTTCCGTATCGATGGCGATAGCTGGGAGCTGATTACCGAGTATCCGGGTTGGCCGAACGGGCTGAAGGTGCAGCCGGACGGCATCCTCATTGCCGCCGACTACCGGCACGGGCTGGTGCGGATCAACCCGGACACGGGCGCGACGGCGGCGGTGATCCAGACCGTCATGAGCGAGGGTTTCAAGGGCCTCAATGACCTGACCCTGCATCGCGACGAGTCGATCCTGTTCACCGATCAGGGTCAGACCGGGCTGCAGGACCCCTCCGGCCGCGTCTACCGCCTGCATAAGGACGGGCGGCTGGACCGGCTTATCAGCACGGGACCGAGCCCGAACGGGCTGGTCCTGAATACCGCGCAAACACATCTCTATGTGGCGATGACGCGGTCCTGCGAGGTCTGGCGGTTCGCGCTGCGCGACGACGCCATCGTCGGCAAGGCGCAGTGTTTTGCCCGCGTGCCGCCGGGACTGGTCGGGCCGGACGGGCTGGCGATGGACGCTTACGACCGGCTGTATATCTCCAACCCCGGCCATGGCTGCATCTGGATCGTCGGGCCGACCGGCATCCCGCTGTATCGCGTGCAGTCGCCGACCGGCCATATGACCACCAACTGCGCGCTGGCCCCCGACGGGCGCACGCTGTTCATCACCGAATCCGAAACCGGCGACATTCTGACCGCGGAGATCCCCCAGCCATGAGCGAACACGTCACCATCTGCGAAGTCGGCCCCCGCGACGGGCTGCAAATCGCCAAAACCCGCATGACGACCGAGGACAAGGTCGCCTGGATTCACGCGCTGGCGGCCGCCGGCATCCCGGAGATCGAGGTCGGCAGCTTCGTCCCGCCGCGCGTCATCCCGCAGCTCGCCGATACGCCCGACATCGTGGCGCAACTGATGGCCAAGCCGCCGAAATGGACAGTGCAGGTGCTGGCGCCCAATCTGCGCGGCGTGCAGAACGCCTACAACGCGGGCGTGGACAAGATCGCCATTCCGGTCTCGGTCAGCGAGGGGCACTCGATGGCCAACCTCAACCGTAAGCCGGCACAATCCATCGAGATGATGCGGGAGATCATGGACTGGCTGAAGGCGCAGCCGCGCAAGGTGCCGCTGATCGCCGGGGCCTCCACCGCGTTCGGCTGTTCGATCGACGGCGTGGTCACCACGAAGCAGGCGGTGGCGCTGTGCAAGGGGCTGGCGGATGCCGGCGTGGACGAAATCATGCTGGCGGACACCGTCGGCTACGCGCATCCGGCGCAGATCAAGGAAGTCGTGAAAGCCACCCGGGATGAGATCGGGCCGGTGCTGCACGGGCTGCATCTGCACGACACCTGCGGCCTGGGGATCGCCAACGCGCTGGCCGGGCTTGAAGTCGGCATTCGGGCGTTCGATTCGTGTTTGGCCGGCCTCGGCGGCTGCCCCTACGCGCCGGGTGCCTCGGGCAATGTCGTGACCGAGGATCTGGTGTTCATGCTGGAAAGCATGGGCTTTTCCACCAGCATCGACATCGAGAAGCTCTTCGCCGCTCGGGCCATGCTGCACGCCGGGCTGCCGGCGGAGCCGTTGAGCGGGCAGTTGCCGAAGGCGGGAATTCCGCCAACGTTTCGAAAGGCGGCTTAATCGCGATAGCGGGAGACGTTTCGAAACCGTCAGCCTCGGTTTTCGCCGAGGCTGACGTGGGGAGCCGTGGCGATGCCCGGTGTCCGGGAGGCGTCTTTTCTCCAGGTCGGTTTCATGACAATTTTATACAAAAATAAAAAACTTCCAAAGTAAGCCGCGCTGCCTACTGGTTTTCGCGCGGCTTTCTTTTCCGGCGTTTATGGCGGAATTTTCTTCATATGCTCGATTGCTTTCTATTTTTCACCACTGAACAAGACGATCAGACTTGACTGGATAGCGGCTTGACATCGTGAGACCCCCAGTACGATTATGGTCCGGCAGAGTAAACAGGGGGCACCGTGGCAAATCTACCGCATTCATCGCGCCGAGCGGCATTGCTGGCGTCTGTGGCGGGGCTGGCGATTGCGGGCGCGTCCTGGGATGCGATGGCACAGAACATCGTTTACACGAACAGCACAGCGAATCCGGCTCAGGCGACAACGGGGTTTCCGCTTCTGAACGGCGATACGCTTATCAACACCGGGTCGGGCAGTATATCGATCCTGTCGACAGCGAGCGGTTCTCAGCCGGCGGTCGCAGTCAGCGCACTCGGCGTCGGGCTGATCCAGAACACTGGCACGATTCTTTCGGCGCAGGATCCGGGCGGCATCGGGATCGGCGTCAACACGCTGAGTTCGATCGGGACGATCGATAATCGATTGGTCGGTTCAATTGCCATCAACAGCGTCAGCGGCACGATCGCCGCCACTGGCGGCAACGGGAACGCAATCCAGACACTCGGCGGCATCGCGACGTTATTGAACGGCGGCACTATCCGGGCCACCGGCACCGGCGGCTCTGGTATTTTCGTTGGTACCAGCGGCAGTATTGGAGCCATTACGAACGACTTCGGGGGCACGATCATTGGAGATCGATCAGCAGTATCCAATCTCGGTACGATCGGCCAATTGGCAAATGGCAACGATGGGGTGATTCAAGGGGTAACGAGGGCCATTGACGTGCGGAGCGGCGGCACGTTTGTTGAATTGGAGAATAGGACCGGAGGTACCATCGTCGCGACTGGAAGCGCCGGTGTCGCGATCTCCAACGCCGGTACGATTTTGACGTTGACCAATTTCGAAATTATCAGCGCAAACGGCAGTTCCGGCATCGGCGTCAACGTCATCGGGGGAGGAAGAATCGGCAACCTGTTGATAGGTCTAGGTTCCAGTATTATGGCCATTGGCAATCTCGGCTCGGCGATTGCCGTCGGCGGTAACGGGACTGGAAATATCGACGTGCTGACAAACGAGGGCAGGATCAGCGCTGGCGATGTCGGGGGGCGCGGTATCGCTGTCGGGACGGGGGGCACTGTCGGCTTACTGACCAACCGGCAATCTGGAAGTATCTCCGCCGGCCCGGATGGCGCGGGAATACGAGTCATCGGCGGCACCGTTACCGCGCTGACCAACGACGGCCTGATAACGTCGAATTATCAGCTCGGCAGCGGTATCGTCATCGACTCTGGCGGTGTTGTCGGCACACTGACCAATAGCGCAACCGGCACGATATCGACGTCGTCCGGGGACAGTCCCGCCCTCGATATAGGTGCGAGCGGCGCCTCGACGATAACGACGTTGGCCAACAGTGGCGTGATATTGGGGGGCGGGGGTGCCGCCGCCTACGCGGTGCACGTCGGGAACGGCAGCACCATCGGAACGATAACGAACAACGCTGGGGGCACTATAGATGGTGCCGCCGGTGGATTGGTGATTGGTTTCGCCAATATAGGCACTTTGTCCAACGCCGGTTTGATTCAGGGCGGACCCTTCGGCATCGCAATTTGGGGCCCACTGACGACCTTAAACAACCAGGTCGGCGGCACCATCGCCTCGACGGCGGCGGATACCTTCTTCGTCGGGCAGTCCTTCGGAATAAAAGTCCAGGGCACTGTCGGTGTGATCACTAACAACGGTCTGATCACTGGGTTCGACGGCGCGATAGGTCTTCAGCCCGCGAGCACGATCGCGAGCCTGATCAACAACGGTACACTTCTGTCGACGACCGGCACTGCTATCAAGATCAGTGGTTCGGCCACTATTACGGGCGGCATTAGCAATTCGGCATCCGGTTTGATCCAGGGCGGGCCGTCCGACGGGTCCGGTACTGCTATCGACGCTTCGAACTCCACCAACGCGACAACGATCACCACAGCCGGCACGATTATCGGCGCGATCAAGCAGGGCACTACCACCGACGTGCTGAACGTTACCGGCGGTATCATCACCGGCGCTGTCGTCGGGCAAACCGGGTCGGGCGGTCAGGTCAATTTCAATCTGGGTTCGGGCGGATCGTTCGTCACGGGCGGATCGATTACCAACGTTTCCACGGTCAACGTGAATTCCGGCATGCTGACGGTTGCGGCACTCAGCGGCAACGCGATCTCGGGCGCGTCGCTGTTCAGGATCGCGTCCGGTGCGACCGCGGCGCTGAACGGCAATGTCGCGGCAACGCTGACCAGCAACAGCGGTTTCGTGAATGTCGGCACCAACACAATTTCGGTGAGCGGTAATTTCACGCAGACATCGACCGGCCAATTGGGTGTGTCCGTCGCCGGATCGGCGTTCGGTTCGTTGAACGTCAGCGGTACCGCGAACTTCGCCAGCACCGGAGCTGGCCTCGCGCTGCACTTCCTTGGCAGCAGTGCGCTGACATCGATGACGGTGGTCACGTCGGGCGGCCTCACGGTATCGCCCACGCAGACGGTCAGCAGCGACAGCGCCGATCCCTGGCTGCAAAACCCAGTTGCCAGCACGGTCGGCAACAATGTGGTCGTCACCTTTACCGCGCCGTCTCTCAATCAGATCGACACCGCCTACAACACCATCGTCGCACCAACCCCCGCGCCGTTGGCGGGAACCGATCTGACCAACCAAAATCAGGCGATTAACGGCGTCCGACAGTTGCTGGACTCTCTGGCGGGCAATCGGCAGACTGGCCAAGCGTTACTGAACGCACTCAACGCCCTCACCCCGCGCCAGCTCACCCAATTCTTCCAGCAGGTCCAGCCGAGCATGCTGGGCTCGGCGCAGTCTCTGCTGGCGACCGCGCTGAACAACAATGGCGGTCTGACCGCCTCGGTCGGCGATCGCGTGACGGCGCTGCGGGAAACCGTCGGCATGGCGGCGGGCGATGAGCCTGGGCGGGGCTTCACGGTGTGGGCCACGCCGACGATGAAGGGTTTCACGCAGGGGCAGAAGGAAGGCATCAGCGGCTTTTCCGCCACATCCTACGGCGCGGCGTTCGGGGCCGATACGCTGGTGCGGCCGGACACGCGTGTAGGCCTCGCGCTGGGGCTGACGCAGACCGACATTAGCTTTTCAGGGCCGCTGTCGGGCAACCGGAATACGGCGCTGACGGCGCAGGCGGGCATTTACGCCACTTGGTTCCAGAACGATTTCTTCCTCGATGGTGCCGCGGGCTTCGGTTACAGTTGGTACAATACCAAGGAACATATCGGCGGTTTCGGCGTCACCCGAAACGGCGATTTCGGGGGCGTGCAGTTCAATGCCAAAATCGCCGCCGGCTACGACTGGCGTGTCCAAGGGGCCGTGATCACGCCGAGCATCGGGTTCCAGGAAGTGCATCTGGATATCGATCCGCATGCCACCAGCGGGGGAGGGGTCTTCGACCTCAACGTCGCGGGGCAGCACATCGATGTGGCGCAAATGAAACTGGGCAGCCGGTTTTCCTATCCGATAACACGCTCCAACGGCTGGACGTTCACGCCGGAGCTGCACGGGTATTACGTGCGTAATCTGATCACCTCGCGCATCGTCACCAGCGCATCCTTCCTGGCCGGCGGCACGTTCACCAGCACCGCCCCGGCCCGCGATACCGATGTCGCGGATTTGGGTCTGGGCCTGACGATCGCGCAGAAGGGGCCGTTCGCGCTCAGCGCGGCGTACGACTATTCGTTCGGGCAGACCACGAAGGACAACACGTTCTATCTGCGGGTGAAGACGGAGTTTTGAGCGGCGGGTGGCCTACTCCGCCGCCACGGCCTCCCGCGCCGGCGCGGCCAGATGGAACCCGGCGTAACCCTCGGCCGCGATCCGGTCGCAGGTCTGCCGGTAATTCCCGACGCCGCCGATATACGGCATGAAGACGCGCGGCTTGCCCGGGATATTCGCGCCCATGTACCAGGAGTTCGCCGACGGGTACAGCGTCTTGAACGCCACTTCGTTCACATGCGCGACCCAGTTGTTCTCCGCGTCGCGATCGGCCTCGATGCTGTCGAGCTGGCGGGCCCCGAGATGGGCGATGCAATCGGCGATCCAGTCCACATGCTGCTCGATGGACACGATCATGTTGGACAGGACCGACGGGCTGCCGGGGCCGGTGATCATGAACAGGTTGGGGAACCCGGCGGTCATCAGGCCCAGATAGGTCCGCGGGCCGGCTTCCCACTTGTTCGCCAGCGTTTCGCCGTCGCGACCGCGGATATCGATCCGGGTCAGCGTGCCCGTCATGGCATCGAAGCCGGTCGCGAAGACGATGGCGTCGAATTCGTATTCCGTGTCGCCGATGCGCAGGCCGTTTTCCGTCAGCGCCTCGATCGGCGCCTTGCTGACATCGACCAGCGTCACGTTGTCGCGGTTGTAGGTCAGGAAATAATCGGTATCGACGCAGATGCGCTTGGTGCCGATCGGGTAGCCCTTCGGTGCCAGCAGCGCGGCGGTGGCGGGATCTTTCACCATGCCGAGGATCTTCTGCCGCACGAATTCGGAAGCGAAATCGTTGGACGCCTGGTTGGTCACCAGATCGTTGAACGCCGACATGAACACGGTGCCGCCGGCGGCCCAGCGTTCCTCCAGAATGCGCGTCCGTTCTTCATCGGATACCGAAAGTGCCGAGAAATCGTTCGGGTTCGTCAGCACCCCGTTCCGCGAAACCCGAGCCTTTGCCCGCTGCTCGGGGTAGGTGGATTTCCACTTCTGCTCGTAGACCGGGGTCATCGGCGCGTTGCGCGACGGGATGGAGAAGTTGGGCGTGCGCTGGAACACCGTGAGCTGCGCGGCCTGCTGGGCGATGACGGGAATGGCCTGAATGGCCGAGGACCCGGTGCCGATCACGCCGACGCGCAGACCGGTCAGGTCCACACCCTCATGCGGCCAGTGGCCGGTGTGGTAGGTCTTGCCCTTGAAGCTGTCGATCCCCGGGAAATCCGGCTGGCGCGCGGTGGACAGGCAGCCGGTTGCCATGATGCAGAAGCGGGCGGACACGGTTGCGCCGGTGTCGGTGCGGACCGTCCAACGGTGCGTGGCTTCGTCGTACTCGGCCCCGGTGACCCGCGTCTCGAACGTCATGTCGCGCTTCAGGTCCAGCCGGTTGGCGACATGTTGGGCGTAGCGCAGGATTTCCGGCTGCGAGGCGAACAGCTCCGACCACTGCCAATCCTGCTCCAGCTCCGGGGAGAAGGAATAGGAATACTGCATGGACTCCACGTCGCAGCGCGCGCTGGGGTAGCGGTTCCAATACCAGGTGCCGCCGACATCCGTCCCGGCCTCGACCACATGGCAAATCAGGCCCTGCTGGCGCAGGCGATGGAGCATGTACATGCCGCCGAAACCGGAACCGACAATCAGGGCATCGACGGACGAGGGGATTTGCGACGGCATGCTGTTCTCCTTGATCGGAGGAGAGCGGATAACGGTTGCGGAGGGGATGTCAAGCTAACCGGTATAAAACCGAACCGGTGAGTAGGTGTCGGAGCCGTTCCCATCTCCCAGCGATCAGGGACAGGTCTCGACACTGCCCTGGCCATCCGGCCCATACCAAGCTTTCCACGATCCGTCGTTGAAGCAGCCGTTGGACCACGTTCCTTCGTACAGGCGCCCGTCCGTACCCAACATCCGGCCGTATCCGCTGGCCTTACCGTTGAGCAATTGGCCCTGGTAGTAATGCCCGTCCGAGAAACTCACCTTTCCGGTCCCGGTCCGTTGTCCGGCGACATATTCGCCATCGTAGACCTCCTTCCCGTTGCCATGGCGATAGACGCCGTGGCCATGCCGCTTGTCGTTCAGGAATTCTCCATTGTAGCGATCGCCGTTGGCCCAGGTCAGCGACCCGTGGCCGGATTGCTCGCCATCGCGCCAATCGCCGACGTAACGCACGCCTTCGGGCCAGGTCTGCACACCGTGTCCGGCCTGTTTGCCGCGCGCCCATTGCCCGTCGTATTTCGCCCCGTTGGCCCAGACCTTCACGCCATGGCCAGAGGCTTCATTGTCGAACCAGCCGCCGTCGTAGCGGTTGCCATCGGCCCAAATCTGGGTGCCGGTGCCGTTGCGTTTTCCGCCTTTCATATCGCCGGTATACGTCTCGAACCCACCGGAGAAGCTGGTGGTCAGCGTACCGCGGCCGGAGGCTTGGCCGCCGGGGCAGGGGCCGCTCCAGGTCCAGCTCTGCTGTACCGCGGTGTTGTTGGACCAGACCATGCAGCCGCGATCGGTCGGATAATATCCGGGCGCGGCGGGGGCTTGCGCGGCTGCCGGGGGTGGGGCGAGGCCCACCGGGCGCGCGGGCTCCACATAAGGCGCGGGAGCGGGGGGCGGCGGGGCCGACGAGCAGGCTGTCATCAGCCCGGCGACGGCCAGTCCGATCGATAAGCGGATCACGGCGCGTACTCCTCAACATAACGCATCGTTTATCGATAGACGGGCACGCCGTCGATTTCAATAAGCCTCAATCCGAACGCACCGTCCGATATACGGTATGATAATACCGCAAACAAAAAACCTTGACGGCAACGTGTCCCACCCTCATAAACCGGCCTTCCAAATCCACGGACGCACAAACCTCATGTTGAAAACCACCCCCTCCATCAAGCCGTCGGAGGTGAACAAGGGCTGGATCTTGATCGATGCCGAGGGCATCGTTCTGGGCCGTCTCGCCGTTGTCATCGCCAACCGGCTGCGTGGCAAGCACAAGCCGCAGTTCACGCCGCATGTCGATTGCGGCGACAATGTTGTCGTGATCAACGCCGCGAAGGTGAAGATCACCGGCAACAAGCTGGACCAGTCGGTCTTCTACTACCACACAGGCTATCCCGGCGGCATCAAGGGCCGTACCATCCGGTCCAGGCTGGAATCCAAGCATCCGGAACGGGTGCTGGAAAAGGCGGTGGAGCGTATGATCACCCGTGGTCCGCTGCAGCGCGCGCAGATGAAGCACCTGCATATCTATGGCGGCGCCGAACACCCGCATGCCGGCCAGCAGCCCGCGGCGCTCGATGTTGCCGCGCTCAATCCCAAGAACAAGAGGGGCTGAACCAGATGTCAGGCACTCAGACCCGTAGCCTCGCCGACCTGAAGGAAGCGCTCGACGCGCGTCAGGCCATTGCGGGCGCACAGGAAGCCGCGTTCCCGACCGACCGCGTGAAGGCGGAACCCAAGCGCGATGCGCAGGGCCGTTCCTACGCCACCGGCCGCCGCAAGGAATCCACCGCGCGCGTGTGGATCAAGCCCGGCAAGGGCAACATCGAAGTGAACGGCAAGAAGGTGGTCGAGTATTTCGCTCGCCCCGTGCTGCGCATGCTGATCGCGCAGCCCTTCCTGGTGGCCGACCGGCACAATCAGTTCGACGTCATCTGCACCGTCAGCGGTGGCGGACTGTCCGGCCAAGCCGGTGCGGTGCGTCATGGCATCAGCCGAGCGTTGACGTATTACGAGCCGGATTTGCGCGGCATCCTGAAGATCGCCGGCTTCCTGACGCGCGACTCGCGTGCGGTCGAACGTAAGAAGTACGGCAAGGCCAAGGCCCGCCGCAGCTTCCAGTTCTCCAAGCGCTGATCCGCACTTCTGGCCTACGGAACAGGGGGGTTGCGGTTTCCGCGGCCCCCTTGTTTTTTGTCTGGGGTATCGAGAGGGTGACGTCATGACCGCACACGACCGGCTGACTTTGTTCGGCAGCTTCACGTCGAGCTCCAGCTACAAGCCGATGCTGTTCCTGTCGCTGTCGCGGCTGCCGTTCAGCTTCCGCACCGTCAATCTGAAGATCGGCAAGCAGAACGAACCCGAACATCTGGCGCGCAACCGGTATGGCAAGGTGCCGGTGTTGCAGCACCGGGGGCTGACGATCGTGCAGTCGAACGTGATCCTGTCCTACCTCGCCGGCACCACCGGCTGCTTCGAGGGCAAGACCGAACAGGACCGTTGGACCGCCCGCGAGTGGCTGGATTGGGAAGCCGACCAGATCACCAACGTCGCGAAGGTCCGGCATTACAGCCGGTTCCGGCAGGTCGATCCCGCTGTCATGGACTACTTCCGCCCGCTGGCCGAGGCCGCGATCGGGTTCGTGAACAAATCCCTGGAAGGCCGGGAATGGCTGGTCGGCGACGCGCCGACGATCGCCGATATCGGCTGCTGGGGGCGGATGGTGTTCATGCACGAAGGCGGGCTGGACATTACGCGCTGGCCGAACGTACTGGCGTGGTCGAACCGCTTGAAGGCGATGGAAGGCTTCGCGCTGCCCTACGATCTGATACCGAGCAAGGACCGGGAATACGATCCGGCATAAGGAACCAAGATAATGAAAATCGCAGTCATCGGCGCCGGCGGCGTCGGCGGAGCTTTCGGCGCCGCTCTGGCCAAATCGGGCGCGGACGTCACCTTCGTCGCGCGAGGCGCGCATCTCGCGGCCATGAAGCAGAACGGTTTGAAGATCGTTGGGGGCAGGGGGGAGACGCATGTCGTCCCCACCCAGGCGACCGACGATCCCGCCTCCATCGGGCCGGTCGATTACGTCCTGTTCTGCGTGAAGCTGTGGGACGTCGAATCCGCCGGTGAGGCGATCCGCCCCTTGGTCGGGCCGAACACCGCGGTGATCCCCTTCCAGAACGGCATCGACGCGCCGGAGCGGCTGGTCCCGATCCTTGGCGCCAAGGCGGTCATGGGCGGCGTGGCGCAGATCAGCGCGACGATCGCCGAACCCGGCGTGATCCGCCAGACCGGCAGCTTCATGCGCCTGGTGTTCGGCGAACTCGCGGGCGGGCACAGCGCTCGGGGGGAGGCATTCCTGGCGCAGTGCAAGGCGGCCGGGTTCGATGCGACTCACAGCGACAACATCCTGACCGACCTCTGGCTGAAATACATCCTGCTGGCGACCAACAGCGCCCTGACCGCCGCCACCCGCCTGCCGTTCGGCAAGCTGCGCGACGACGCCGACATCGCCCCGATGTTCGAAGCCGGGTTCGCCGAGGTCGCCGCCGTCGGCCGAGCGAAGGGTATCAAGCTGCCGGACGATGTCGTGGCGAAGATCATGCAGGGCACCCGCGCGATGCCGGCCGACATGATGGCGTCGATGGCGCACGACCTGATCCGCGGCGGGCGCATCGAGCTGCCCTGGCTGTCGGGCAAAGTGGTGTCGCTCGGCCGGGAACTGGGCGTGCCGACACCGGTGCATGCGGTGCTGCACGCGGTGCTGAAACCGTATACGATGGGCAAAGCCTAACCCCCCACCCCCGTCATCCTCGGGCTTGACCCGAGGACCGCCCACGGCACACGTTCGC
>Ga0214180_1000630_pt1 | contig 12274 bp, 12 predicted proteins | sample TroBogEpilimnion_22_FD_153018 | JGI IMG/M metagenome (GOLD analysis project Ga0214180, IMG submission 153018) | Freshwater microbial communities from Trout Bog Lake, WI - 16OCT2007 epilimnion | ecosystem: Environmental > Aquatic > Freshwater > Lake > Epilimnion/Euphotic zone | place: Trout Bog... | reverse complement strand
ACTCGTGCCCGATCCATGCAATCCCCCGTTCAAGGAGAAACATGGCACCGGACACTTCACGAGCTACGAAAACCGGACAGATCACGAGCTTGCCACATGGGACGCGCGCACGTTGCGTCCACCGGCCGCCCCTGCCACGCTGGCCGAAACCAACAGGAGGACCCGTCATGCCCGAGGTTCACGGCTATCACGCCCATGTCTACTACAGCGACGAGACGCTCGGCACCGCGCAAAAGCTGCGGGCCGCGCTGGAGGAAAAATTCCCCGTCGAGATCGGCCGTTTCAGCGGTGCGGAAGTCGGCCCGCACCCGATCCCGCAATTCCAGGTCATCTTCAAGAACGACGCCTTCGACACGGTCGTCCCCTGGCTCATGCTGAACCGGGAGGGGTTGGATATCCTGGTCCATCCGCTGACCGACGACATGGTCGACGACCACACCGACTACGCCATGTGGCTCGGCACACCGATCGCGCTGAAAATCCACACGCTGCAACGACGCGGTTACAGCGCGGCGCTGCTGCCGAGCACGGCGGCGGCGTAACGATCGAGTGAGCGGACATATCGACAGACCTTTACGCGGCATCGCGCTCAATCTGATCGCGTCGGTCATTTTCTGCCTCGCCGACACCATCGCCAAGAAGCTGGCGGGGGAGGTCGCAATCGTCCAGATTACCTGGACCCGTTATGTCGTGTTCGTGGTCATGGCGTTCCTGCTGACCACCCGCATCCGCGGCGCATCCTTCTTCGTCCATGCCCCCTGGATGCAGCTGGCGCGCGGCATGTGCCTTGTTTGCTCATCGTTGCTGTTCGTGTTGGGCATCCGCGACGTGGGCTTGGCCGAGGCCACGACGATCGGGTTCATCGGTCCGATCCTGGTCACGTTCCTGTCCATTCCCCTGCTGGGGGAGAAGGTGGATGCACGGCGCTGGATGGCGCTGGCCGGCGGCATGGTCGGCGTGTTGGTGGTGCTGCGCCCTGGCACCGGGACATTCCATCCGGAAGGGCTGTATCGCGTCGCCTCCGCGCTGTTCTGGTCGGTCGGCGTGATCCTGACCCGGCGCATGACGGCGACGGAACGCGCCGAAACCACGATGTTCTGGTCGGCGGTCTCCGGCCTGATCGTGCTGAGCGCGATTATTCCGTTCCATTTCGTCCGCCCGACGCCGATGCAACTGCTGCTGTCCGTCGGCCAGGGAGTTTGCTCGTCCGTTGGCCAGTGGCTGGTCATCCTGGCGCTGCGCTTTACGCCCGCATCCGTCCTGGCGCCGTATTCCTACGTGCAGCTGCTGTGGATGACCATCGCCGGATTTCTGGCGTTCGGCGTGCTGCCGGATGGGTGGACGATCGCGGGCGCGGGGATCATCGTCGCCTGCGGCCTATATACCGCGCACCGGGAGAGGCAACGGCGGTGACGAAGGGTACGCTTCGGGAAGACCCACGGTAAGGCGGCGTTATACCGATCTTATGATGGGTTTTCCCAAAGCTCGTTAACGGTCCCGCACCGCTACCCCAACAACGCTTTCCGGAAATTCTCCCGCTCCATATGCGGCACCAAATTTCGCTTGTTGCGGTTCGGCGGGCCTTCCTTCACGCGCAACAGGATGAAGCTCAGCCCGGTGCCCTCCCGCAGCAGCCGGCGGCCTTCCTCCAAATCCTCTTCCGTGTTGATCGTATGCACGACGGCGAAACCCGAGCCGGCGGCGATCGTGTCGAGACGGATGCCGAGGCCGGTGTGGCTGTCCTGGTTGCCGGTTTCCCCGTAGTGACCGTTGTCGACGCAGATCACCGTCATGTTCTTCGGATTCTGCAACGCGATGGTCGCCAGCCCGCCGACGCTCATGAGCAGATCGCCGTCGCCGGTCACCACCAGCACGCGGCGTTTCGGCTGCGCCAGCGCCAGCCCCAGGCCCGTCATTAGCGCCGCGCCCATCGCGCCGCCCATCGCGAATACACTGGGCGAACTGTCCGTCAGGGCCGAAATCTCTTGCGCCGCGCCGGCCAAGCCGGTGACCATCAGATAATCGGCGTGATTGTCCAGAAGCCGGGGCACGGCCTGCCGCCGGTCCAGCACCGCGTCGGGGAGGTTGGACGTCTGTAATTTCTGCAATTGAGCCATGGTCTTAACCCCCGTTAAGCGAATTTCTTGGCGCCGATGAGCCGTTGCCCCAGCAGCACGGCGACGGCCTGACCGGATTGGAACACCATGGTCAGCGCGGCCGTGACGGTCGGGATCACGTCTTCCGGTTGGTCGCAGCGCAGGACATTCACGCCCATGGCTTTCAGCACCGGTTCGGTGCCCTGGCCCATGGGGAACTGCCAGGGATTGCCCTCCCCGAAGTCGCCGCGCATGGAAATCAGGGTCAGCAGCGGGAAGCGGCAGCCGACAATCAGCGACAGCAAATTGATGCAGTTGCCCGCGCCGGAGGACTGCATCAGCAGCACCGCCCGTTCCCCGCCCAGATCGGCGCCAGCGGCCAGCGCCACGCCTTCTTCCTCGGTCGTCAGCGGAATGGAGTGCACGTCCGGGTCCGCGAGGGAGCGGTTGATCAGCACCTTGTGGCCGGCGTCGGGCACATAGGCGAACTGGGTGATTTTGGCGGATTTCAGCAGATCGTAGAGTTGATCCGGCCAGTCGTTGGCGTCGGTCATGATTTGAGTTCCTTATCGTGCAACAAGTTCGCAGCCGCCCTGATCGAGCGGACGGAAAGCCTCGGCCGCCGGGATCGTCGCGAGCTGTTCGTAAACGTCCCACCGGCTTTTGGATTTTTCGGGGGCTTTCACCCGGAAGACATGCATATCGTGAATGGCGCGTCCGTCCGGTCGGACCGTAATCGTTCCGAACAATTTATCGGCGATGGGCGCGCGGCGGAATTCGGCGACGATTTTCTCGCCCTCGATGGTTTTGGCGGCTTTCACGGCCTGCAAATAGGCCAGCACCTGGGAATAGACGCCGGCCTGATTGCTCGTCGGCATTTTCCCGCCGAATCGTTCCGCGAACCGCTTGCCGAAGGCGCGCGTGTTATCGTTCAGGTCCCAATAAAATGCTTCCGTCACGATCAGGCCTTGCGCGGCCTTCAGCCCGATGGCGTCGATATCGACGATCAGAGCGAACAGCGAGGCCAGTTTCTGTTTCGGTGTGATGCCGAACTCCGCCGCCTGTTTCACCGCGTTGACCAGATCGGTGCCGGTGTCGGCCAACCCGATCACCTTCGCGCCGGAAGACTGTGCCTGGAGCAGGTACGACGAGAAATCCGTTGTCCCCAACGGGTGTTTCACCGACCCGACGGCTTTGCCGCCCAGTTTCTCGAGCATCGACGTGGCATCGCGTTGCAACGCGGCCCCGAAGGCATAGTCGAAGGAGATGAAATACCAACTATCCAACCCCGCCTTCATGGTGGCGCGCGCGGCGCTGCTGCCCATGGCCCAGCTATCCATGGTCCATTGCACCGTCGTCGGCGCGCAGAACTTACCGGTCAAATCGGACGATCCGACGTTGGTCGCCAGGAAGGTGCGGTGCTTGTCGCGCAGCACCTGGTTGACGGCCAGCGCCACACCGGAATTCACGGAATCCGCGACCGCCGTCACCCCATCCTCATCGACCCAGTGCCTTACGATCTGGGATCCGACGTCGGGCTTGTTCTGGTGGTCGGCCGAGACGATTTCCACCTTAAAACCGGCGGGACCGCGGGCGGCGAAATCCTCGGCGGCCATTTGCGCGGCGAGGACCGATCCGCGGCCCGATTGGTCGGCGAACGGTCCGTTCATGTCGTTCAGTACGCCGACCTTCACAACAGCCGGCACTTGCGCTCGGGCGGGCTGAACCGCCAGCGCGAGCATGGCACACAGGATCAGAAATCGGCGCGACATGGCATGGTCTCCCCTTGGTTATGTTGGGCGGCAGGATGCGGCGAATGGGCGCGGGAGACAATCGGGGGGTGGGTGTCACCCCACCGGCACGACCATGTCCGCCGCCTTCGCCCGCACTTCCTCCGGCCAGCGCGCCGGCCGGCGGGCATCGAGATCCAGGTTGACACCGTACTGGCTCAACCGAGCGATTTCACGCCCGTCGCGGGGGTTGGTCATACGATGGATCATGCGCAGGGACGAATTGCCGAGATGGCCGATCCCGGTCTCGATCAGATAAGGCTCATCCAGGCGCAATGCCCCCGACACGCGCAACCCCATTTCGAAAGTGGAAAAGCCGCGGCGGTTGCGCTGCATGAAGCCGGTGTCCATGCCCAGCGCCGCGGCCGACTGGCCGGAGGCGTTGGAGAAGCGGTGTACCATCGCGGACAGGGAAAAATTGCCGGACGCGTCGAGATCGCCGGGTTTCGCCCTGCCTCGCGCGGTGGGGATGAACCCATCGGTGGAGATGGGTTCGGGGCGCAGTTCCGGGGCCGGGCCGTTCCAGGTGCCAAGGCGGATCGTCCGCGCCTGTTCGGGCGTCAGCGCGATGTCGCATTGCGTATCGAACCATGTCACGACCTCCCCGCTGGAGGAATCGACGACGCGATGGCCGATCCGCAACCCGTTCTCGATCTCCAGCACGGCACTTTCGACATGGAAGCACGCGCCGGCCCGCAATTCCTTCGCGTAGCGCGCATCCACGGTCGCGGGGGAACCGAGCAGGCCCAGCGTTTCCAGCAGATTGCAGGATGCTTCTTCCAGCCGGTCGAAATAATAGGCGACCGTGAAGTGTTCGGTCGTGTCGCATTGCCAGGGCGGCACGGTGCCGCGATAGGTTTCGGTCCAGTTTGTCATACCCGGCGTGCCCCCCAAAACATCGGAAACGAAGCCGATACGACATCCTGAATATCGGACCGGAAAGCCATCGGCTGCAGCATGCGGCAGAGCGCCAGGAACGGCACCGATTCGAAATACTGGCGTTGGATTTGTTCTGCGACTGCTTTTTGGGCGGGCAGATCGGGGGCATCGAACCAGGATTCGCGCAGCTCCTCGATCTTCGGATCGGTGGGCCAGCCGAACCAACCGGCGCGGCCATTGCCGCGGAGCGACAACATGCTGCCGGGGTTGGCCGAGGTCAGCGGGCTCATGACGGTGATAAAGGCGCCCCAGCCGCCTTCGGCGATCGGCTTTTGACTGGCGCGGCGGGTGATGACGCTACCCCAGTCGGTCGTCTGCAAATCGACCTTCAGGCCGATGCTTTTGAAGAACTCGGCGGCGACGTCCGACATTTGCTTCAAGGTCGGCTGATCGCTGGGCGACATAATCACGACCGGTTCGCCCTTGTAGCCGGATTCCTCGACCATTTTCTTGGCCTTGGCGACGTCGCGCGGGCTGGTCAGACGCTCCATCCCCGCCATGTTGGACATCGGCATCGTGGGCGCGAACAGGCCGGTCGGCACGATGGCCAGGGCCTGCTGATCGCCGACGGCGGACTCGACGAAAGTCTGCTGATCCATCGCGGTGATGATGGCCTGGCGGATTTTCGGGTTGTCGAAGGGCGGGTTCAGATGGTTGATCACCATGAACATCAGCCATCCGCCGGGATCGACGACTTTCGTGTAGACGTTCGGCGATTTGTTCAGCATCGGGATCAGATCGATCAGCGGCTGCTCCACCCAATCGACTTCCCCTTTTTGCAACGCCGCCGCGGCGGTGGCGGGGTCGGGCTGGACGATCCATTCCACGCGGTTGAAATGCGCGACCTTGCCGCCGGCGAAGAAGACCGGCGGTTCGTTACGGGGGACATAACCGTCGAATTTGGCATAGGCGCTGCTGGCGCCGGACACCCATTCGTCCTTAAGAAATCGGAACGGTCCCGAGCCGATGGATTCCGTCACCTGTTCGGTACCCGGTCGTAATGCATGGCGCTCGGGCATGATGAAGCTCTGGCGGGCACCGAGACCAAACAGGAGTTGAGGACAGCGTTTTTTGAGGCGGATGGCGAAGCGCTTGTCGTCCAGGACGAAGATCTCGTTGATATAGCGCATCAGCACCTGACCGAAGGAATCGCGCGATCCCCAGCGGCGGATGGATTGCGCGGCGTCTTTGGCCAGCACCGGTTCGTTATCGTGGAATTTCAGGCCGTCGCGGAGGGTGAAGGTCCAGGTGAGTTCGTCCTGCGATACCTCGTGGCCGGCCGCCATCTGCGGCTTTAAGTCCTTGCCGTCCCAGCCGTACAGCAGATCGTAAACCATGTAGGCGTGGTTGTAGGTGATGACGGCGGTGGTCCAGATCGGGTCCAGCGCGGTCAGATTGGCTTGGGGGATGAAGCGCAGCGGCTTTTGCCCCACCGCCAAGGCAGGCGCGGCGAGTGGCATCGTGGCGGCGGCTTGCAGGAGGGTACGACGGCGCATGAAGGTGTCCTGGTCGGTGTTTATTTACGGCTTCCTCGGGATCGGGCCCACGCACCCCGTCATGGTCGGACTTGATCCGACCATCGCCAACGGCACAAAATCGCGAAATCGCGCCGTTGGCGGTCCTCGGGTCAAGCCCGCGGATGACGTTTCGATGGGACAGTGCCTCGGGAATGAAGCGTAGGCCTTACGCCTTGGGCGCGAGCTTGTCCTGCGTGCGCAGGTCGAAGTCGCTGGCGTCGTGGCGTTCGTGCAGCTGGGCCGATGGCTCGCCTTGCAAGCGGTTGACGATGCGGCCGCGCTTCACCGCCGGACGGGCGCCGATCTTGTCGGCCCAAGCCTGGACGTTCTTGTATTCCTCGACCGCGAGGAATTCCTTCGCGCCATACAGCAGGCCCTTCGCCAGCCCGCCGTACCAGGGCCACACCGCGATGTCGGCAATGGTGTAGTCGTCACCGCCGAGATACGGGGCCTCGGCCAGACGGCGTTCCAGGACGTCGAGTTGACGTTTGGTCTCCATCGCGAAGCGGTCGATCGCGTATTCGATCTTGACCGGGGCATAGGCGTAGAAATGCCCGAAGCCGCCGCCGAGATACGGCGCGCTGCCCATCTGCCAGAACAGCCAGGACAGACATTCCGCGCGCTTGGCGGGATCAGTCGGCAGGAGCTCACCGAACTTCTCCGCCAGATGCATCAGGATGGCGCCGGATTCGAACACCCGGATCGGCGTCGGACCGGAGCGGTCCTGCAGTGCCGGGATTTTGGAGTTCGGGTTGATCCCGACAAAGCCGCTGCCGAACTGGTCGCCGTCGCCGATCTTGATCAGCCACGCGTCGTATTCGGCGCCTTTATGCCCCAGCGCCAGCAGCTCTTCGAGCATGATGGTCACCTTCTGGCCGTTCGGCGTGCCGAGCGAATAGAGCTGCATGGGGTGCTTGCCGACCGGCAGTTCTTTTTCGTGCGTGGCGCCGGCGATGGGGCGGTTGATGTTGGCGAAGCGGCCGCCGTTGCCTTTGTTCCAGGTCCAGACGGCGGGGGGGACGTATTCGGTCATGGGGATCCTCGATGGGTTGGATGGGGGGAATTTGGGCTGGGGTGTGGGGCCGCGCAAGGTGGCGGTTCAGGCCGGCCGGGCCAGCGCTCGCCAGCCGATGTCGGTGCGGCAGAAGCCTTCCGGCCAGTCGATGGCTTTGACGGCGGTGTAGGCGGACGCCCGCGCGGCTTCGATCGTCGGGCCGGTGGCGCAGATTGTGAGGACGCGGCCCCCGGCGGCTCTGACGGTGCCATCGGCGTCGGCCGTTGTACCGGCGTGGAAGACGGTCACGTTGGGGATCGCGCCGGCTTTGTCCAAGCCGCGGATAATGCTGCCGCGCTCCGGCGCTTCCGGGTAGCCGCGCGCGGCCATCACCACGGCGACCGAGGCGGCTTCGTTCCAACGGAGGTTGAAATGGCGCAGTTCGCCGTCGCAGGCGGCTTGCAGCGCGGGGAGCAGATCGGATTTCAGCTTCAGCAGCAGCACCTCGCATTCGGGGTCGCCGAAGCGGGCGTTGTATTCGATCAGCTTGGGACCTTCTTCCGTCAGCATCAGGCCGGCGAACAGGATGCCGCGGAATGGCATGCCGCGTTTCGCCATTTCCGCCAGAGCGGGGCGGATCATGCGATCGAACGTCGCTTCCTCCAGCGCCGGCGGGAAAGCGGGCACGGGGGAGTAGCAGCCCATGCCGCCGGTGTTCGGACCGGTATCGCCGTCGCCGACGCGCTTGTGGTCCTGCGCGGCCCCCAGCGGCAGCGCGGTTTCGCCGTCGCATAAGGCAAAGAGCGAGACTTCCTCGCCGATCAGGCACTCCTCGATGACGACCGAGGCACCGGAATCGCCGAAGATGCGGGCGTCCATGATGCTGTCGATGGCGGCGATGGCTTCGGCCTCCGTCGCGGCGACGACCACGCCTTTGCCGGCTGCCAGCCCGTCGGCTTTCACCACGATCGGCGCGCCACGGTGGCGGACGAATACGCGGGCGGCTTCGGCATCTTCGAACCGCTCCCAGCGGGCGGTCGGGATGCCGGCGGCGTCGGCGATTTCCTTGGTGAAGGTTTTGCTGCCTTCCAGCTGCGCGGCGGCGGCGGTGGGGCCGCAGCAGGGGATGCTGGCGGCTTCCATCGCGTCCGTCAGACCGGCGACCAAAGGTGCTTCCGGGCCTGGGACGACGAGATCGATACGGTTGTCCTGGGCGAAGGCGACCAGAGCCTCGAAATCCAGCACGCCGATGTCCACGCATTCCGCCACGCTGGCGATACCGGGGTTGCCGGGGGCGCACCACAGCTTCGTCAGCAACGGGCTGGCGGCGATGGCCCAGCACAAGGCGTGCTCGCGCGCACCCGATCCGACCACAAGTACCCGCATGACCCGACTCCCTCTGGTTCCGGCGCGGCGCTGTAGCATAGGTTGATGCCATGGACGATCCGGGTGTGCTGCGAGGGATGGGCTGGTTCACCGCCGAACGAGGGCGGGTGTACGCTGTCGGCGCGATCGGCGCCTGGATTGGCGTGCTCGGCGGCTTGCTGGCGGGGTTGGATCACGGGCTCGACCGGTTCGGCCAGCCGTTCGGCATGGATTTCGCCAGTTTTTGGGCGGCCTCGCGGCTGGTGCTGGCCGGCATGGCGGCCGACGTCTACCTCCCGGCGGTGCACCGGCTGGCGGAGGCCCCGATCGTCCCGACCGCCGTTTACGAGGCGTTCTTCTACCCTCCCCCCTATCTGCTGGTGTGTGCGCCGCTGGCGTTGCTGCCGTTCTTCGGTGCGCTGGCCGCGTTTCTGGGATTGAGCGGTCTGGGGTTTGCCACGGCGTTGCGCCAAGCCGCGGGCTCCCCTTGGGCGGTGTTGGCGGCGTTCGCCTATCCCGCCGGGTTGGTGAACGTCATCGCCGGGCAGAACGCGATGCTGACCGCGGCGCTGGTCGGAGGCGGACTGACGTTGATGGACCGGCGGCCCAGGCTCGCAGGATGCCTGTTCGGGTTGATGGTGGTGAAACCGCATCTGGCGCTGGCGATTCCGGTGGCGCTGGTGTTGTCGGGACGGTGGAAAGTTTTGGGCGCGGCGGCCGTGTCGGGATTGGGAGTGGCCGCGGCCAGCGCGGCGGTGTTCGGATGGGACGTCTGGGCCGGTTTTCTGCACGGAGCGCCGTTAAGCCAAGCGGCACTGGAGCAAGGGTTGGTGTCTTACAGCCGATTTCAGAGCGCTTTTGCGGTATCCCGGGCGTTGGGTGCCGGCATGGCGGCGGCTTACACGATGCAAGCCGTGTCGGTTGGGATCGCCATCTGGGCCATCGTCCGCGCTCGGGGACGACGCAGGGAACGCGCCATCATCGTGCTGGCGGGGCTGCTGACGACGCCGTTCGTGCTGGATTACGACTATCTGGTGCTGGCATTCCCGCTGGTCTGGCTGCTGAAGGACTGGGCGGCGCGCGGCTTCCCGCCCTGGGGGCGGTGCATGCTCCTGGTGCAATACCTGCTGCCGGTGTCTTTGTTCGTTTATCCCCCAGCACATCTGATGTGGGCCGGGGCCGTTGGGTTCCTGATTTTCCTGTCGCGTGGCATAGAATAGCCGCATGGACGCACCCGTTTCGAATGTTCCCGAATACACCGTGTCGGAAATCTCCGGCGCGGTGAAACGCACGCTGGAGGGCACCTTCGGCCGCATCCGCGTGCGCGGGGAAATCACCGAGTTCAAGCGGTATCCCTCCGGTCACATCTATTTTTCGCTGAAAGACGAGGGGGGAAAGATCGCTGGCGTGGTCTGGAAATTCTCCGTTCCCCGGCTGGGAATGGTGCCGGAGAACGGGGTGGAGGTGATCGCCACCGGCAAGATTTCGTCGTACGGCGAGCGCTCGTCCTACCAGCTGATCGTCGAGCGCATGGAATACGCCGGCGCCGGCGCGCTGCTGGCGCGAATCGAGGCCTTGCGGGTGCGGCTGGCGGGCGAGGGGCTGTTCGACGCATCGCGGAAGCAGGCGCTGCCGGTGCTGCCTCGGGTCATCGGGGTGGTCAGCAGTGAGCGCGGGGCGGTGATCCAGGACATCCGCACCACCATCGCGCGGCGGTTTCCCCGGTCGATCCTGCTGTGGTCGGTGCCGGTGCAGGGGGACGGGGCGGCGGAGCAGATCGCCGCGGCGATTGCCGGGTTCGATGCGATTGTGCCGGGGGGGCCTGTGCCTCGGCCGGACGTGCTGATCGTCGCGCGCGGCGGCGGCAGTCTGGAAGATTTGATGGCGTTCAACGATGAGGGGGTTTTGCGGGCGGCGGCGGCCTGCCGGATCCCGCTGATTTCCGCCGTCGGGCACGAAACGGATACGACGCTGATCGATTTCGTGTCCGACCGCCGCGCGCCCACGCCGACGGCGGCGGCGGAGATGGCCATTCCGGCGTTGGCGGACTTGCAGGCGGACATCGCGCAAAAAGCCGCTCGGCTTGGCGGCGCGCTGAACCGGTTAACTTCTGGTTGCCGGCTGCGGCTATCCCGCGCGGAACGGGGCTTGCCGGATTTGCCCGGGCTGCTCGGCGGTGCTCGGCAGCGGTTGGACGACCGAGCGGAGCGGTTGGTTATGGCGCTGCCTCGGCTGGTGGAGCGGCGGCGGGTAGCGTTGGACGCGGCTTCGGGACGGTTGCCGGATTTGCCTTCGTTGATCGTCGCGGCGCGGGAGCGGGTGCGGGATCGCGGCGTGCGGCTGATCCTGGCACTGCCGGGGTTGGTGTCGGTGCGGCGGTCGGGGTTGGAACTGGCGTCGCAACGGTTGGTGTCCGGGTTGCGGCAGTCCGTGGGCTCGGTCGGTGTTCGAGCCGGACGGTTGCTGGGGCGTCTGAGCGATGCCCCGGTGCGCGCTTCGTTGCGGGAGGCTCGGGCGCGGCTGGAGGGGACGGCGGCGCGGTTGGAGTCCGTTTCTCCGTTGGCGGTGCTGGGGCGGGGGTATGTGTTGGTGACGGATCGGGCTGGGTTGCCGGTGACGAGCGCTTCCGGTGTGGCGCCGGGTGCGCGGCTGAGGTTGAAGTTCGGCGATGGGGACGTGAAGGTTACGGCGGATGGGGGGAAGGTGCCTTCGCGGCAGGGGAGTTTGGGGTTTTAGGGGGAGCGCTAACTGGCGGGGCCGGGTGTGCGGTCAGTCGCCAGCCAACCCTCCGCGGCCTTGCAGTAATCCCGGAATGTAAGACGGGAAGGGTCACGGTTCAGCCGATGGCTGACATCGGGCAAATCGGCCTGGAATCGGGCGAATTGTCGTGCGATGGCCGTGCCACCGTCCAAATCGTCGGCAAGGTGCCCCAATTCGTCACTTAACCAATTCCGTACCGCTTCGATCGCGTGATCGGGACGACCCGCATGGGCGATGATGTCCTGGCCAGCGATGTCGCTGATGAATCTCTGGTATCGGAATAGTTCGCGATCCAGCACAAGACAGGATTTTTCCCTCTGCTCGGCCCGACCGAAGCGATGAGCGCCGAGGAACAGACCCAGTTCGAGCGGCATGTTGAAGCGCGGTAAGCCATGCTCTTCGCTGATTTCCGTTCGGGAGACATCGTGAATGCCCCATCGGCAATCCCGAATAAGTTCGACGATCTTGTCGATCCGCGTCATGGCACCGTTATTGGCCTCCAGCGCGCAACGTGGTCGAAGATTGCAGGCAAGAACGGCGAAGGTCAGCGCTTCCCGGATCGGCCGGTAGTCTTCATCGAACGGGCAGTTGATGAAGACATCCGTGTCGTAGCTGGCTGCCGTCTTCCCGAGCGGTGGCCGCCGGTTATGAGGTTTGGGTGGCGGCAGCACGTTCGCGGAACAAATCTTCTATCGCCCGTTGGATGTCTTCGTCCGGCAAGTCACCCTCCCCGCGAGGGATGACGCGCGGATGCGGGCCGAAGAGGTCCGGCAGTGGATACCGGCGTTTGGCAGCCAGTGTCTTAGCTTTCTT
>Ga0214180_1000626_pt1 | contig 12332 bp, 15 predicted proteins | sample TroBogEpilimnion_22_FD_153018 | JGI IMG/M metagenome (GOLD analysis project Ga0214180, IMG submission 153018) | Freshwater microbial communities from Trout Bog Lake, WI - 16OCT2007 epilimnion | ecosystem: Environmental > Aquatic > Freshwater > Lake > Epilimnion/Euphotic zone | place: Trout Bog... | reverse complement strand
ATCTCAGCTTCATGGCTGTTGCCTTCCTCAGATTCGCGTCGATCCGGCTAATGGTCAGGAAGCTGTGCAATCCGCAATGAAACTTTTCGGACGGACTCTCAGGTCCGGCAGCCAAGCGGGTGCGGCGCTACCGGCCGTCGTCAAACCTGGGCGGGATCCGCACAGCACGCGGCCTGTTCCGTCGACGATGGCGATGAACGACAGCGACGGCAGATCGAGGTGAAGGGTTGCCAGTTCCTCGCTGCAGCTCGCGTCGGGCTCACGCATGGAGGGCAATCGCGCCGCGATCCGCGACAACCGGCGCACCCCATCGATCACCCCGGACAAATCGTTCATGGCCAATTCGGCCTGCCAGAGCACCGCGTCGCTCTGGCGGGCCTGCCGGTCGGCATGTTGCCGCGCCAAGGTATAGAACTGCGCCATGAGGATCGGTACGAGGCACCCGAGGATCAGCAGGAGCAAGCGGGTCGAAAGCTTCATCGCGACGGTCTCTGTGTCCCACCGGCCGCGGCGGACGGCGGTCATGGTGCCGGTTCGGTCCAAGGCACCGTAGCAACCCGATTCGCGCTTGGCTATCGTGGCGTGACGCCGGGAGTCAGGCCGATTCCAACAGGTTGACCAAGTCGGCGGACGCGAAGGTGATCCGAGTACCGTCGGCCAGGGCCACCGTTTGGGATTTCGGCATCGGTGTCGCGGAATCCCGCGACGGGACATTGGCGCCGCCGCCAGCGAGCACCGCGCCATTCAGCGGCGGATGGGCCGCGGATTCGGCGTCGGGCCGACGGCTGAACAACGCCTCCAGATCGATCTGGGGCACATTGGCGCCCGATACGATGGTAACCCCGCGGGTCGTGGGAAATTGCTTGTCGTGTGCGAGGCGCGCCCGCGTCGCGCCTTGCTGTCGTCGGATAGGTGTTTTCGACATGACCGACCCCATGAAGGGGCGGGAGGGATCCCGCCGGCGCGGCCATTGTCGCGCGATTTGGTAAATAAAAGGTTAACGGCATGCCGTTTTCTTCAATCGAGCGCGATATTTTTCCAATGCATACAGTCGTGTAAAAACCGTATCGGAACAATATCGTGCGTGGCGGTGAATGGAAACGATCGGCGCGCGGCCGGTCAGATACGGTGCACGCCTCGGCGATCGGCGGGTGGATTGCCCGCGGGAATGCCCAACGGATCGGCATGCCCGGAACGCCAGGCATCGAGCGCCCAGCGGACGGAGGGGAAGGCGATTTCGTCCCAGGGAATGTCGTTCCAGGCGAACAGCCGGACGTCGAGACTCTCCGGCCCCGCCGCATGATGCGGCCGCGCCGGATCGGCGAAGCCCGCTCGGAAGATCACGTGCACTTGGCCGATGCGGGCGATGCTGAACACGCCGAGAATGCCTTCGATGGCGATTTCGGCCTCAGCTTCCTCCCGCACTTCGCGCGCCGCGCCTTCTTCCAGCGTTTCGCCGAGTTCCATGTAGCCGGCGGGCAGGGTCCAATAGCCGCGGCGGGGTTCGATGGCGCGGCGGCACAGCAGCACGGCGTTGCCGGACACGACGACGGCGCCCACCACGACCTTGGGGTTCGCATAGGCGATGTGGCCGCAATCGGCGCAGACATCGCGCTCGCGGTTGTCGCCTTCGGGAATGCGGCGGATGAACCCTGACATGCGGCTACCCTGACGGGTTGCGGCGCCGGGATCAAGCCGAACGATGCGTCAGGCCGACAGATCGATCAATGAACCGCGGGGCAGCACAAGCGGCGGTTGCGGGTTGGTGCCGGTCGCCGCCGGCGGCCGGGGCGTGGGCGTTGGGGCGGGTGGCGAAGCGGGCGCGCGTGCGTATTGCCGCGATCCCGAGGGCGCGGACGGCCGTGCCGGGGACGGTGCGACCGAAAACGCGGACAGGGTGGATGGCGAGATCATGCCGCGCATCATGCACGCAATTGGTTAACCGAAGGTTAACGCCGGCCGGTCAGGCGGCCTGTTTTTGTAAAATTTCGCGCCAAGCACCGGCGCCGCGTGCCAATTCGGCCTCGGTTTCGGCGAACCCGGTTTCCAGCGCCGCGGCGTCGCCCGCCTTCGCGGCCGCCGTCAAGGCGCGCGCTTTGGCCTCCAGCGCGGCCAGTCCGTAGCCGGCGGCGACGCCGGCGATGGTATGGGCTTGCTCTTCGATCTCGAACACGACGCCGGATGCCAGGGCGCGGCGGAATGGCGGCATCCGTTCCTCCAAATCGGTCACGCAGGCTTCGACGAGTGTCGCCAGAACATCCGCTGGCAGGTTTTCCTTCAGTTCGGCCACCCGTTCCATCGACAGGATGTTCGGTGTGTCGTTCGTGTCGGGTGCCCGCGGTGAGATCGGCGCGCCGCTGGAGGGATGGCCGCGCCAGACGTGCCGGTTAAGGACCGCTTGCAGGTCCGGCAGCGACACCGGCTTCGCGACGACGCCATTCATGCCGGCGGACAGGAAGATGACCTCGTCTTCGGCGGCGGTATTGGCGGTCAGCGCGATAACCGGGACGCGCGACATGATGCCCGGCAGCATGCGGATCTGTTGCGTGGTCTCCTGCCCGCTCATGCCCTGCATGAAGATGTCCATGAACACGATGTCGTAGGGTTCCAGGCGCAGAGCCTCGAGCGCGTGCGCCCCGCTGGAGACGGTGTCGACCGAGTGACCGGCACGGCGCAGCAGGATCGCGGCGACAACGCGATTGGCCTCCACATCGTCGACCAGCAGAATCCGGGTTCGCGGCAGCGCACGCCGGGGCAGTTCGGATGTCGGAACCTCGGCGATCTGCGTCGCCCGCGGCAGGGTTAGCGGCGGCACGACGATGACCTTGTCGGGCAATGTCAGCCAGAATTCGTTGCCGGCCTCATTTTCCCCGTCCATCCAGGGTTGGCAGCCGATCTCGCCGCCCATCAGCGTGACGATGTGGTGGCAGATCGACAGGCCCAGGCCCGTGCCGAGGGTTTGATCGCCATCCGGCCGGTCCAGCCGGCTGAAGGGGCGGAACAACCGTCCCCGATCCGCCGCGCCGATGACGGGACCGGGATCGCGCACCGCGATCCGCAGGCCGCCGGCGGTCGCTCGTGTGGAAAAATCGCGCTGAACGGTTAGGACCACGTCGCCCGCATGGGCGAATTTGACCGCGTTGGACAGCAGGTTCAGCAGCACCTGCCGCAAACGGCCGCCATCGGTGCGGATGTTCTCGGGTACGTCGTCCTCGACCGCGAGGTGGAGGGTCTGGCCCCGTTGGGCCGCCTGCCCGTGGAAAATGCCGAGCGCCCCATCCAGCATGGGGCGCAGTTCGAAGTCGCTGGCACGCAAGGTCAGTTGCCCCGATTCCATGCGCGACATTTCCAGGATGTCGTTGATCAGCCCCGACAACGCGTCGCCGGATCGGGCCGCCATGCCAAGCAGGTCGCGTTGCGAAGGGGTCAGTACATCGTCTTCCAGAAGGCGGATCGTGTTGAGCAAGGCGTTCAACGGCGTGCGGATTTCGTGGCTGACGACGGCGACGAAGCGGGTTTTGGCGGCGTTGGCGGCATCGGCATTGGCCCGCGCCTCGCGCAGCGCGGATTCGATCCGTTTGTGTTCGGTGATGTCGGAATACAGGGTGACAAACCCGCCGTCCGGCAGGCCCTTGCGGCGCAGCTCGATGGTCCGCCCGTCGGGGCGAATGCGTTGGGTGTTGCCGAAGCGGCGGGTCCGCAGGGCCGCCATCCGGCGCGCCACCTCGGCCTCGATATCGACCTCGCCGAACAGACCGGACGCGGCCTGGGCGCGGAGAATGTCCTCCATCGGCAGCCCGACCCGCGGCAGATCGGCTGGAATACCGGCGAGGTCGGGGAAGCGTTCGTTCCATTCCACGAGGCAGAACTGCGAGTCCACCATGTAGATGCCGTCGGTCATGCCGGCGAGCGTGGCTTCCAGATGTTCGGCCTTGGCGTCGGCCTCGGCCTTCGCCACCTGCAATTGGGCGTTGGTCGCGGCCATGGTGGCGTGATCGGCGGCCTGGCTTTGGCCACGGGTTCGGGCGAGGTCGGCGTTGTGCAGGACCAGCCAACCCATCACCAACAGCAGCGCGACGATGCCCGCGGCGTAGCGGGCCGCCTGCCATTGCCAGAGTGTCGCCGGCAGCATGGCTTCCTGCTGATCCTCGGCGACGACCAGCAGCAAGTCACGGTGCGGCAGCCGGCGAAAGGCATGGATGCGCCGGACGGCGTCGGTGGCGGAGGTTCCGATCCACGTCCCGGTTGGGTTGGCTTGCGCCGCGAGGATCATGGGCGTGCCGGTCATGTCGGCGTTCGGGGCGGTATCGGTGGGGCTGAGGCTGGCCCGTATGCGGCCATCTTGCGTGCCAACCAACGCAACCAGCCCATTGGTGCCGACGTAGGCCTGCCGAAATACGTCGATAAGCGCGGACACGCGGTAATCCGCGGCGATCGCCCCGGCGTAGCTTCCATCGGGCCGATGCAGCCAAACCGCCACGTTGAGATGCCACTGGCGCATGATCGGGTCCAGCGTGGCGGGTCCCACGAAAATTCCGCCGCGCGGGGTTGGCTGCTTGCGGGCGTAGACGACGTAGTCCCGCGTGGCGACGTTTTGACCGACGGCTTCGGGCACCGACGCCTGCCGGACGATACCGTTTTCATCCACGCGGAGGAGATCGCGGCTGATGCCGCTCAGCACCAGCGAATCGGTCCGGCGCTGTTCCAGCTCGAAATGCGTCGGATCGGCTTCCCACGAACGCGCCATGAAGAGCAGGGCCTGATCGACCGCCAGCAATTGCCGTTCGATCTGTTCGGCGAGGATCGTCGCCTGGTTGGCCAGCAGCACTTCCGCCCGCGCCTCGGTTTCCGCGCGCTGGGCGTGGATGGAGACGTAGGTGATCGCCCAGGTCACCGCGATCGAGCCGAGGACGAGCAGGATTCCGATCGCGCTCCAAAGCGCGTGCTTGTCCGGGTTCAGCGAGCGCCGGCGGCGGCTCAGCGGGACTATGACGCGACGGGGGCGGGGCGGACGGCTCATGATGCGCTGTTGTACGGGTGCATGGTCCGCGATTTCGACCGTGAGGCGCGGAGGTTAGCAGAGGGTGCCGGGAAGGGGAAATACGCGATGCGGTTGCGGGATGGGGACCGGAATGCCCAAGGCGCGCGACGCGCAACCGCGTTACGCCCGACGTCGCGCCTTCTTCGGCGCGACCTCCCCCAGCAGCGGCGCCAGGAACCGTCCGGTATAACTTTCCGGGTTGGCGACGATGTCTTCCGGCGTGCCTTCCGCCACGATGCGCCCGCCGCCGTCTCCGCCCTCCGGCCCGAGGTCCAGAATCCAGTCGGCGGTTTTGATCACCTCAAGATTATGCTCGATCACGACGACGGTATTGCCCTGATCGACCAGCGCGTGCAGCACTTCCAGCAGCTTGCGCACATCCTCGAAATGCAGCCCCGTCGTGGGCTCGTCGAGAATCGACAGCGTGACGCGTATCTGGTCGCCGCTCGCGGATGAGGACGTGCCCCGGGTTGTCGCGACGGAGAATGCGGCGGTGGTGCTGGTGGATGCGGGGTGATCAGTGGTACTGCTCAAGGTCGACACGCATCGCGCTTTCCTCCTCCCATTCGAAGGTGATGCACCAGGGGCCGTTAACGTGGATCGTGTAGCGGACAGGCTTGCCGCGTAATTTGTGGAAGTTGAAGCCGGGCACGTTCAGCGCGTCCGGCTTCCGAGCCGCGTCCAATGGCGACAGGCGCCGCTGTATCCTCTCGACGAGGTCAGGACGGACGCCGGAGGCGTTCTCTTTAGTCCAGAGCATGGCGAGACCACGGTGCTTGAATGAGCCGATCATGGAGGATATGTAAACCTTAGCCTGTCACTCCGTCAATATTCTCTTGACATTGTCAACTAATGGACAGATGTACGTGTCACAAGGCGCTGGCGTTAGGGCAAGCGCAAGCTATCGGTTATGACCGTGGGCGAGAGAGATGGCAGAATATCGCGTTAAGGGACCGCCCGCGTGGCGCCCCAGTCATCCAGGTGTGACGTTGAGGGAAGACGTGCTACCCGCGCTTCGCCTCACGGTGAAGGACGCGGCCGCTCAGCTCGGCGTGTCTCGCCAGACCCTGCACGCCATCCTTTCCGAAAAATCCGGCGTCACCCCCGCCATGGCCGTCCGGCTCGGCAAATTCTGCGGCAACGGCCCGGATTTATGGCTGCGGATGCAGATGGCGCACGATCTCTGGCAGGCCGAACGCGACCTGGCCGAGGAAATCCGCGGCATCCCCACCATGCGCGCGGCGTAACCCCGTTACGCCCGACGTCGCGCCTTCTTCGGCGTAACTTCCCCCAGCAACGGCGCCAGGAACCGTCCGGTATAACTTTCCGGGTTGGCGACGATATCCTCCGGCGTGCCCTCCGCCACGATGCGCCCGCCGCCGTCTCCGCCTTCCGGCCCAAGGTCCAGAATCCAGTCGGCGGTTTTGATCACCTCCAGATTATGCTCGATGACGACAACGGTATTGCCCTGATCGACCAGCGCGTGCAGCACTTCCAGCAATTTTCGCACGTCCTCGAAATGCAGCCCCGTCGTGGGTTCGTCGAGAATATACAGCGTCCGCCCCGTCGCCCGTCGCGCCAGTTCCTTGGACAGTTTGATCCGTTGTGCCTCACCGCCCGATAGGGTCGTCGCCTGCTGTCCGAGCGAGATGTAGCCGAGGCCGACCTGTTGCAGGATTTTCAGCCGGTCGTGGATGCGGGTTTGGGCGCTGAAATAGGGGACGGCTTCCTCCACCGTCATTTCCAGCACCTCCGCGATCGATTTATCGCGGAATTTGATTTCCAGAGTTTCCCGGTTGTAGCGACGGCCTTTGCAGGTGTCGCATTTCACGTAGACATCGGGGAGGAAATGCATTTCGATTTTCAGCACGCCGTCGCCCTGGCAGGCCTCGCACCGCCCGCCTTTGACGTTGAAGCTGAAACGGCCGGGTTTGTAGCCGCGCGCCCGCGATTCCGGCAGTTCGGCGAACCAGTCGCGGATCGGGGCGAACAGATCGGTGTAGGTGGCCGGGTTGGACCGTGGCGTGCGGCCGATCGGGGACTGATCGATGTCGATGATTTTGTCGAGCCGATCCAGACCTTCGATCCGTTCGTAGGCCGACGGCACGGTGCCCGATCCCATCAACCGGCGCGCCGCGGCTTTGTACAAAGTATCGATCACCAACGTGGATTTGCCGCCGCCGGACACGCCGGTGACGCAGGTGAAGGTGCCAAGCGGGAATGTCGCTGTCAGGTTCTTCAGATTGTTGCCGCGCGCACCGACGACCCGTAGGAACCGGTCGCTCTTTTTCTGCACGGGGCGGCGCATCGGCGGGACTTCGATCCGGCGCCGGCCCGACAGATAATCCCCGGTCAGGGATTTCGGGTTGGCGGCGACCTCGGGCGGCGTGCCCTCGGCGATCACGAAACCGCCGTTCATGCCGGCGGCGGGTCCCATATCGATCAGATGATCCGCCGCTCGTATCGCATCCTCATCGTGTTCCACGACCAAAACAGTGTTGCCGAGGTCGCGCAACCGCCGCAGCGTCCCCAGCAGCCGTTCGTTGTCGCGCTGGTGCAGCCCGATGGAGGGCTCGTCGAGCACATACAATACGCCCGTCAAACCGGACCCGATCTGACTGGCCAGCCGGATCCGCTGGGATTCCCCGCCCGACAAGGTCGCCGAACCCCGAGCCAGAGTCAGATAATCCAGCCCGACATCGACCAGGAACCGCAGCCGGTCGACGATTTCCCGCAAAATACGCCCGGCGATTTCCGCCCGTTGCGGCGTCAGCGTCGGCAGCACGCCCTGGAACCAGTCCAATGCCCTACGAATGGACAGGTCCGAGGCCTCGGCGATATTGGAACCGCCGACGCGGACGCACAGGGCCTCCGGCTTCAAACGCGCGCCGGCACAGGCGGCACAGGGTTTTTCGGCCTGATAGCGGGACATTTCCTCCCGCACCCACGCGCTGTCGGTTTCCTGCCAGCGGCGTTGCAGGTTTTTCAGCACGCCCTCGAACGGTTTCGTCACCGTATAGGCGCGAATGCCGTCCTTATAGGTGAAGGCGACCGGTTCATCCCCCGTGCCGAACAGGATCGCGTCGCGCGCCGCTTCCGGCAGCTCGGCCCATGGGGTCTTGGTGGTGATTTTGTAGTGGCGCGCGAGGCTTTGCAGCGTCTGGTCGTAATAGGGGCTTTGGGCGCCGGTCCAGGGTGCGACGGCACCGTCGGCCAAGCCGAGACGTTCGTCCGGCACCACCAGCTGCGGATCGAAGAAACTTTCCATTCCCAACCCGTCGCAGGCCGGGCACGCCCCGTGCGGGGAGTTGAAGCTGAACAGCCGCGGCTCGATCTCCTCGATGGTGAAGCCGGACACCGGGCAGGCGAAGCGCGAGGAGAACACCGTCCGGTTCGTGCCATCGGGGTGTTCGGCGTAGACGACGCCATCGGACATCGCCAACGCCGTCTCGAAACTGTCGGCCAGACGCGATGCGATGCCGTCGCGCACGACGACGCGGTCCACCACGGCCTCGATCTCATGCTTGGTGCGGCGGTTCAGCGCGGGGACCTCGGAAATCTCGTACAGCGTGCCGTCCACCTTGGCTCGGGTGAAGCCGCGGCGTTGCAGTTCGGCCAGTTCCTTCCGGTATTCGCCCTTGCGGTCGCGCACGACGGGGGCGAGCAGCAGCAGGCGCGTGCCCTCCTCCATCGCCATGACACGATCGACCATCTGCGAGACCGTTTGCGCCTCGATCGGCAGGCCGGTCGCGGGCGAATACGGCACGCCGACTCGCGCCCACAGCAGACGCATGTAGTCGTGGATTTCCGTCACCGTGCCGACGGTGGAGCGCGGGTTTTTCGAGGTCGTCTTCTGTTCGATGGAAATCGCCGGCGACAGGCCTTCGATGGAGTCCACGTCCGGCTTGCCCATCAGTTCCAGGAACTGGCGGGCGTAGGCGGACAGCGACTCGACATAGCGGCGCTGGCCTTCCGCGTAGATGGTGTCGAACGCCAGGGACGACTTGCCGGAACCGGACAGGCCGGTGATCACCGTCAGCTTGTCGCGGGGGATCGCGACATCGACGTTCTTCAGATTGTGCTCGCGCGCGCCGCGCACGGTGATGAAGCCGGCCATGAATTCGGTTGTCCCTTTTTGGGGAGGTGTGTATGTTCGGTTTATGTTCCCGGTCCGTATGACATTTTCCGGGAGCGTTGGGAAGGTTGTTAACCCATTTTGCCTCGGGATGGGGTAAGATCGCGGTTTAGGAAGACAGAAGGACTCGGACAGATGGCTGGAAGCGTGAACAAGGTGATCCTGGTGGGCAACCTGGGCAAAGACCCGGAGGTCCGCAACACCCAAAGCGGCGGCAAGATCGTGAACCTGACGCTGGCGACCAGCGAGACCTGGAACGACCGCGCCTCGGGCGAGCGCAAGGAACGCACCGAATGGCACCGCGTGGTGATCTTCAACGAACGCCTGGGCGACGTGGCGGAGCGATTCCTGAAGAAGGGCGCCAAAATCTACGTGGAAGGCGCGCTGCAGACCCGTAAGTGGACGGATCAGAGCGGTCAGGAACGCTACACGACCGAGGTCGTTCTCCAGAATTTCAACGGCAACCTGACGATGCTCGACACCCGCTCGGGTGGCGGCGGCGGTGGCGGGGATTACGGCGGTGGTTCCGACATGGGCGGCGATATGGGTGGTGGCGGCGGTTACAGCCGCGAACGCGCGCCGGCGGCGGCCCGCGCCCCGATGGGCGGCGGCGCGCGCAGCGGCGGCGGTGGATCGGGCGGTCCGTCCTGGGATGCGCCGAAGGGCGGAGATTTGGACGACGAAATCCCGTTCTGATCCAAAACCCTCATTTGAGGGTAATTTTGCTTGCAGCCCGAACAGCGGGGGCGTAAGTGGCGACCAAGCCGCTGGACATGCCGTTCCGGTGGGTCCTCGCGACGTTGGCGCGCTCCTCGCGCACCCGCTTCGTGGGGCAACCGCCGGAACGTCCGCATCGCTGGCGCCCCTACAGCGTGCCGGGTTCGGACGGGAACGGCATGACCGATCCGGCCGCATGGGAACTGATTGCCGACTGCCTGGAAGACCCCAAACAGAAAATCGAGACCATCGTCTTGCGTAAACCGAAAGGCGCGACCGCTTACGTGATGAAAATCCGCGTTCCCTACCTGCCGGAGCGCATTTACGCCAAGTTCGAGTTCGTCGTGCCAGCGAGCGGCCGGAAGATCTGCGGCCGCAGCTTCCATCTGGAGGATCCGCGATGACCGAGACCTGCCCGTTCTGCGATGCGCCGGTTCAAGTCAGGCTAGTGCGGGAGGCGATCCCCTACACGACGCCTCAGGGCACGGTCGTACTGAACGCCGAGGTCCCCTACGAAACCTGCGCCGCCTGCGGCCATGAAGGGTTCGGCGAAGCCGGCGAACGCGTTCGAACGGAGGTCGTCTACCGTCACCTGGGACGATTGACCCCTGGGGAGATCGTCGCGATCCGGGAAAACCTGAACCTGACCCAAGCCGGTTTCGCCGACTTGCTCGGCGTCGGCCGGGCCAGCCTGGAGCGGTGGGAACGCGGCGGGGTCATGCAGAATCAGAGCATGGATAATTTGATGCGCCTGATGTCTGAGCCGGCACATCGGGCGTGGTTGGAACGCCAGCGCTCAAGCCTTGTAGCGGACAGAGTGTCTGGCTGAAGCGGCCACATATTTACTCCATCAACCGCTTGGAAGCACCGGAGACTCCCCCAAATGATAACCAACACTCAGAAAGTGGTTGAAACCTTGCAACGTTGGCCCGGATTGGACGACGATAAACTCGCATATCGGGCGAACATACAAACACGCCAGCAAGTGAATCAAATATGTCACCGCCTCAAAGCCCAGGGTCGGCTACGTCGAACACCTGGACCTGATGGCAAGATGATCAACGAATTGATTTCCAGCGCTAAGCCTGCTGAGGCAACACAGCGCCCTGTATACCAAGAGCCTGTGGGAGCGATTGAACTCACGATGAAATTGGCTTGGACAGTACTCGGTCATGTAGAATTGGACCAGCATAAAAAGCTAACCTTCCCCAAGGCACCGACCCAACCTGGGCTTTATAAATTCGAATTCATTACTAAATATGTCAGGAAAGAATATATTGGTGAGACTGATCGTCTCAGCAGGCGCCTTCAACATTACCGAACACCCGGACCGTCGCAAAGCACAAATATTCGGCTGAATCGTGATATGATCAAGGCCATAGAATCCGGTTACAAGATCGGAGTTTCGATCATGTCTACTGACGCATCGATCATGATGGATGGTCAGACATGTAAACCGGATATGCTGAAAAAATCTGTCAGGGTATTATTGGAGCATGCAGCCATTTATGCGGCCCGCAAAACTGGTATCGTCCTTCTTAACCTTGATCAGCGTGGGCTGACGTAACCTTACCGGTGCGATCGATATCCAGCTCGACCCTATCCGATCTCACACTCGTAAGAATCACTCTACAAACTTTGCCAATCCCAGGAACCTCGCCAAGGCTAGGCTCAAAGCCGACATCGTCGCGTCGTCCACCCGACCGAACACCGCGCCGACCTTCGATTTGGGAACGGATACCGCCTTATCGACCATAACATCCGACCTCGTACGTAATCCGTTCTCCGCCGTCGGCTGGATGGTGATCCGAGTCGTATGGATTGGCACGATGTCGCTGGTCAGTGGCAGCAGCGTCACCGATGGCAAAGCTTCGAACGCGTCGTCCTGCACAACGAGCGCCGGCCTCGGTTTTCCATAGTCCCCACTGACGGCGATGGTCACCAAATCGCCACGTCTCATGCTTTCCACTCATCGGCGAAGGAGTCCTGGTCCAACAATGCCTCCAGCTCCCGCATGACCGCCGCTTCATCGCTCTCTGGGTCCCGAGCGCGTTCGGCGATCAGCAGGGATTGCCGCCGCGCCTCGGCCTCGAACGTACGTCGTTCCTGCTGACGGACATAGGCGCGCATGAAATCGCGGACGACCTGCGCAGCGGGTTTGTCCTCGGCCTCGGTCGCCGCGGTAAAGGCGACTTTTAGGGCGTGGTCGATCCGGAGGTTGAAACTGGTTTCCTTGGGATGCTGGCTGGCACGCGGCATGGGACACCGATCACGATTGCACGGCGCATGTATAATGCAGTTACAAAACCCGTGTCACGCCCCTTCCTCCGGCGTCCTTAACCGCAACGCCAGAGCGTGCATCCCACCAGCGAACTCAGCCGCCAGCGCCGCGTGCACCGCGCGCGACCGAGCAACACGGCTCATGCCGCGAAAGGCATC
>Ga0214180_1000617_pt1 | contig 12554 bp, 11 predicted proteins | sample TroBogEpilimnion_22_FD_153018 | JGI IMG/M metagenome (GOLD analysis project Ga0214180, IMG submission 153018) | Freshwater microbial communities from Trout Bog Lake, WI - 16OCT2007 epilimnion | ecosystem: Environmental > Aquatic > Freshwater > Lake > Epilimnion/Euphotic zone | place: Trout Bog... | reverse complement strand
TCACGCGGCAATCCCGCCACAACATCGCGAAGATCGCCGCCGAACAGATGTTGGACATTTTGGACGGACGCAAACCACCGCGTTTGCTGAACCCCGAGGTGTGGCCCGCCTACCGGGAACGGTTCGCGTCTATTCTGGGCTTCCTGCCGGACGCCTAACCGACGGGCGGCACCACGCCGGCCCGAGGATCGATCGGCAACAACCGATCCAACCCCGTCAACTGCTCGAACAAGGCCGCCGCACCCAACGCGACGGCCTCCCCTCGCGTTGGCGCGGCAATCTGCAACCCGACCGGGCGGCCGAACCGGTCGAACCCCGCCGGCACCGCCACCGCCGCCGCGGCGGCCAGCGTCATCGCGGCATTCAGCATCGACGCGCCCATGTAATTCGTCAGCTTCTGCCCATCCACCATCTCCGGATTGCGCAAATTCACATCGAACGCCGGAGTCGCCGCGCTGGGCGTAATGAAAATGTCGTAGGTTTCGAACATCGCCGCGACCCGCCGGTAAAACGCCGCCCGTTCCCGATCCGCCCAAGCCAATTGGCTGGGCGTCTGCGCCAGGCCTTTTTCGGTATTCCAGATAATATCCGGCTTGATCAGGTCGCGGTGCGCCTGCAACTGCAATTCCCGGTCGACCACGAAATGTTGCGACCGCAGCACCATGAAGGCGTCTTCCAACGCACCGAGGTCGGGATGGAATTCCTCGACGATACAGCCCATTTCCTCGAACCGCCGAGCGGCCTTTTCGCAGATACCCCGTGTTTCCCGGTCCACCGAAAGCGCGCCGCCGTAATTCGCCGACCATGCCACACGTTTCGGCGGACGGGCCGCGTTCACCGCATCCACATAGGATACGGCGGGCGCATCGTAAGTCAGCGGATCGGTCGGGCAATATCCAGCCATCGTATCCAGAAACAATGCCAGATCGGGAATGTTCCGCGCCATTGGCCCATGCACGGACAACGGCGAAAACAAATTATTCGACGTCCCCCGTGTCACCCGTCCCGGCGAGGGCCGCAACCCGACCACGGAACAATACGTCCCCGGACGCCGCAACGATCCGCCATGGTCGGTGCCATGCGCCAGCCAGACCTCTCCGGTTGCCACCGACACCGCGCCGCCGCCGGTCGATCCGCCGCAGGTCAGCGACGTGTTCCAGGGATTGCGCGTCCGCCCGAACACTTCGTTGAATGTCGAACCGCCGGCGCCGAATTCCGGCGTGTTGGACTTCGCCAGCACGATCCCGCCCATACGCTCGATCCGCTTCACCAGCGGATGCGACACGGCAGGCACGTGATCCCGGAAAATCGGCGAGCCGTAGGTCGTCCGCACGCCCGCGACATCGGTCAAATCCTTGATCGACACCGGTAGCCCGGCGAGCCAACCCGGCTCATCGGCCGCGCCTTTGTCCAACCGCTTCGCGGCCTCCCGCGCTCGGTCCAAACACAACGTCGGCAGAGCGTTCACCGCCGGGTCCACAGCCGCGATCCGGTCGGCGGCGGCGTCGATCAGTTCAAGCGGCGAAATCTCGCCTCGGCGCAAACGTAAAACAGCCTCGGTCGCCGTCAGCCGGATCAGGTCGTTCATGCGCACTCACCCCACGCGTGGCACCGAACCCGCCGCCGGTGCATCGATGGAACTTCCCTTCACGATTTGCATCGCCGTGGCAACCATGGCGCCGATATTGCCCAGGTCGGCCGGCACCACGATCGACGTGCCCGCCTTGGCCAGATTGCCCCATTTGTCGATGTAGTCTTTCGCCAACTGCATCTGCAGCGCCTCGATCCCGCCTTTCTCCACCGCCGCCGAGGCAATGGTGCGAATGGCTTCCGCCGTCGCGGCGGCGACGAGTTCGATCGCCTTGGCCTCGCCCTCCGCGCGCAGGATTTCCGCCTGCCGGCGTCCGTTGGCGATGTTGATTTCCTGCTGCTGCTGCCCTTCCGACGTGTTGATCTGCTGCTGCCGCTGCCCTTCGGACCGGAAAATCGTCGCCCGCTTTTCGCGTTCGGCGGTGATTTGCATCTCCATCGCCTGCAGGATTTCTCGCGGCGGGGTGATGTCCTTGATCTCGTAACGCAGCACCTTGATGCCCCAATTCACCGCCGCTTCCTCCACCGCGCTCGCGACGGCGGTGTTCAGCAATTGGCGCGACGACAGCGCCTGATCCAGATGCAGCTTGCCGATTTCCGATCGCATGCTGGTTTGCGCCAGCTGCATCGCGGCATTGATCGGATTGGCCGAACCGTAGGCGGCCTTCGCCGCATCGGTGATTTGCAGATACAGGAATCCGTCCACCGTCAGCGTGGTGTTATCCAAGGAGATGCAAACCTGCGGCGCGACCTCCAGCGGCACTTCGCGCATGTCGAACCGGTAGGCGACGCGATCGATGAACGGCACCAGGATGTTCAATCCGGGTTCCAGCGTCCGGCTGTAGCGGCCCAGCCGTTCCACGATCCAGGACGTCTGTTGCGGCACGATCCGCATGGAGGAGCGCAACAGGGTGAATCCCACCAGCACCAGCAGAACCAGCGGGATGGCGGGTGTCAGCATATCGGTCATCATAGCAGATCTCCTCGGTCGCGATGCGATCGGTTTCTACCGTCCCCGGGCCTCGGGGCTCGTGACGAGATTCAGAAGCTTATCGGTCTTGCCCGCGATGATGGCCCTGTCGCCCACTGCCGGAACCGTACCGTCCGTCATTCTGGCCTGCCAGACCGTACCGCGATACCGGACCGTCAGGCCAGCGTCGCCCGGCGTCACGCCAAGTATCTCGACAGGCTGACCGACATCGAAATCCGGCAGATTTTGCATCCGGGCCTGACGCCGCCGGATTTGTGGAACGAAAACGATCAAACAGCCGCACAGGACCACGAACAGCGCGACGGCCTGCTCGTCCGACAGCCAGAACCCCAATCCCGCGGTCGCCAGCGCCGCCGCGCCAACGCCGGCAAGATAGAAGGTGCCGGTGTGCATCTCCGCCAACGCGGCGAGAAGGGCGAGCACGAGGAACGTCCACTGCATCGGGTGCGCCTCCGGTCGGTAGGCTTGGGACGCGCATGCTAGCACGTCCCCATTGGATCCCGTAGTCGGATCAGGCGAATAGCGCCAACGCCGCCGCCGGATCGACCCTTCCGTCGTACAGCGCTCGGCCGACGATCGCGCCCTCGATCCGCGTGCCCTCGGCCGCCGTCCGCAGCGCGGCCAGATCGTCCAGGCTGCCAACGCCGCCCGAGGCAATGACCGGCGTCGTCAGGCGGCGCGCCAGTTCGACGGTTTGCTCCAGATTCAGCCCGGTCAGCATGCCGTCGCGGCCGATATCGGTGTAGATGATGGCGGACACGCCCGCGTCCTCGAACCGCAAACCCAGATCGGCGGCCTGGATGGTGGACACGTCCGCCCAGCCCTCTGTCGCCACGAACCCGTCGCGCGCGTCGATGCCGACGGCGATGCGGCCGGGGAAGGCCTTGCAGGCCTCGATCACCAAAGGCGGGTTTTTCGCGGCGGCGCTGCCGAGGATAACGCGGGTGACCCCGGCTTCCAGCCACGCGGCGATGCCGGCCATGTCGCGGATACCGCCGCCGAGCTGCACGGGGCACGACGTGTTCGCCAGGATCGCTCGGACAGCGTCGGCATTGACCGGCTTGCCGGCGAAGGCGCCGTTCAGGTCCACGACGTGCAGCCACGCGAAACCGGCATCCTGCCACGCCCGAGCCTGGCCGCCGGGATCGGCGGAGTAGACGGTGGCCTGATCCATTTCACCGCGCTTCAGGCGCACGCACTGGCCGTCTTTGAGGTCAATGGCCGGGTAGATTGTCAGGGGCACTGGGGGAACGTCCTCGGGGCTATCGAATACGGCCGGAAGCCGCCATTTTCCGTCATCCTCGGGCTTGACCCGAGGATCGCCAACGGCACGGTATCGCGGCTTTGTGCCGCTTGGGATGGTCGGGTCAAGCCCGACCATGACGGTGGTGAGGCATGGCGCGTCCCCTATTCCGCCGTCTGGCCCCGCCGGGGACGCAGACGCTTGGCATAGTAGAATCCACGGATCACCTTGCCACGCACCAGGGCGTATTCTGGATGTATGCCCCAACGTTCGTAGCCGAGGTTCTCGTAGATCCGGATCGCGACCTCCTGCGTCTCCCGCACGTCCAGGTTCAGCACCTGATAGCCGGTTTCCCGGGCAAATTCCTCGACCTTGAGCGTCAGTTCTCGGGCAAGCCCGTGCCCGCGCGCGTAAGGGGCGACGAAGGCATGCATCATATGCGCGGCGAAGGCTTGTGCCTCATTGTTGCGAGGTGGGCGCACCAGATGGGCGGACCCCACCAGATGGCCGTTCAGACGGGCACCGAACAGCACCCGTTCGGGCACCAGCAGCACGCCGCGGTAATACGCTTCCAGCGCCCGTCCGCTGGGGGCGGAGACCCAGCCGAAGCCGCCGCCGTCCAGGATGGCTGCGGTGGTGGCCTCGCAAAGCGAATGCAGGTCGTCGTCGGTAAAACGTTCGATCCGTTCGACCAGGATTTCGTTCTCGGCCGGCTGGGCCGGCTTGGGGGGAGCGTCGGTGATCATGGTGCCCACTCCAAGAAATTCATCAGGATGCGGATGCCCACTTCTTGGCTTTTCTCCACATGGAACTGCGTGCCCGCGCGGTTGCCGGCGGCGACGAAGGCGACCACCGGCCCGCCGTATTCGGTGGTGGCGATGGTCTCGGCCGGATTGCCGCCGGTCAGCGCGTAGCTATGCACGAAATAGGCATGGTCGCCGGGCATTAAACCCCCCAGCAGCGGATGCGCACCGGGTTCGAAGTCCAGCCCGTTCCAGCCCATTTGCGGTAGGCGTAGGCCGGGGGCGGGCATTTCCGCGACGTCGCCGGCGATCCAGCCGAAGCCAGGGGTCACCGCGTGTTCCAGCCCGCGCTGCGCCATCAGTTGCATGCCGACGCAAATGCCCAGGAACGGCGTCCTGCGTGTCGTGGCGGATTCGATGGCGTCGTACATGCCCGATACCGCGGCCAGACCCGCCGAACAATCGGCGAAGGCGCCTTGGCCGGGCAGCACGATGCGGTCGGCTTTGGCGACCCAATCGGGGTCGGCGGTGATTTCGACCGTCGCGTTCAAGCCCAGGCGTTCGGCCGCCAGCGCGAGCGCGCGCGACGCCGAAGCAAGGTTGCCGCTGCCGTAATCGACGACCGCGACTTTCATCGCGCACGCTCCGACGGCTGCAACCACGCGATCTGATCGGGACGTTCGGTCAACAGGCGGACGAATGCCTCGGCTTCCGAACGGGCGGCGATCACATGGGCGAGCAAATAGCCCCGGCGTTCCAGGGTCCATCCGATCATGTCGCTGCCGTTTTGCCCGTGCAGCAGCATGATCGCGGGGATCAGAACGACGCAGACCACGGGCGGCATCAGCGCCTGCACCATCGCGTAGGTGGCGAGGCTGAGCGTTGCCGGCACCCAGGCGCGATGCGCCAGCAGCCAGAACGGCCCGAACAGCATGGCGCCCCAGGCGAAACCGTCGCGCACGAGCACAGGCTCCCGCTCCGGTTGCAAATGCGCGGCCCAGGTCTTCACAGCACGCCCTTCGTCGAGGGCACCGCATCCCCCTGCCGCGGATCCATCTCGCTCGCCATCCGCAGCGCTCGGGCCAGCGCCTTGAAGCAAGCCTCGATAATGTGGTGGTTGTTCACCCCGGCGCGTTTGACGACGTGCAGGTTGATCAGCGCGTTGAAGGCGAAGGCGCGGAAGAACTCCTCGAACAGTTCGGTGTCCATTTCGCCGATTTTGTCGCGGGAGAAATCCACGCTCCAGGCCAGGAAGGGGCGGCCGGAAATGTCCACGGCGGCTTCCGCCAGGGTCTCGTCCATCGGGATCAGCGCTTGGCCGAAGCGGCGGATGCCGCGCTTGTCGCCGATGGCCTGCTTGAAGGCCTGGCCGAGCACGATGCCCACGTCCTCGGTCGTGTGGTGGTAGTCGATATGCAGGTCGCCTTTGGCGCGCACGGTCAGATCGAACAGGCCGTGGCGGGACAGCGCCGTCAGCATGTGATCGAGGAAGCCGATCCCGGTCGCGATGTCGGCCTTGCCGGTCCCGTCGAGGTCCAGCGTCAGGCTGATATCGGTTTCGGAGGTGGTGCGGGTGAGGGAAACGATGCGGGCCATGATGGCCGCTTCCCTACAGCGAGCCGGGTTTGGGGTCCAGCGAAGCTTGCGCGTCGGGGCGGGCCTTCCTCGGCCATTGGCTGTCGAACACCAACGCCACGACCCCGCAGACGATGGCCGCGTCGCCAACGTTGAACACGTACCAATGGAAGTCGCCCCAGGGCGTGTCGGCATGCGCGTGGATGAAATCCACCACGGCGCCGAAACGGACCCGGTCGATGACATTGCCGATAGCCCCACCGGCGATGCTGCCCAGCGCGACGGCGACCAGAGCGGATTGGGCACGCCGGAGCCACACGAACAGCGCCGCGACCACCGCCAGCGACATGGCGGCCAACAGAATGCGACCCCACTCCCCGAACCCGTTCAACAGCCCGAAGGTAACGCCATGGTTCCAGACCATGGTCAGATTAAGGACCGGCAACAGCACGATCTGCCGGATGTCCGGCAGGTCGATGACGTTCAGCACCCACCACTTGCTGCCCTGATCGGCGATCAGGACGATCAGGGCAGTCAGCAGGCCGGTGCGGGTGAGAGGGCGGGTCATCGGCGATCCACTGCTGTTGCTTCGCGCGCGCAGGCCCTGTTTGTACCCCCGTCATCCTCGGGCTTGACCCGAGGATCGCCAACGGCACGTAATTCCGTGTTCCGTTTACTCTTTATTAACCATTGTGCGCGTATATCGGTCGCATGAAAGGCGGTTGGGTGTACATCGTGACGGATCGAGCGTTCGGGTCCCTCTACGTAGGGGTCACGAACAATCTTCGCCGCCGTATTGCCGAACATCGCGAGGGCGCGACCGACGGCCATACCAAGAAATACAGGCTGAGCAGGTTGGTTTACGCGGAGCGGCATGAGGAAATCCTGTCCGCCATTGCCCGGGAAAAGGCGATCAAGCATTGGCTTCGCGCGTGGAAGATCGACCTGATCATGACAGATAATCCGAATTGGGACGATCTGTTCGATGGGTTTTCGTGAGGGCGAGGGCGCGGGAATGCCTACCGTTCGTGGTGTGGGCGATCCTCGGGTCAAGCCCGAGGATGACAGGGGGAGACGGGAACGCACCAACTCTTCCGCGTCATGGTCAGGCGTGACCCCATAGGCATCAGGATAAGCGGGTACCCGGAGCACCGGCCTCTCGTCCACCGTCATCCTCGGGCTCGACCCGAGGATCGCCAACGGCAAGCTCGTTTGACCATTGGCCGAAAATCGCGATTTCGGAGCACGAGGCGATCCTCGGGTCGAGCCCGAGGATGACGAGGGGTGCAGGATCACCCCACCACCTCCACGCACCGCAAACACAGCCCCGGATGCGCGGCATGGCTCCCGACTTCCAGCAGCACCTTCCAGCAGCGGGCGCATTTCTCGCCGGGGGCGACGGCGACGGTGGCGTTTTCATCGCCTGTCCCCGCCACCGCGTGCACGGCGGAGACGATGGCGATTTCCGCCCATTCGGCTTCGTTCAGCAGCAACGCCTCATCCGGGGCGAGCTTCAGCGTCACGGCGGCCTGCAGCGACGCGCCGATGGTCTTGGCGGCGCGGGCTTCCTCGATCGGGACGGTGATGCGGCGGCGGATCGTTCGGATCGTATCCCATTTCGCCGCCAGCGCGTCGTCGCGCCATGCGTGCGGCAGGTCGGGGAATAGCTGCAAATGCACGCTGTCGTCGTCCGGGAAGCGGGCGCCCCAGGCCTCCTCGGCGGTGAAGCACAGGACCGGGGCCAGCCAGATCGTCAGGCAGCGGTGCAGATGGTCCAACACCGTCCTCGCCGCGCGACGGCGGGCGCTGGACGGCGCGTCGCAGTAGATGGCATCCTTGCGCACGTCGAAATAGAACGCCGACAAATCCGTCGCGCAGAAATTATGCAGCTCGGGGTAAACCCCCGTCCAGTCGTAGCTTTCCGTCGCCCCACGAATTTTCGTGTCCAGTTCGGTCAGGCGGTGCAGGACCCAGCGTTCCAGTTCCGGCATCGCGTCGATCGTGACGCGTTCTTCTTCCGAGAACCCGTCCAGACTGCCCAGCAGCCAGCGCAGCGTGTTGCGCAGCCGGCGATACAACTCCGACTGCTGCTTCAGGATTTCCGGCCCGATGCGCAGATCGTCGGTGGTGTCGGACGACATCACCCACAGGCGCAGAATATCGGCGCCGTACTTATTCGCGACCTCATCCGGGGCGGTGACGTTGCCCAGCGATTTCGACATTTTCCGGCCGTTTTCGTCGTTGACGAAGCCGTGCGTCAAAACCGCCTTGAACGGCGCCACGCCGCGGGTGCCCACGGATTCCAGCAGCGAGGAATGGAACCAGCCGCGATGCTGGTCGGAGCCTTCTAGATACAAATCGGCCGGCCAGGGCAGGCCGCGATCCTCCAGCACGAAGGCATGGGTCGAACCGGACTCGAACCAAACGTCCACGATGTCCATCACCTGCTCGTAATCGTCGGGGTTCCGCTCATTCCCGAGGAACCGCGACGGCGGCGAGGAGTACCAACTGTCGGCGCCCTCGGTCGTGAAGGCATCGACGATGCGGCGGACGATTTCCGGGTCGCGCAGCGGCTGGCCGGTGGCTTTTTCGACGAACACCGCGATCGGCACGCCCCAGGCGCGCTGGCGGCTGATGCACCAGTCCGGCCGAGCGGCGACCATCGATCCGATGCGGTTGCGGCCGGCGTCGGGGACGAACTGCGTGGCGTCGATGGCGGCCAGCGCTTTCTCCCGGATGTGCTCCGGCCCATCCATCCGAATGAACCACTGCGGAGTCGCCCGAAAGATCAGCGGCGCCCGCGACCGCCAGGAGTGCGGGTAGGAATGCACGATCTTCGACCGAGCGACCAAGGTGCCGGCGGCCGTCAACGCGGCGCAGACCGGATCGGCGGCCTTGTAGACATGCTCGCCCGCGAACAGCGGCACCCAGGCGTTGAACGTCCCGTCGTCGCCGACGGTCTCCGGGATGTCCAGCTTATGCGCTCGGCCCAGATGAAAATCGTCCTCGCCGTGGCCGGGGGCGATATGCACGAAGCCGGTGCCGGCCTCCGTGGTGACGAAATCGGCCAGCAGAACAGGCGTATCCTGCTCATACCCGTGGCCGCGCAGGGGGTGGGCGCAGATCGTGCCTTCCAGCTCGGCGCCCTTGAACAGGTGCACGATGTGGTGGCCGGCGATGCCGGTGTCGGTCAGGAACTGCGGCAGCAGTGGCAGCGCCACCAGCATCTTCTCGCCGACGCGCGCCAGGGAGCCTTCGTTCACGGCATCGACATGCATCAGCGCATAATCGAACTCCGGCCCTGCCGCGACCGCGCGGTTGCCCGGCATGGTCCAGGGAGTGGTGGTCCAGATCACCACGGACGCGTGTTCCATCCGGTGATCGGTCGCCTTCACGATCGGAAAGCGCACCCAGATCGTGGTGGAGGTGTGGTCGTGATACTCGATTTCGGCTTCCGCCAGAGCGGTTTTCTCCACCGGAGACCACATCACCGGCCGTAGCCCGCGGTTCAGCGCGCCATTCAACAGGAATTTGCAGATTTCGTTGACGATCGCGCCCTCGGACGGGAGGTCCATGGTCGCGTAGCGCTGCTTGAAGTCGCCCTCGACGCCGAGACGCCGAAACTCCTTGCCCTGCACATCCATCCAATGGGCGGCGTATTCCCTGCATTCCCGCCGGAAATCCAGCACCGGCACCGCGTCCTTGTCCTTCTTCTTGGCGCGGTAGGCTTCCTCGATCTTCCATTCGATCGGCAGGCCGTGGCAGTCCCAGCCAGGGATGTAGTTTGCGTCGTAGCCCGCCATCTGCTTGGTGCGGTTGATGACGTCCTTGAGGATTTTGTTCAGCGCGTGGCCGATATGCAGGTTGCCGTTCGCGTAGGGCGGGCCGTCGTGCAGGATGAACAGTTTTTTGCCGGCGGCGGCTTCACGCAGCTTGCCCCAGAGGTCCATCGCTTCCCACTTCGCGAGGATCGCGGGCTCCTTCTTCGGCAGGTCGCCGCGCATGGGGAAACTGGTTTGGGGCAGAAAGACGGTATCGCGATAGTCGCGCTTCGCGTCGGTGGGGGCGTCGTTCATGGTGTATCCAAGCGGATTGGGCTTCAGGGCATAGAGATGGTCCCGGGGCTGCTTAAGCCGCCGGGCCGGTAATTCGCGCCTGAGGATACACGGTTGCCATGCCGGGGACCATGCGTTGTGCGGTGCGGTGCGGTCAAGGGGTGGGGTGGGCGCCTACAAAAACGACACCGGATCGACATCCACATCCACCCGCCCATCCCGAGGCACCTTCACCCCCGCCAGCCACGCCCGCAGCAGCGGCTGTACCGCGATGTCCCGCCGCGTCTTCAACAACAGCCGCCTTCGATGCCGCCCGCGCAGGATCGACATCGGGGCCGGAGCCGGCCCCAGGACCTGGATGCCATCCCCGAACGGCGCCGCGGCTCCCAGTTGTTGCGCCAGCGCATCCGCCGAGGCCGCTGTCCCCGCGCTGACAATCAGCGCCGCCAGCCGCCCGTAAGGCGGCCAATGACCGGGGCGCCGCTGTTCGGCCTCGCTCGCCATGAACGCCGCCAGATCCCCCTGCAGTAACGCCTGCATCACCGGGTGTTCGGGGCTGAACGTCTGCAACAGGACGCGGCCCGGCGCCTCCGCCCGTCCGGCGCGCCCGGCGACCTGGTGCAGCAGTTGGACGGTTCGTTCCGACGCCCGCAAATCGCCCCCAGCCAGACCGAGGTCGGCGTCCACCACCCCCACCAGCGTCAGATGCGGAAAATGCCAGCCTTTGGCGACGATCTGGGTGCCGATGATCAGATCGACCTCGCGCGCTTCGATCGCCCTGGCGGCCTCGGCCGCGGCGTCGGGGCCGGGCATGGTGTCGCTGGCCATGACCAGCAGGCGCGCGTCGGGAAAGATCTGGCCGGCTTCCTCGGTGATGCGTTCCACGCCAGGGCCGACCGGGGTCAGGCTGTGGGCGGCCTTGCACATCGGGCATTCCACCGGGATCGGCACCGCGTGGCCGCAATGGTGGCATTGCAGCTCGCGGCGGGCGCGATGTTCCACCAACCACGCCGTGCAGTTGGGGCACTGCATCCGGTGGCCGCAGGCGCGGCACAAGGTCAGCGGCGCGTAGCCGCGGCGATTGAGGAACAGCATCGCCTGCTCCCCCCGCTCGATGGTGGCTCGGACCGCGGCGACCAACGGCGGCGCCAGGAAGCGGCCGCGTTCGGGCGGCGTCTCCCTGAGATCGACGGCTTCCACACACGGCAACGCCGCGCCGGCGTGGCGGCTGGGCAGATGCAGCTTGCCGTAGCGCCCAGCCTCCACATTCGCCACCGTTTCCAGGCTGGGCGTCGCCGACACCAGCACCGCCGGCGCGGCACAGAACCGCGCTCGGACCACGGCCATATCGCGCGCGTTGTAAACAACGCCATCCTCCTGCTTGAACGCGGTCTCGTGTTCCTCATCCACGATGACCAGCCCGAGATCGGGGAACGGCAGGAACAAAGCCGAACGCGCGCCGACGACGACGGGCGCCTGCCCCTCGGCCACCGCGCGCCACGCGATACGGCGGACACGGCTCGATAAATCGGAGTGCCAGACGGCCGGCGCGACGCCAAAACGCCGTTCGAACCGGGACAGCCATTGCGACGACAGGGCGATTTCCGGCAGCAGTACCAGCGCCTGACGGTTCTGCCGCAGGCACTCGGCCACGGCCTCCAGATAGACCTCGGTCTTGCCGGACCCGGTGACACCATCCAGCAGCGTGACCGAAAACGCCTTCGCCGCGACTTTCTCCCGCAACGCGGCGGCGACAATGGTTTGCTCCGGCGACAGCCGCACATCGGCGTCGGAGGGGCGGGGGCGTCCGTACGGCGCGATATGCGGCAAAGCGGCCGGCAGCAGCAGGCCATGATCCGCCATCCCACGCACCACGCCGCTGCTGACCCCAGCCGCGCGGGCGAGATCGGCTGTCGCTAAAGGTTCATCCCGCGCCAAGACGGCCAGCACGCGTTGGCGCGGTTCCGTCATGCGTATCTCGGGCAGAGGATCGGCGCGCCGCCAACCGCTGGCCGGACCCGGCAGTTGGCGCACGACACGCAACGCCATCGCCATGACCTCCCCCGGCGGCGACAGCGTGTACGACGCCATCCAATCGATCAGCCGCCGCAGCGGTTCGCCCATCGGCGGGGTATCGACAAGGTTTATCAGCGGTTTCAGCTTGTTGTTGGGCACCGATGCGTCGGGGGCACTGTCCCAGACGACGCCCAATTCTTCCCGCCGGTTCAACGGCACCAGCACGACATCGCCGGGCCGCGGGTCCAGTCCGTCCGGCACGGCGTAGTCGAAGGGCGCCGGAAATGGATAGGGCAGAAGAACGGGGACCCTCCGTACACGCGTCATCCTCGGCGAAGGCC
>Ga0214180_1000610_pt1 | contig 12591 bp, 10 predicted proteins | sample TroBogEpilimnion_22_FD_153018 | JGI IMG/M metagenome (GOLD analysis project Ga0214180, IMG submission 153018) | Freshwater microbial communities from Trout Bog Lake, WI - 16OCT2007 epilimnion | ecosystem: Environmental > Aquatic > Freshwater > Lake > Epilimnion/Euphotic zone | place: Trout Bog... | reverse complement strand
CGAAGGCCCGCCACCCACGACTTACAGTGTGAAGCAAAGTAAATTCGTGGGTGGCGGGCCTTCGCCCGCCATGACGATAATTGGCATGATCGAACGCAACATCGTCGAGGGGAAACCAACCATGAGCACGACCCGCGCACCGCGCCAGAAAGCCCCACCCGGCACCTGCGACTCGCATTTCCACATCTTCGGACCCTACGACCGCTTCCCTCTGGCCGACTCCCGCCGCTACGACCCCCCGCCGGCTTTGGTGCCGGAATACCTCGCGATGGCGGAAAGCCTCGGGATCGAACGCATGGTCGTCGTGCAGGCCAGCGTCTCCGGCACCGACAACGCCGTCACCCTGGACGCCGTGCGCCAGTTCGGCCTGCATCGCGCCCGCGGTGTCGCCGTCGTGGACGCGAGCTTCACCGACGGTGCATTCAAAACCATGCACGACCAGGGCATTCGCGGCATCCGCTTCAACATCGCCACCGGTGGCGGCACGCCCGAGGAACAGCTTTCCGAAGTCGCCCGCCGCATCGCCCCGCTCGGCTGGCACATCCAGGTCTACGCCGACGGCGACAAGCTGGAGGAGATCGCGCCCGTCCTCGCCAAACTGCCGGTGCAGGTCGTGATCGACCATTGCGGCGGCGTGATGTCCAACCTCGGCACCGGCCATTCACAATTCCAGGCCCTGCTGCGCCTGCTCGACAGCGGCAACGCCTGGATCAAAGTGTGCAGCTATCGCGTGTCGAGCCGGGGCCACCCCTGGGACGACACCGGCGCCAATGTGCGCGCGCTGGTCGCCGCCGCGCCGGAGCGTTGCGTCTGGGGCACCGACTGGCCGCACCCGCAAATGGACCCGTGCCCCGAGGCCGGCCAGCAACTCGACCTCTTCCACGACTGGATTACCGACACCGCCACCCGCCACCGCGTGCTCGTGGACAACGCTGCCCGGCTTTATGGGTTTTAACGCCCCTTCCCCCGTCATGGTCGGGTTTAACCCGACCACCTCAGGCCAATTATCGAGAGGTGGTCGGGTCAAGTCCGACCATGGCGTGTCGTGACAAATCCACCCCGCCAATGGGACCGCAACCTGCTGCTGGGCGTGTTCTTCATCTGCCTGTCGGGCGTGACATCGCCGTTGATGAACGGCTTCGCCAAGCTGCTGGGCGAGCATTATTCCTCGCTGCAAGTCTCCTGGGCGCGCGCGTTCGGGCACGTGGTTTTCATGCTGTGCGCCTTCGTCCCGCGCTTCGGCCTGAGGATGTTGCGCACCCGCCGCCTGGGCAAACACGTGGTGCGTTCGTCCTGCCTGTTCATTTCCAACCTGGCGTATTTCTTCGCCATCGGCTTCATCCCGATCGGCAAAGCGGCCTCCATCAACATGATCGGCCCGTTGCTGGTCGCCGCGTTGGCGTGGCCCATGCTCAAGGAGCGCACGACCATCGGCCGTGTCCTGGCGGTGCTGACCGGCTTCCTCGGCGTGCTGATCGTCATCCGCCCGGGGACCGAGGTGTTCCACTGGGCCGCCTTCGTCATCGTCTTCAGCGCCCTGATGAACGGATTCTATCAGATTTTTACCCGCGAAATCGCCGATACCGAGGCCGCCGAGACATCCGCCATCTACAGCTCCATCGTCGGCGCCTTCGCCATGCTGCTGGTGCTGCCGTTCATCTGGCGCACGCCCGAGAGCCTGTTTCATTTGGCCCTGTTTTGCAGCCTGGGAGTCCTCGGCGCGATCAGCCACTACTTCGTGGCGCTCGCGCTGGGTTTCGCCCCCGCCAACATCGTGACGCCGTTCACCTACGTGCAGATGCTGGGGTCAGTGCTGGTCGGCTACATCATGTTCGGCGACTACCCCGACGCGATGACCTGGCTCGGCGCCGGAGTCGTCATCGCATCGGGGTTATATGTCGGCTGGACGCAGACGCGCCGGCGCTGATCAGCAGTGGGTCTGCCCGTTCGGGCACTGACGCCCATGATGCTCCTCCTGCCGAGCGGGGGGCGTGTGCTGGACCGGCGCCACCGCGGCCGGAGCGGCATGTTGCGGCGGCGGGGCAAACGACGGCTGCACGTGCTGCGCCGGTGCGGCGAACGACGGCTGCGCGTGCTGCTGCCCGCCCTGCCACGCCGGCTGTCCGCCGTTGAAATGCGGTGCGGCCTGCGCGCCCCCGTTGAAATGCGGAGCGGCCGCCTGCCCGTTGAACACCCGCGCGCCGGAGCCGCCGGGATGGCGGGCCTGCAGATCGCGATAGACGTTCTTGGGCGCACGGCGGAAGTGGCGGTCGCGGTCGTAGTAGCCCCAGGCGCCGCCGAAGAAGATCAGCGGCAGGGTCACGCCTTCCTCGACGATGTAGGGCGCACCGTCGTTGTAGGCGTAACCAGAGTAAGCATCGCCCTGGTACCCATAGGCCGGCGGCGGATAACCCGGTTGTTCGTATCCGCCCTGGTAGGGCGCCGGTGCATAGCCGCCATAGCCCGGCCCACCGGGCACAGGCACGCAGCCGGCCAACGGCAACATCATCATGGCGAAGATCGGTCCACGGCGCATCGCACCAACTCCTCGGGATGGCGTTCATCCCATGGCGAATGGATTAGGGGGGGAGTTGGGCGGATTCAAGGCGGATCGGTGCAAACAATACGGTTGGGCCTGAGCTGCATCGGCCACCTATGCCTCCACCCCGTCCGCCACCACAACAAACCTAACCCGCAACCCGAGCCTGCCCCTTCCGGTCGGCCAGTTCCGAAAGCCAAGTGTCGGACTCCGACGATCGCCGAAAGCTGTTCATGCGCGGTCACTGCATCCAACTGGATACCGAAAAGCAACCCCTTGACCAAACCCCCAACCCCCAGCAAACCCCACGCACCCCAACGGAACCCAGCCCCATGACCACCCTCACCGGCAAAACCGCCTTCGTCACCGCCGCCGCCCAGGGCATCGGCCGAGCGACCGCGCTGGCCTTCGCCGCCGCCGGCGCCAGCGTGATCGCGACCGACGTCAACGCCGCCAAGCTCGCGGACCTCAAGGCACCGAACATAACCACGCAAACCCTGAACGTCCTCGACCCCGCCGCCATCGCCCAGGCGGCAAAGGACGCCGGCCGGATCGATATCCTGTTCAACTGCGCCGGCTACGTACATCAGGGGACGTTGCTGGAAGCGACTGAAGAGGAATGGGAATTCGCCTTCGACCTCAACTGCCGCTCCATGTTCCGCACCATGCGCGCCTTCCTGCCGGGCATGCTCGAACGCCAGTACGGCGTCATCCTGAACATGGCGTCCGTCTCATCCAACCTCAAAGGCGTGCCCAACCGCTTCATCTACAGCGCCAGCAAGGCCGCCGTGATCGGCATGACCCGCTCGGTCGCGACCGACTACGTGACACAGGGAATCCGCTGCAACTGCCTCTGCCCCGGCACCGTTCACACGCCGAGCCTGGACGATCGCATCGCGGCGAACGCGGGGGCGGCCGGGTCCGTCCAAGCCGCGCATGAAGCCTTCGTCAAACGCCAGCCCATGGGCCGGCTCGGCACCGCCGAGGAAATCGCGGCCCTGGCTGTTTATCTGGCCTCGGATGCGGCACAATTCATCACCGGCCAAGCCATGGTCATCGATGGCGGGCTGACACTCTAACCGAAGGGGGAAAACACCCATGAAACTGCTGCGTTACGGTCCCGCTGGCGCCGAAAAGCCCGCGATGCTCGATGCCAATGGCGGGATCCGCTGCCTCGCCGGCGCGGTGCGCGATATCGACGGCTACGCGCTGTCGAAACACCAGATCGCCATGCTGAAGGCCATCGATCCCAGCACCCTGCCGCTGGTCGAAGGCAATCCCCGCATCGGCCCCTGCGTCGTGCGCCCGATCAACTACATCTGCATCGGCCTGAACTACGCCGATCACGCGGCCGAAACCGGCATGCCGCTGCCCAAGGAACCGATCATCTTCGTCAAGGCCGGCGGCGCGTTCTGCGGCCCGAACGACGACGTGCTGCGCCCCCGCCACTCCCAAAAGCTGGATTGGGAAGTCGAGCTCGGCATCGTCATCGGCACCAAGGCCCGCTACGTTTCGGAAGCCGACTCGATGGACCATGTCGCCGGCTACTGCGTCTGCAACGACGTCAGTGAGCGCGAATTCCAGCTCGAACGCGGCCCGACCTGGGATAAGGGCAAGGGCGCCGACACCTTCGGCCCGACCGGTCCGTACATGGTGACAAAGGATGAGGTCGCCGATCCGCAGAACCTGAAGCTGTGGACCGAGGTCAACGGCAAGATGATGCAGAACGGCAGCACCAAGACGATGGTGTTCGGCGTGAAGACCCTGGTCAGCTACGTCAGCCACTTCATCACCCTGCACCCCGGCGACGTCATCGCCACCGGCACGCCCCCCGGCGTCGCCGCCGGCATGAAGCCGCCGGCTTGGTTGCAGCCCGGCGACGTCATGCGCCTCGGCGTCGAGGGCCTGGGCATCCAGACCCAGCGTATCGTCCAAGCCTAAATGTCGCCTCCTGGCGGAGCGTTGAAGCGGCCGAACCGTTGGCCCCTTAGCTTCCACAGCTCCGCCAGATCGGTGACACCCGGTAAGACCGCCGCGATGCCGCAACGCGGGCAGAGCGGCGTGTCGCCGTCGTCTATCCAATCCACGACCTCGACCGCCTCGAACGTCTCCAGGCAGCAAAAGCATCCGCACCACATGTCAGCCTCGTGTTTGCAGGCCGCATGATGCCGGATCGCGGCGGGTTCATGCAAAGCCGTCTCATGTGGCTGATCGTCGGCACCGCGTTGGTGCGGCTGGCGTTCGCTTGGTCCACCGGACTCGGTGTCGACGAAAGCTACATGGTCGCGGCCGGCCGCACGTTAAGCTTAGGCTATTTCGACCACCCACCTGCGTCCTGGTGGTTGTCCTGGGGCGCCGCGCATCTGTTCGGGACCGAGGCCCCGATCGCCGTCCGCCTGCCCTTCATTCTGCTGTTCGCGCTGACAACATGGCTGATGGCGCGCCTCGGCACCGAAGTCGCCGACGAACGCGCCGGATTCTGGGCGGCGGTGCTGCTGAACCTGTCCCCGGTGTTCGGCGTGACTGGAGGCACGTGGGTCCTCCCAGACGACCCTCTGCTGTGCGCACTGACGGGCGCGGCGCTGTGTTTGGTGAAGGCCACCATCCTCAACACCCCGTCATGGTCGGGCCTGACCCGACCATCTCAGGCCAACTGGCAAAAGATGGTCGGGTCAAGCCCGACCATGACGGGGCGGGCGGGGTATTGGCTCCTCACCGGCCTCTGCGCCGGCCTAGCCCTATCCGCCAAATACTCCGCCATCCTGACCATCGCCGGCGCCTTCCTGTTCCTGGCGTTCCACACCAAATGGCTCCGCCGCCCCGAACCCTACATCGCCGCTCTGGTCGCGCTGCTGGTGTTCTCCCCGGTGGTGATCTGGAACGCCACCCACCACTGGGCCTCCTTCGCCTTCCAAGGCCAACGCGCCACCGGCCTCCGCTTCCACCCCTTCGCCCCATTCACCGTCTTGCTCGGCGAGGCCCTGTTCGTCCTACCCTGGATCTGGGCACCGATGCTGGCCGTCGCCTGCAAACCGAGACCCCAAGAACGCCTGCTCGTCTGGCTCGCCGCCCCACCCATCGTCGCCTTCGCCCTGATTTCGGCATGGTCCAGCCAGCGCATCCTCTTCCACTGGGCCGCCCCCGGCTACCTCATGCTGTTCCCCCTGCTCGGCCGAGCCGTCGCGGAACGCCTCCACGTTCCAGCAGTGCGCCGCACGATAACCGTTACCGCCGCCCTGATCGCCAGCGCCGTAGCCGTTATCGGCCTACAAACCAGCACCGACTTCGCCAGCAGCCTGACCGCCAACATGCGCAAGGACCCCACCGTCGAGGGCATCGACTGGACATCGATCCGCACCGACCTGACCGCAAGAGGCCTTCTGCCCCCCGGCACAATCGTCGGTGTCCCCAACTGGCGCGACGGCGGCAAAATCGCCTACGCACTCGGTCCGGATGTGACCGTGCTGTGCTTGAACCCAGACTCCCGGCAGTTCGGCTTCGCGACCGAAGCCCATGTCGGGGACAACATGTTGTTGATCGGTCTGGCCCCCGTCACCGGCCCATTCGAACGCATCGAGCCGCTGCCACCGACCTCCGTCCGCCATCGCGGACGTGTCCTGCAAACGGTTTCCGTGTCCCTCGGCCACCGCTTAATCGCTTGGCCGCCGCCGAAATGAAGCGTTAAGCTCAGCCTATGAGCGATATATCCGACCGCGTCCTGACCTTTGCCGAACTCCGCGCCCTGCAAACCCGCTCCGACATGGCGGGCGCGATCCGCCTGAGCATCCATGTCGCGCTGCTGCTGGCCACCGGCTTCCTGGTCCACCGATCCACCGGCTGGACCGCCCTCCCCGCGATGTTCCTGCTCGGCCTCGTGCAGGTCGCGCTGTTCGCCCCGGCGCACGAGTGCATGCATCAGACCGCCTTCGCCTCCAAACGCGCCAACGCCATTGTCGGCTGGCTTGCCGCCTGCCCGTCGCTGCTGAACCTGCACTTCTACACCGCGTTCCACTGGTCGCATCACCGCAACACGCAAATACCCGGAGAAGACCCGGAGCTTCTCGTCCAAGGCGCCACCACGCTTAAAACCTACCTGCTGCGTGTTTCCGGCATTTCCTTCTGGCGCCTGCGTCTGCAAGTTGTCTTCGACGCCTGGCGCAACGACCTGAGCGCCTACCCCTACATCCCGAAATTCGCCGCCCCCAGCATAATCCGCAGCGTCCGCGTCATGAGCGCCCTGATGTTCGGCCTCGCCATTCTGTCGGCGTTACTGTTCGGCTGGAAAACCCCATTCCTCTATTGGATCGTTCCCCAACTGATCGGCCAACCGCCACTGCGTGCCTACTTGCTTGCCGAACACACCGGCTGCACCGAGGACCGCAATGGCCTGACCAACACCCGCACCACGCTGACGAACCCGCTGATAAAACTGCTGATGTGGAACATGCCGTTCCACGCCGAACACCATTTGTATCCGACTATCCCCTTTCACCGGCTGCCGGATGCGCATAGGCTGATCGGTGCGAAACTGGAGTTTCTGCAGAAAGGCTACGTGCGTTGGAACGCGGATTTGGTGCGGACGCTACGTTAATAACGCATCCGCATACATCTGCCGCAACGCCACCTTGTTCAGCTTCCCCGTCGCACCGTGCGGCAATTCGTCCACGACCAGTACCTTGTCCGGTATCCACCAGCTCGCGACCTGACCTTTATACAGCGCCAGCACGCTCTCCGCGGTCACCGTGTGCCCCGGCTTTGGAACCACCAGCACCAAAGGCCGCTCCTGCCATTTCGGATGGTTGGCGGCGATCGTTGCCGCTTCCGCCACGTCGGGATGCGACACAGCGATATTCTCCAGCGCGATCGAACTGATCCATTCCCCGCCCGACTTGATCACATCTTTCGAACGATCGACCAGTTCCAGATACCCTTCCGGATCGATCCGCCCGACATCGCCGGTCTTGAACCAGCCTTCCGCGTCCGCCGCGTCTTCCTGGCCGCGCTTGTGATATTCGTCGCAGATCCATGGGCCGCGCACATAAAGATCGCCGAATGCCTCCCCATCCCACGGCAATTCCTTGCCCTCGGCGTCGACGATCTTCCGTTCCACCAGGAACACGCCGCGTCCCTGCTTCAACTTCAGCTTAACCATTTCCTCGGCAGGCAGCGAGGCGGTCTTCGCGTTCGGCGTACACACCGTGCCCAGCGGGCTCATTTCCGTCATCCCCCAGGCGTGAATAATTTCCGTCCCATAATCCTGATACGCCCGGAACAACGCCTCCGGCACCGCCGATCCGCCGCTGAACAGGCGCCGCAACGTCGTCAGCTTGCCGCCGCTCTCACGCAAATGCTGCATCACCCCCAGCCAGATCGTCGGCACACCGAAGCTGAATGTCGCGTGTTCGGTTTCCGCCATATGGTGCAGGCTCGGCCCGTCCAAGTGCCGGCCGGGGTAAATCTGCGCAGCGCCAACCATCGGCGCGATATAGGGAATGCTCCAGCCGCAGGCATGAAACATCGGCGTGCACAGCAGCACCCGGTCCGTCGCCAGCATCCCGAACACATCAGGCTGGTTGGCCCCCAGCGCGTGAATCACCGTGGAACGATGACTATACAGAACGCCTTTCGGCCGCCCCGTCGTGCCCGACGTGTAGCACAGCGCACCCGCTGTATTCTCCTCGAAGCTGGGCCATGCGAAATCCTCGTCCGCCGCCGCCATCAGGGTTTCATAGCATTCCAGCCGCATGCCCGGCGCCAGCGGCACGTCCACCATCCCGGCCTCGTCCGTCATCAGAACGACCGCCCGCACCTTGTCCTTCACCAGCGGCGCCAAGGCCTGAATCAGCGCCGCGAAGAACGTGTCGGCAAACACCACCACGTCCTCGGCATGGTTGATAATGTAAGCGATATCGTCCAGCGCCAGCCGCGGATTTACCGTGTGGCACACTGCCCCCATGCCGGAGATCGCGTAGTACAACTCCAGATGCCGGTGGCTGTTCCACGCCAAAGTCGCCACGCAATCGCCCGGCCTCACACCCAGCCGTTGCAGCACCCGCATCAACCGGCGAGACCGCTGCTCGACCTCGGCATAGTTTGTGCGATGAACCTGGTCGTCGCCGAGGCGGGAAATCACCTCGACCGCCCCATGATTGCGCGCGGCGTGGCGAATGAAAGACGAGATCAGCAGCGGTTGCTGCTGCATCAAACCCAGCATGGCGTTGCCTCCGTTCTTTTTGCTTCGAACAGGATGGCAACGCCCGCTGGATATTGCAACGTTCGGATTACCCGAGCGTCACCTCGGCCTCGATCACTTCCAGATCGGCGGTCATGACCATGCCCTTCGTTTCGGGCCCGAGGAACACGGCGACGATATACACCACCAGCGAGCCGACCGTGGCGTACAGCATCGGTTTGGCGAAGCCCATGCCCTGGTTCACCGCGTAGTAGGTCAGGATCGGCGCGACGGCCGCCCCCCACACCGCGCCTTGATGATAGACGAACCCGGCGGCCGTGGCCCGTACCTCGGTTGGAAAGCGTTCCGACAACCAGCCGGGGTTCAGTGCATCCTTGCCCGCGAAAAACAGCATGAACAGCAGGAAGAACACCAGGAACAGCGTATGATCTGTCTGCATGAGGTACAGCGGCGCCAGTACCAAAGCGACGCACATCGGCAGCATCAACGCCCAACGCCGCCCGATCCGTTCCGACACCGCGCCCACACCGGCACAGGCAACGAACGTGATGATATTGCCCCAGAAGACCGGGACCGATATCTCAGCCGGCGTCCAATGCAATTCATTCTTCAAATAGGTGCCCAGCATGGCCCAGACCGCGTAGTACACGCAGAAATTCGCGGCCATCCAAAGGCAGCCCGTCACGGTGTTGAACAAATATTTGGGCTTGAAGATCGCGAACAACGGCAGCGTAACCTGCGCTTGCTTCGAATCCTGGATTTTCTTGTTCTCCGTCCAGACCTCCGGCTCTTTCACGTAGAACCGAATCCAGACGCACACCAACGCCGGCAGCACGCCCAGGATCAGCATCCCGCGCCAGCCGTAGCCGGGATGCAAAGCGTTCAGTGGCGCGTACAGCAAGCCGTAGGCCGCGGCGGACAGCGCGAAACCCAATCCCCAGGAGCCTTGCAACACCCCGGACATCAACCCACGAGACCGGGCCGGCCAGGATTCCATCGCCAGCGCCGCACCGGCCGGCCACTCCGCCCCCATGCCGATGCCCAGAAGCGCTCGGATCACGAACAGGAAGGTAAAGCTGGGCGATAACCCCGCCAGGAAATTGCAGATCGAATACCACAGAATCGAGATCATCAGCGGCGCGCGGCGTCCCAGCCGATCGGCCAGCCAGCCGGATGCGGTCGCACCGAACAGGCGCATAACCAGCGTGACCGAAAAGACCGCCGTCACCTCGATGATCGGAACGCCGAATTCTTTCGCGATATCCGTCATGATCAGCAGAAAGACGGTGAAGTCGAACGCATCCAGCGTCCACCCCAACCACGCCGCGCAATAGGCGAACCACTGATCCTTGGTGGGTTCCTTCCACCAAGGCTTGTTTGCCGCGATTCCAGACATGAACTCGAACTCCCCGTTTATGGCCGATCCCGTCCAGGTCGGCTTCTGGCTATGCATCTAACGCACAGCTGACCAGCGAATTCAAGTGCGATGCGTTCAAGCCGCCAAAAGGCCCCCGATCTCCTCCAATGTCGCGGGCCTTTCGCCCAAAACCCTGTCAACAGCAGCAACTTCCCAGTCCGCTTCCTCCGGTGCCAGCGGGTCTTGCGGCGACAGCTTATGGGCCAACACAAACTTGGCGATCAGCGCTCGGCGGGCATCCGCGCCGGGACGGGTGGATTCCCAGGCCATCAACACGGCGCTGGAGACGTCGTACAGCGCCGTCGCGGCCTGACGGGCCAGCGATTCGCGATCCACAACACGCTCCGCCAGCGCAACGGCGCGGTCCAGCGCCGAACCCAGCGCGTTGCGGAACGGGGCCGGCAGCGCGGCTGCGTCCGCGAGCCGAGACCGCAGCATCGCCTGCAACGCCAGATGCGCCCCGGATTTCCCCACGGCGCGGCCGATCACGTCCAGCGCGTTGATGTTGCTGGTGCCTTCCCACAACAAACCGATGGGCGCATCGCGGACGAGGCGGGGGTTCACCCAATCCTCTATGGCGCCGTTGCCGCCTCGGGCTTCCATGGCGCCGATGGCGACCGGTACGTTATCGCGGCACGCGCGGAGTTTCAGCAGGCCGGTCAGAATGCGCAGTTCCTGGCTGGCACCTCGTCCGTGCGCGTCGGCGGTGCACATCGACATGGACAGGGCCTGTTCGGTGGGCACGATCATTTTCATCAACTGCCGCCGCATCAGTGGAAATTCGATAACGTTGCGCCCGAAAGCGGAACGGCCGCGCGCGACGGCCAGGGATTCGTTGACGCAACGGCGCATCATCGATGCTGCGCGCACGCCGTGCGACAGGCGGGACAGGTTCACCTGCTCCATCATTTGTTTCAGCCCGTTGCCGACATCGCCGACGAGGTAGGCTTCCGCACCCTCCAGATTGATTTCGCCGCTGGCCATGGAGCGCGTGCCCATTTTGTCTTTCAGGCGAACGATCCGGTAGGTATTTCGTTTGCCGTCACGGGTGCGTCGGGGCAGAGCGAACAGTGCCAGGCCTTTGGTGCCGTTCGGTGCGCCCTCGGGCCGGGCCAACATCAGCGCCACGTCGGCATCGGCGTGGGAGCAGAACCATTTATCGCCGTACAGGCGCCAAACCCCGTCCGTTTCGCGTGCCACGGTTTCAATCGCGCCGACGTCGGAACCGCCGGCTTTTTCCGTCATAAACTGCGTGCCTTTCCAGAAATGCGCCATGTCGGCGGAGAGCATCTTCGGCAGGAGATAATCCTGTAGGGCGTTCGATCCGAATTTTCGCACGAGATGGATGGAGGTGTCGGTAACGGAGATCGGGCACATCAGGCCGAACTCGCCTTGCACGAACAAGTATTGAAACGCGTATTTCGCGACCGGCGGGAGAGGCTTGTTGTAGCCCATCACGCCGCCCCGATGGCTCATGGCATGGAACTGAAAGTCGCCGAACGCGATTTGCTCCATTTCGCGGTAGGCGGGGTGGTATTCGATCCAGTCCTCGTCCCGGCCGGTGCGGTCGCGGGCGTGCAGGACGGGCGTGTGGCGGTCGGCGATGCGAGCGAGTTCGTCCAGCCGCCCGCCGGCAAGTTGGCCGAGGCGCTGGAAATGCGGCTCGAAATGCGCGCGCGCGTCGTCCGGGAGGTAGATGCGCAGGAGGTCCTGCAAGGATCGGTCGATGGCATAGAAATCCATGCCAGCGCAGTCGGGGGCGATCCAGTCGGAGCCTTTGCGGGTCATGCGGGTCCTGATGGTTGGAGAGGGGCGCGGACAATTATCAACACCGAGCCGGTTCGCCTATGGGGCGGCCGCCGCCGGCGATGATTCGGAGACCTGGCAGACTTTCTCTTCGTGCTTTCGTGCCTTTCAGTTGACAGCGGGGCCGATGCAAACACCGCGTTTAACTGAAAGGCACGAAAACACGAAGATGCCTGGGACTTGGTGTGCCCATTTTCTCGCGTCGTGACGCCCACGACAGGACGGCATTGTTCAAGGTGGCGGAACTTGGCGAAATTCACTATCTATGGCGCTCGCTTCTACCGGATGCTGGCGATGGGAGGGTTTTGAAAGCAGCGGTGAACGGTTAGGCCAATGCGATCGAAACTTGGAGGGCCGGATGAACAGTGTGACGATTGGCGTATCCTCGGTCGCCGAATCCCAAGCGCGGGCGTTGCGAGCGTTCGAAGGGGAACCACAGGGCGCTTTCATCTCCTTTCCCTCGGTCGAATTGCTGTGGAAAGTGCTGACGCCGAAGCGTTGGGCCTTGCTGCGGGCCATGACCGGCACCGGTCCGCTCGGCATCCGCGAGGTCGCGCGTCGGGTCGGGCGCGACGTGAAATCCGTGCATGGCGATATCCAGGCGCTGCTGAAGGCGGGGGTTTTAGATCGCGCCTA
>Ga0214180_1000604_pt1 | contig 12660 bp, 11 predicted proteins | sample TroBogEpilimnion_22_FD_153018 | JGI IMG/M metagenome (GOLD analysis project Ga0214180, IMG submission 153018) | Freshwater microbial communities from Trout Bog Lake, WI - 16OCT2007 epilimnion | ecosystem: Environmental > Aquatic > Freshwater > Lake > Epilimnion/Euphotic zone | place: Trout Bog... | reverse complement strand
TGGCCGCCGCCGGCGGGCAGGCGTCCGTGTTCCTGGCGGACCTTGCCGAACCCGCCGCCGCGGACCGCACGATCGCGGAGGCCGTCGCCCGCTTCGGCGGCCTCGATGTCTTGATCAGCAACGCGGGTTTCGCCGACCGCACCCCGATCGGGTCGCTGACCGATGCCGCGATGACGGCATCCGTCGAGGCGATCCAGGGCGCCTTCTTCCGCCTCGCCCGCGCCGCGATCCCGCATCTGCGCGCCGGAAGGGACGCCCGCGTCGTCGCGGTGTCGTCCTTCGTCGCACACACGTTCCGCACGAACGTCCAGGTCTTCCCGGCCTCCGCCGCCGCCAAAGCGGGCTTGGAAGCCCTGGTCCGCGCGCTGGCCGTCGAACTGGGCGGGCAGGGGATCACTGTCAACGCCGTCGTGCCGGGTTTCATCCAAAAAGACACCGGCGCCCATCGCGCGATCGGGCCGGGCGCACTACAGGACCAGTCCGGCAAAATCCCGCTGGGCCGCATCGGTCTCCCGGCGGAGGTCGCGGCCGCCGTCGCGTTCCTGGCCTCCCCCGCCGCGAGCTACATCACGGGCCAAGCACTGCATGTGGATGGCGGTCTGGCGATGTGACCGCGCGCAACCCTGTCATCCTCGCCGAAGGGCGAAGACCCACGCCTTCGAAAAGCTGGGACAGGGAACGCGCGACCGCTTACCCAAACGCCGCCGCGTAAGCCTCCGGCTTGAACCCAACGACGAACGACCCGCCCAGATCCAGCACTGGGCGCTTGATCATCGAAGGCTGCGCCAGCATCAGACCGATCGCCTTCTCTCGATCCAAACCCGCGCGATCCGCCTCCGGCAGCTTGCGAAACGTCGTGCCCGAACGGTTCAGAAGAACCTCCCACCCCACGGCATCCGCCCACGCCGACAGCCGCGCGTGATCGATCCCTTGGGTCTTGTAGTCGTGAAACGCGTGGGCGATCCCACGATCCTCCAGCCACGTTCGCGCCTTCTTCATCGTGTCGCAGGCTTTGATTCCGTAAATGGCGACCGGTTGGGCCATCGTTCGTACTCCCGCATCAAAGGCCGCGACACGGCCGCGTTTCTGCTATACCGCCACGGATAGCGGCAAGGAAGCTTATGGAATCGCGCATCGAACGGCTTTGCGTGGAGCGGCGGCTGAAAATGACGGGGCAACGCCGCGTGATCGCGCGCGTGCTGTCGGATGCCGCCGATCATCCCGATGTGGAAGAGCTGTACCGCCGCGCCGCCGCCCTCGATTCGCGCATCTCGATCGCCACCGTCTACCGGACGGTGCGCCTGTTCGAGGAAAACGGCATCCTCGAACGCCGTGATTTCGGCGGCGGCCGCGCTCGCTACGAACCGACCGAGGACGGGCACCATTACCATCTGATCGATGTCGGGTCGGGTAAGGTTGTCGAATTCCAGGATGCGGAGCATGAAGCGCTCATGCACACCATCGCCAACCGGCTGGGGTTCGAACTCGTGTCGCTGCGTCTGGAATTGTTCGGCCGTCGGCTGGACACGGGCCAGCCCGGACGAGCGCCGCGCAAACCCCGGCGCAGCGCGGGCGATGCGCAACCATCTTCCGATAGGGTGTCGGCATGACCGAAGTGGAGGGCGCGGCCGGGTTTCCGGAAATACGCGCCGGCAATCTGGGACTGCGGCTGGCGGAGAACGCCGCCGATCGCGATGCCATTCAGGCGCTGCGCTACCGTGTCTTCTACGGCGAGATGGGCGCCAGAGCCGACGCTGAAACCGCCGCCAGCCAGCGCGACAAGGACGCATACGATACCATCGCCGACCATCTCATGGTCGTCGATCACGAACTCGGGGACGGCCCGGACAGCGTCGTCGGCACCTACCGCCTGATCCGCCGCGAAGCCGCCGCGCGCCTTGGTCAGTTCTACTCGGCCGATGAATACGACCTTACGCCGATGGAGGCATTCGACGGCAACATCATGGAACTCGGCCGTTCCTGCGTGGCGACGGCCTATCGCGGCCGCGCGACGATGCAACTGCTCTGGAGCGGTATCGCCGCCTATGTGTTTCAACACGACATCAAGCTGATGTTCGGCTGCGCCAGCCTGCCCGGGATCGACCCGGACGCGCTGGAGCAGGAGCTGACCTATCTCTATTACAATCATCTGGCGCCGAAGGAGATCCGGCCGCGCGCTTTGCCGCACCGCTATATCGAGATGCGGCGGGTCGATCGCGACTCCTTCGATCCGCGCCGCGCGCTTGCCCGTTTGCCGCCGCTGATCAAGGGCTATTTGCGCCTGGGCGGGTTCGTGGGCGACGGCGCGGTGGTCGATCCGCAATTCAACACCACCGATGTCGCCGTCGTGGTGAAAACCGACTTGGTGACCGACCGCTACTTCCGTCATTACGAGCGTCAGGCGCGTGACGCCGAAGCCTAGCGCCGCCGGCTGGCGTGCCGATGGGGCGCTTCTGGGAGCCGGTGCGCTGGCCGCTCTGGCACTGCCGCCGGTGCACGCGATACCTGTATTGCTGTGTTGCATCCCCTATCTGCTGCGCGCCATCGCGGCATCCGACGGCCCCCGGCAAGCCTTTCGCCGGGGATGGTGGTTCGGCTTCGGCCTGAACCTGATCGGTCTTTATTGGATCACGGAGGCCATCCTCGTCGAAGCCGCCAAATTCTGGTGGTTGGTGCCGTTGGCGGTGCCGGCTCTGTCGGCGGTGATGGCGGTTTTCGTTGGGGCGGCGGCGGCGGTGAGCCGTTTGGCCCCCGCCGGCTGGCCGCGCGTGTTCGCCTTGGCCGGCGCCTGGACTCTGTCCGATCTCGTGCGGCAATTCGTGGCGACCGGCTTCCCCTGGAACCCCATCGGCAGCGTCTGGGCGATCCCCGGATGGGCCGGCGACATCATGATCCAGCCGGCGGCTTGGGCGGGCGTGCATGGACTGACGCTGTTGAGCCTGCTCCTCGCGGCCGCCCCGGCTTTGAGCCTTCGTTGGCGGGCGACGGCACTGGCCGCATTCGCGCTATGGGCCGGCGGCGGGTTGCTGCGGATCGAAGACAAGTCCCCGGCCGGTGCCTCCGCGCCGACGCTCGTGATCGTCCAGGGCAACGTCCCGCAGGGCCAGAAATGGAACCGAGCATTGGTGTCGTCGATTTTCGACCGGTACCTGATGTTGACGGAGGATGGTTTGCGGCAGGCTGGCTCCGGCCCCGCCATCGTCGTGTGGCCCGAAACCGCCTCTCCTTATCAATTGCAAACCGACGTCAACGCGCGTGAGGCGATTGGCCAGTCGCTCGGCCATGCGACCGGGCTGATCGGCGCCGTGCGCTTCGATTCGGAGGGTAGACCGCGCAACAGCCTGTTCGCGATCGACGGTGGCGGGGTAATCTCACAATTATTTGATAAGGGGCATTTGGTCCCATTTGGCGAGTATCAGCCCAATTGGTTGCCGATCGGCGTTCAAATCGTGCCCGGCGGCGGCTTCGTGTCCGGTCCAGGACCGACCACAATGACGCTCCCTGGACTGCCTTCCGTCGGTCCGATGATCTGCTACGAAGCGATTTTTCCCGGTCAGGTCGTCGATTCCGCGCATCGCCCCGGATGGCTCGTCAACGTCACCAACGATGCCTGGTTCGGCAATTCGACCGGTCCGCGCCAACATCTGGCAGCCGCCCGCCTGCGTGCCGTCGAAGAGGGATTGCCGCTCGCTCGGGCAGCGAATACAGGCATTTCCGCTGTATTCGATGCGTTTGGGCACGAAGTATCGCGTCTGGGTATGGAGCAAACCGGGGTCATCGTTGCGCCATTACCGACGGCATTAGCGCCGACATGGTTCGCGCGATTCGGCTTGCCAATCCCCCTTGCGTTCGCTGTAGTGGCGATTGTGTTGGGGATGCTCCCATCCCGTGTCCGCCGAGCGCCCGAATTGCCTTAAAATGCCCTTATTTTGATAATTGTATCAAATTTGCAAAATTGGCGCCTGAAAATCGCATCGGCGTTGACAGTTTTGGGTTGTAGCGCTATCGACGCGCCACGAGATACGAAAGCGTTGGTCCGGGAACGTCGCGGCAAGTCGAACCGATGACGTCGTGCGACAGGCGCCGCAGTACAAACATATAACAGTGAGGGTTGAGCCATGGCTATGGCCGAACAAGTGGTTGGGACCGATCGCGAAGGACGGCCCAGCCCGATCGACGTTCATGTCGGGACACGGATCAGGCTACGCCGCACGCTGCTCGGCATGTCGCAGGAGCGACTCGGCGAAGCGCTCAATCTGACGTTCCAGCAGGTTCAGAAATACGAACGCGGGGTCAACCGGGTCGGCGCATCGCGCCTGTTCGACCTCTCGCGCGTGCTGGATGTGCCCATCAGCTTCTTCTTCGACGACATGCCGGACAATCTGGCGACATCGTTCGGCGGCCAGCCCAGCCGGCGGCCCGCAGGTCTTTCCGACGCGCCGGACGGCTTCCCCGACGATACGATGAACCGTCGGGAAACGCTGGAACTGGTGCGCGCCTACTACCGGATCACCGATCCCAACGTGCGCAAGCGCATGTTCGACCTGATCAAATCGATGGGGCCGGTCGAAGCGGCCTGATCGATCTACGCGTCGAACGACGGGTTCCTGGCCCGATACAGCGCATCGCGTAGCGCCGAAGCCAGTTCCCGCTTTTCCGCCTCCCCGAGCGCTGTCCCGACCTCGACCTGCTGGGCGTGTACGCCCAGCAGGAGGCGCGGAACCCGCCCGGAACGCTCCTCCAAAAGCACATTCAGCCAGCCGGATGCGATCGAGACCTCCGACCGGCGGCCGGACGCCGTGGTGCGCACGATCCGCACCCGCTCGGCGGTCAGCATCACCAGTTCGCTGGCGCGCCCCGCACGTTGATTCAGATACGCCAGCACCAGAACACCCAGCCCCGCCAGGCCGCAGAACGCGGAAATCGGCCAAGCGCCGAGGTGCCAGAAATAGGCACCGACCAGTCCCGTCATCCCCGCCAGCATGACCAGCGGCTGTCGCCACCGCACGTTGGGCAGGCTGCGATGCGGCACGATCAGCGCCTCGAACAACGGCGGTCCAGCGGTGCTAGGCATGGCGGGCGGCATCCGGCTAATCTAGGCGCCGTGAAGACCCCCAGCAATCCCGCCGCCGCACCCCGCAAGAAAACCGTCAAGCCGCGCGCGATGCCGCTGGCCGATGTGCGGTCCTTCATCGTCGCGATTTCCGATGGCCGGCCGGAGCCGCGCAGCGAGCTGGCGTTTACCGACGCCTATACGCTGTTGGTCGCGGTGGCGCTGTCCGCCCAGGCGACCGACGTGTCCGTCAACAAGGCCACCGAAACCCTGTTTCGCGACGCCCCAACGCCCGCCGCGATGGTGCGCCTCGGTGTCGACGGCGTCGCCGAACACATCAAGACCATCGGCCTGTGGCGCGGCAAAGCCCGCAACGTCGTCGCCCTGTCGCAGATCCTGCTGGACCGCTACGGCGGTGAGGTGCCGCACGATCGCGCCGCGCTGGAGGCTCTGCCGGGGGTCGGCCGCAAGACCGCGAACGTGGTGCTGAATGTGGCCTTCGGCGACCCGACCATGGCGGTCGATACGCATATCTTCCGCATCGGCAACCGCACCGGTCTGGCCCCTGGCGCGACGCCGCGCGCGGTGGAGGACGGGCTGGTCAAGCGTATTCCCGCCGATCTGCTGCGCGACGCGCATAACTGGCTGATCCTGCATGGCCGCTACATCTGCAAAGCCCGCAAACCCGAATGCTGGCGCTGCCCCGCCGTGGCGTGGTGCCGCTATCAAGCCAAGACCGAGGCACCCCCATGACGCAATGGCAATTCTGGATCGATCGCGGCGGCACGTTCACCGATATCGTGGCCCGCGACCCGGCGGGGCGGCTGTCCACCCATAAGCTGCTGTCGGAGAACCCCGGCCGGTACCGCGACGCCGCCGTGGCCGGGATCAAGACCATTCTCGGGATTCCGCTGGACGCGCCGATTCCCGCCGGCCTGATCGACGCCGTGAAGATGGGCACCACCGTCGCCACCAACGCGCTGTTGGAGCGCAAGGGCGAGCGGACGCTACTGATCGTCAATCCCGGTTTCGCCGACTGCCTCCGTATCGGCAATCAGGCTCGGCCGCGGCTGTTCGACCTGCAAATTACGCTGCCGACGATGCTGTACGAGCGGGTGGTGGAAGTCCCCGGACGGGTCGGCGTGGATGGGTCCGAAATCCAGCCTCTGGACGAGGGCGCCGCGCGGGTGGCGTTCGCCGAGGCCAAGGCGGCCGGCATCGATGCCTGCGCGATCGTGCTGATGTATTCCTGGAAATACCCGGACCATGAACGGCGGCTGGCGGCGTTGGCGCGGGCGGCGGGGTTCAGTCAGGTCTCGGCCAGCCATGAGGTCAGCCCGCTGCTGCGGATCGTGCCGCGCGGGGATACGACGGTGGTGGACGCGTATCTGTCGCCGATCCTGCGCCGTTACGTGGATCAGGTGGCGTCGGAGCTGGGCGGCACGCGGCTGTACTTCATGCAGTCCAGCGGCGGTCTGGCCGAGGCGGGCGCATTCCAGGGCAAGGACGCCATTCTGTCGGGGCCGGCCGGCGGCATCGTCGGCGCGGCTCGTACCGCCGAGATGGCGGGGCTGCGGGAGATCATCGGGTTCGACATGGGCGGCACGTCCACCGACGTGGCGCTGTATGCCGGGTCGTTCGAGCGGGCGTTCGAGACGGCGATCGCGGGCGTGCGGATGCGGGCGCCGATGATGGCGATCAACACCGTGGCGGCGGGGGGCGGATCGATTCTGCACTTCGATGGCGCGCGTATGCGGGTCGGACCGGACTCGGCGGGGGCCGATCCCGGGCCGGCGTGCTACCGGCGCGGCGGGCCGTTGACCGTGACCGATGCGAATGTGTGCGTGGGCAAGATCCAGCCGGCGCATTTCCCGGCGATTTTCGGGCCGCACGGGGATCAGCCGCTGGACGCGGCGGTGGTGCGGGAGAAATTCGCGGTATTGGCGGCCGAAATCTCCGCCGCGACCGGGGAGGTGCGCTCGGCCGAACAGGTGGCGGAGGGGTTCCTGGAAATCGCGGTGGCCAACATGGCGAACGCGATCAAGCAGGTGTCGGTGCAAAAGGGGCACGACGTCACTCGGTTCGCGCTGCAATGTTTCGGCGGCGCCGGCGGGCAGCACGCCTGTCTGGTGGCCGATGCGCTGGGGATGGAGACGGTGTTTATCCACCCGTATGCCGGGGTTCTGTCCGCGTACGGCATGGGGTTGGCGGATCAGACGGCGATGCGGGAACAGGCGGTGGAGACGCTGCTGAGCGCCGATGTTCTGCCGTCGCTGAACGCGCTGGCCGACCGGTTGGGGGCGGATGCGCAGGCGGCCTTGGTCGCGCAGGGTGCCGATCCGGCACGTATGAGCACGACGCGGCAGCTGCACATCCGCTACGCCGGCACGGAAGCCGCACTGATCGTGCCATTGCGCGACTTGGCCGCCATCGCCGCCGATTTCACCGCCGCGCATCGTGCCCGTTTCGGGTTCGTGACGCCGGAGCGGCCGCTGATGGTCGAAACGGTCGCGGTAGAAGCCGTCGCGCCGGGTGAGCCGGTGCGGGAGGCGTCTTTGCCGGCGCGAACCGGCGGCGCACTGGCGGCTCGGGATACGGTCGCGATCTATACCGGCGGCGCGTCGCGGCAGGCGCCGGTGTTCGAACGCACCGATCTGCGCGCCGGGGACCGGATCGCGGGGCCGGCTTTGATCAGGGAGGCGAACGCCACCACTCTGGTCGAGCCCGGCTGGGCCGCCGAGGTCACCGCGCTGGATCACATGCTGCTGCGGCGAGTCGAGGCTCTGCCGACCCGTGTGCCGCCCGGCAGCGACCGTCCGGACCCGGTGCTTCTGGAGTTGTTCAACAACCTGTTCATGAACGTCGCGGAACAGACCGGCGCGGTGCTTCAGAACACGTCGATGAGCGTGAACATCAAGGAGCGTCTGGACTTCTCCTGCGCCATCTTCGACGCGACGGGGCGGTTGGTCGCCAACGCGCCGCATGTGCCGGTGCATCTCGGCGCGATGGGCGAAAGCGTGCGGACGGTGCTGCGCAACCGGGGCACGACGCTGAAACCCGGCGATGTTGTCGCGTTGAACAATCCTTTCAACGGCGGCACCCATCTGCCGGACGTGACGGTCATTACGCCGGTGTTCGATACGAATGGGCGGGATATTCTGTTCTTCCTGGGCAGTCGCGGGCATCACGCGGATATCGGCGGGATCACGCCGGGATCGACGCCGCCGCTGTCCCGCACGCTGGAGGAAGAGGGTGTTGTCATCGACGATTTTTTATTGGTCGATGGCGGATTGTTCCGCGAACCGGAGTTTCGGGCGGTGCTGGCGGGCGCGCGCTATCCGGCACGCAGTCCGGACGTGAATGTCGCCGATATCAAGGCGCAGGTGGCGGCCAATGAGAAAGGCGTGCAGGAGCTGCAGCGCGTGGTGGCTCAGTTCGGTTGGGCGACGGTCAGCGCCTATATGCGCCACGTCATGGACAATGCGGAGGAATCAGTTCGCCGGGTGATCGACCGGTTGGGCAGTGGCAGTTTCCATTACACGATGGATAACGGGAAGCCGCTGTGTGTGTCGGTCAGCGTGGACCGAGCGAACCGTTCCGCGACGGTGGATTTCACCGGGACGGGGGAACAGGATTCGGGGAACTTCAATTCGCCTCCGGCGGTGACGCAGGCGGCGGTGCTGTATGTGTTCCGGTGTCTGGTCGGCGACGATATTCCGCTGAACGACGGGTGCTTGAAGCCGCTGAAGATTATCATTCCGCCGGGGACGTTTTTATCCCCGATGCCGGGAGCGGCCGTGGTCGCGGGGAATACCGAGGTTTCGCAGGCGACGTGCAATGCGTTGTTCGGGGCGCTGGGGTCGTTGGCGTGTTCGCAGGCGACGATGAACAACTTCCTGTTCGGCGATGCCACCCGTCAGTATTACGAAACGATCTGCGGCGGGACGGGTGCGGGGCCGGGGTTCGATGGGGTTTCGGCCATTCAGACCCACATGACAAACACGCGGATGACGGACCCGGAGGTTCTGGAACTCCGCTATCCCGTGCGGCTGGAAAAATTCGCGATTCGACGGGGTTCGGGTGGCGCCGGGAAATGGCGCGGCGGCGATGGGTCGGTGCGGCGCATTCGGTTCCTGGAGCCGATGACGGCGGTGGTTGTGTCGTCTCGGCGCAAGGTGGCGCCGTTCGGGCTGGAGGGCGGTGCCGACGGGGCGGCCGGGCTGCAATGGGTGGAACGGGCGGATGGGTTGCGGGAAACGCTCACCGGGACCGACAGCGCGGAGCTCCGGCCGGGGGATGTGTTCACGATCGAGACTCCGGGCGGGGGCGGGTACGGGGCGGCTTAAACCCGGTACGGCACCCGCACTCCCGGATCGTCCTCAGGGAACCCCTTGGTGTCTCGTGTCACCAGCAACATGTCGTGCACCTGCGCGCAGGCCCAGACAATCGCGTCCGGCAGTTTCAGCCGGTGCTTTTGCCGCAGCACGATGGCGCGCTCCGCCGCTGCCTGATCGAGCTGGATCAGCGCGAACCCGTCCAGGAAGCCGCGTGTCGCCTGTTCCACCGCCGGGGTGGCGCCGGCGAGCACCTCCATCCAGGTCACGATGCTGATGGCTTTGTCCGGGAAGCGAGCGAGTTCCTCGTGGGCTGCCGGAATGCCGCGCAGATAGTCGATCAGGATGTTGGTGTCGAAGAGCGCTTTCACCATTCGGCGCGCAGTTCGCGCTGGTACTCCAGCCCGTCCGGCGCGGTCATGCCCCATAGGCCGAACGCCTCCCCGTCCGCGGGGCGTTGCTGCCGCGCGAGAAATTCGGCGATGGCGGTGCGCACGACGGCGGCGCGCGGCTGCTTCAGCCGTTCGCAGACGGCGCCGAGTTCGGCGATTTGGGCGTCGGGGATGTCTATCAGCGTTCTCATGGGGTGATGATATACGATATCGGCGACAGATATCAACATGTGATTTGCTCCTTCCGGGGGGGCAGACCGGGGAAGCCTGACAGCAAAAGGTTAAGAAAAGGTTTACGCGGGCGAAAAAACCCCAAAAATCGTGCCGATCGCCAGCCAGCCGAGCAACAGGGCCGTCGCGGTGTAGACTCCGTTCCAACGGGTGCAGATGGTCCAGGGCGAAACGCCGGCCCAGCGGGCGGTGGTGATGGCGGAGGCGGACATGGGGGTCATACCGACTCCGAGGCCCCAGCCGAGCATGCATGCGAAGGCTAGGGCGGCGGGGGGAACGCCGAGGCGGACGGGGTCGGGCAGGGCGGCACCCAGGAGCGCGACGACGGCGATGGGGTTCAGGCCGATCTGGCCGGTGGCGATCAGGAGGACGGGCACCAGCATCGGGATGACGATCGGTGGCAGGTGGCCGAGCAGGGGGGCCAGCGTGTCGGTTGGCAGGATGCCGCCGATGGTGACGCCGATGAAGCCGGAGCTGGCGAGGACGGTTGCCTCGCCTCGGAAGCCCGGCACGCGGGGTAGGTAGCGGGCGCCTCGGCGGCCGAGGACGGTGGTGGCGCGTGCCAACGATCCCGGGCGGGCGATGAAGGGCCACGCTTGCACCAGCATCCAGCCGATGCCGACCAGGGGCACGCACAACGTCACGGCGGCGACCAGGGATACGCCCCACAGCCCGCTGCCGAGTTCCGACAACAGCATCACCAGCCCCACCAACGCGACAATGCGCAGATGGATCGCCCAGCTTTCCCGTGTCTCCGGGGGCGTGTCGCCGCCGGCGGGCGCGGTCATCCGGTCCTCCAGCCATCCCAGTGCCATGAACCCGACCGAGGCCATGAATGCTAGCGGCAGCAGCAGGCGCATTGGCGCGCCCGGCACGGCGGTGGACACGACGGCGGTCATGATGTTCAGGGGGCTCCAGCAGTTCATCACGCAGAAGCCGCGGTTGATCGCCATCAGCATCCGCCTGCCCCGCACCGCCCGTTCCGCCACCGATCCGGCCCTGTTCGCTCGGCTGACCATCGCCGCCAGCAGATCGATGGCGCCGTAGGATAGGATAATCCCGAACAAATGCCCGCCGCCGGTCAGTGCCGCGTAACGGCGGCCGGGGGGCTGTGCCACCAAATGCTGCCCGCAGCGCCGCACCAGGCGGCTTGTCTCCGCCGCGTCGCGCAAGGCGGTCAGCGCCAGGAAAAACGATGCGTACGCGGCGCCCCGTCGCCATCCGGCCAGGAACAGCGCCAATGGATCGTGCGACGCCGCCACGCCGGCCATGCCGATCCCCGCCATCGCCAGAAACAGCACCTGCGCGTAGCGCCGCTGCCGAGGGAATTGGATCAGCAGGAATGCGAGCAGCGCCAGCCCGGCCGCGTCGCCCAACGCCGGCAACCCGCCGAACTGATCCAGCAGTGTCGCGGCCCAAGCGCCGATGTAGAGCCAAGCGTACAAGCGCGTTCTTTCCCCATCGAACGAAATCAGGACTCGCTTGTGCCGCGAACAGGCGTAACATCCAATCCCAGAAGGGCGCACCGGGCGCCCCGACGCTGGGTCCTCGCCCGGTAAGCGCCTTCGATAAAAGAAGGAGGCGCGACCATGTCAGGAACCAAAAACGGCAGAAGTCCCCGCTCGGTGGCTCTGGTGGGACCCTACAGCAGCGGCAAATCGACCCTGTTCGACGCGTTGATGGAGGCGGCCGGTTCGCCGCCCAAGCGCCCGGCCGATCCGCGCAACCGCCCGATGACCACCGAGATCCGTCTGGGGCACTGCGAATACCTCGGCGACAAATGGGCAATTCTGGATTGCCCCGGCTCCATCGAATTCGCGCATGAGACCGACGCCGCGCTGGCCATGGCCGATATCGCCGTCGTGGTGTGCGAGCCGGTGCCCGCCAAGGCTCTGACCGTCGCGCCGCTGCTGAAGAAACTGGCGGATGAAGGCGTGCCGCACATGATCTTTATCAACAAGATCGACACGCTGGACGGCAGCGTCTCCGACACGTTGGCCGCGTTGCAATCGCACGCCCGATCCCCGCTGGTGCTGCGGCAAATGCCCATCGTGGAAGGCAACGGCGTCGCCGGCTACGTCGATCTGGTCAGCGAACGCGCCTATCGCTACCGCAAGGGCCAAGCCTCCGAACTCATGCGCATCCCGCCGGCCCTGATGGAAGAAGAACACGAGGCGCTCGGGCGTCTGGTCGAAGTTCTGGCGGATCACGACGACGCGCTGCTGGAAAAAGTGCTGGAGGACATGAAGCCGACGCCGGAGGAGCTGTATCGCGACATGCGCAAAGACCTGCTGGCGGGTTCGGTGATCGAGGTGCTGTTGGGTTCGGCGGAAAACGCCAACGGCGTGCGTCGGCTGTGGAAAGCCTTGCGGCACGACACGCCGGATGCGGCGGAAACCGCCGAGCGCAAAGCGATCGAGGCGACGGGCGCGCCGTTGGCGCAGGTGTTCAAAATTGCCTACGCCGGCCATACCGGCAAGCTGTCCTACGCTCGTGTATGGCGGGGCGAGATCAAGGACGGCGCGATGCTGAACGGCACGCGGTTGGGCGGCATTTACCGCATGAACAACGGCGCCGATCTGACGAAAGTGCCGGAGGCCGCGGCCGGGGATGTGGTGGCGTTCGGACGGTTGGATGGGGTGGCGACGGG
>Ga0214180_1000598_pt1 | contig 12754 bp, 14 predicted proteins | sample TroBogEpilimnion_22_FD_153018 | JGI IMG/M metagenome (GOLD analysis project Ga0214180, IMG submission 153018) | Freshwater microbial communities from Trout Bog Lake, WI - 16OCT2007 epilimnion | ecosystem: Environmental > Aquatic > Freshwater > Lake > Epilimnion/Euphotic zone | place: Trout Bog... | reverse complement strand
CCAGTGCTGATATCTGTTGAGTCGCTCATGTACTTATTATCCTATGCTTACCTTATGGACCGCCAATCAACCCCGTACCTGCGAGCGCGCTATGGAATTGCTGAGCGCACATTTGCTCGCACCATCAAAAACTGGATGATTGCCGCGCTTGTCCTCGCAATTGTCGGCGGCGGTTGGCTTTTCTGGTCGGCAGACCACTATTCCAAACCCGAGATTTCAAGCTCACTGATCACTTTTCACGCTGACAATGACAAAGCGATCACCATCCGTTACTACGTCAATGTTCGCACCGCCAGCAAATCACACCAATGCATCTTGGTTGCCAGCGATTACCAAGCCAACACTGTGGGAGAAGTAACTGACACGATCCCCGCAGGGGTCAATAGCTATACCCGCACCATCACGATCCCTACTCGAGCCCCGGCAGTTGCGGCTTCTGTGGATCACTGTTCGTGAGTTAAACTTCACCTCTTATGACAAACCAAACCTGGCTTACCGAAGAAGCTGCCGAGCGCCTACGCGCTGAGCTTGCCGAACTCGAGGGTCCACGCTTGAGCGATATCGTCAAAAAAATTGAGGCTGCCCGAGCCGAGGGTGACCTCAAAGAAAATGGCGGCTACCACGCGGCTCGCGAAGAGCAAGGCAAAATTGTTGGGCGTATTCGTCAACTCAAGCACATGCTTGAAAATGCCCAAATCGGAACTCCCCCTGCCAGTGAAGAAGGCGTGGTTGGCCTAGGCATGGTGGTCACGATCGAGATGGCTGGCGATGAGATGGTCTTCCTACTTGGTTCGCGAGAGATCGCTAGCGGCGATATGGATGTCTACTCGGAGAAATCTCCGCTAGGAGCAGCTATTCACGGCGCCAAAGTTGGCGATACCGTCAGTTATGAGGCACCAAACAAAAAGGTTTTCCCCGTCAAGATTATTGACGCCAAACCTTTCTAAGAACGGTTATTCGCGCTCTTATATCTGCGCACACTTAGCGGCATAAATATTGCCATCAGCAAGACCATGTAAAAGAGCGATGTAACAATCGGATGCTCGCTGGGATATGAGTGTGCGGTCACACCAAAAGTATTGTGGAAACCAAAGAGCTGACGCGCAGCAGCAACCATCGTTGAAACTGGATTCCACTCCGCGAAGTACTGCAGCGGTTTAGGCATTGTTGTTGTCGAAGCGAAGGCATTCGATAAGAATGTCAGCGGAAAAGTAAATAGGAACGAGACGTTTGCAACCACGCGCGCATCTTTGGAAATTAATCCTGCAAATACACCGCACCATGAGAGTGCATATCCAAAGAAGAGCAGCATGAGAAATCCGAGAAAGATGTGGAATCCATTCGCTGTTGGGCGCCAACCCACGATGTAGCCAGCAACACCCATCACGACGAGCACGACGATATTGAGTAAGCCATCGCCCAATGTGCGGCCCATGACTACTGCAGAACGAGAAATAGGCAGTGACCGGAATCGATCGATCAGACCTTTCTCCATATCTTGAGCCAAACCTTGTGCTGTGGCTGCCAAAGTGAATGTGACAGTCTGAACAAAAATTCCAGGCATCAGCAGTTGGACATAACCGCCAGGAATTCCTGCGCCCAAGCCGCCAAAGACATAGCGAAAGAGCAGCACAAACATCACGGGCTGAATCGTGTTAAAGATCAAAACTTCGGGAACGCGAATAAGTTGCTGAAGTTGGCGTTTTGTAATGACTAGAGCGTCACTGACGGAATTCTTTGCGCTCATTTTTTGCCACCCTTCTTTTTACTCTTGTGCGTGGTGGTTTCTACTTCTGTCTCTTCGGCAGCATGCCCGGTGATAGAAATAAAAACATCATCGAGTGATGGGCGTTTGAGCGCGAGATCAAGCGGGCGAATACTCGCGGTATCAAATTCGCGCACAACATCGATCAGCGCATTTGTTCCGGTGAGAACTGGCGCGGAAATCTTTCGAAGCCCAGTGTCGACTGAAGCAACAGCTCCCGTGACACGCTCGATAATGGCTTGAGCGCTAACAAGTTCGTTCTGAGCGACAACTACTTCTAGGCGTTCGCCTCCAACCTGATTTTTGAGTTGATCAGAAGTTCCGCGTGCAATCACTCTGCCATGATCAATCACAACAATGTCGTCGGCCAATTGATCTGCTTCCTCAAGATATTGCGTCGTGAGCAGCAGCGTCACGCCTTCGCTCACCAAACTTTTGATGACTCCCCACATATCCATGCGTCCGCGCGGATCAAGTCCAGTGGTGGGTTCATCGAGAAAGAGAACTTTTGGACGAATAATGAGCGAGGCAGCTAGGTCTAACCGGCGGCGCATTCCACCCGAGAATGTTTTGATCGGACGGCGAGCGGCATCGGTGAGCGAGAACTGCTCCAATAACTCTTGTGCGCGGACTCGAGCCTGTTCACCGCTCAGGTGATAGAGGCGACCAAACATGACCAAGTTGTCCCAGCCGCTTAAAGTCTCATCGAGCGCTGCGTATTGACCGGAGAGTCCGATGATCTCTCGCACGCCTTGTGGATTTTTCACCACGTCGATACCGCCAACAGTTGCGCGTCCCGAATCAGGCACGAGCAAGGTAGAGAGCACTCGAACACTGGTGGTTTTGCCAGCTCCGTTTGGCCCAAGTACGCCTAATATCGTCCCTTCTTCCACATCGAGGCTCAACCCATCGAGCGCTTTGACCTCTCCATGGCGATAGGTTTTCACCAAATTCTCGGCAATTACGCTCTTCATGCAGCCATCTTAGACGAGCAGGTAGGGTGGTCAGGCGGTATCATTAAAGTTGAAAGTTAAATAAAAAATACCCACACATCAACACCTAGATAGGGACATAATGTCTGATACAAAACACGCTGCCCACGGCGAGCACGCGCAGATGAGTCACAAGCAAATCGTGACCGTCATGTTCGGATTGATGACCGGCCTGCTCCTTGCAGCCCTCGATCAATCAATCGTCTCCACTGCTCTTAAAACAATCACCGTAGATCTCGGCGGACTCAAGCACTACACCTGGGTCGTGACCGCATATCTACTCACCTCAACCGCATCAACACCGCTTTACGGAAAGATCTCCGACCTCTACGGTCGTCGCCAGGTCTTTCAGTTCGCGATCATCGTCTTCCTACTCGGTTCATTCGCATCTGGTGTTGCAACCAACATGAATGAATTAATCGGAGCTCGTGCCTTCCAAGGTTTAGGTGCTGGCGGATTGATGTCACTCACTTTCGTGATCATCGGTGATGTCGTTTCTCCTCGCGAACGCGGTCGCTACCAAGGGTACTTTGGAGCTGTCTGGGGTCTGGCAACTGTTGCTGGTCCTCTACTCGGTGGCTTCTTCTCTGATCACCACCACGTCCTTGGCATAACCGGCTGGCGTTGGATTTTCTACATCAACCTTCCATTTGGAATCATCGCTCTTGCTGTAACTTCTGCAGTGCTTCACATTCCTAAAGTGGTCCGTGAGCACAAGATCGACTACATCGGTGCGCTCATCCTTATTCTTGCTGTTTCAGCTCTGCTATTGGGAATCTCAGTATTTGCTCCTGAAAACGGCTGGCTCAAAGCTAAGACAATTGCATGGATCGGTGCTGGTTTAGTTCTCTTTGCGCTCTTCCTCTTCAATCAGTCAAAGGCATCGGAGCCAATTCTTCCGCTTCGACTTTTTAAGAACCACACCTTCTCGATTACATCACTACTAGCATTCCTTGTCGGTGCTGCAATGTTCGGTGCAATCGTGATGTTGCCTCTTTACTTCCAGCTTGTTAAGGGCAACTCTGCAACGCTCTCTGGCCTCAAGCTACTTCCACTAATGTTTGGAATTGTTTCTACTTCGGTCTTCTCCGGTAAGTGGATTACCAAACATGGTAAGTACAAGCCTTTCCCTGTTGTGGGAATGGTGCTCATGACAGCCGCCCTCCTACTTATGGGAACGCTTACTGAGACCACTCCTTACTGGCGCTTGTCGATCTTTGCGATCATGCTCGGTGCTGGTTTGGGTATGTGCTTGCAGAACCTTGTTATCGCGCTTCAGAACTCACTTGAGATTCGCGATATGGGCGTTGGAACAGCGCTTAATACATTCTGGCGCTCAATCGGTGGAACATTAGGCGTTGCGATCTTCGGATCGATCTACGCAAGTAAATTGACCCACTACATGACTGGCAATATTGCAAAGCTTGGTGCTACCAACCCTGCAGCTCTTGCAGGTGCAACTCCCCAGGCACTTGCTCAATTGCAAAATAATCCAGGTGTTGCTGCTGGTTTCACAAAGCCACTACAAGCAACAATCGATCATTCATACGTTCAGGCTTTCCACATTGTCTTCTACTCTGCGGCTCCTGTAACACTGATCGGAATCATTATCGCAATCATGCTCAAGGCAACTCCACTCAAGACTGGTGCACAACATGCACAAGCCATGAAGGAAGCTGCTGGCGAGGCTCTTGGTTAATAGCCACTAGTTAAGAGTAATGAGCGAATAAGCTCATAGAAAAAGCCCCGATCATTTCGATCGGGGCTTTTTCTATCCCCTTTTACTTCTCATTACATCTTCTCGAGGTGACTCCTATGGAATCAGCGTCACACTCGCTCTACGGTTGAGCGCCAGGCCTTTCTGACTGAAGCTATCGGCGATCGGCTTCTTATCGGAGTAGCCCACTGTGATCACAGTCGCGGCTGGATCCTTGGATTTAAAGTAAGCACCTGCGACCTTTGCGCGGTTGTCAGAGAGCGCTTGATTGTCCATGCCTTGTTGGATATCAGCGTGACCAGTGGCATCGACCTTGGTATAGCCGTAGGTCTTTGCGAACTTCACAACCGAGTCAATCAGCTTCTTATCTGAGGCGCTCAGGTCGTACTTGCCTACCGCGAAGTGGGCCAGAGTGCCTACAACTTTTCTATCGACCACAAGGCGAGCTGGAGCCAGCGTGCTCTTGGTGCTATTTGCGCCAATCGCCTGCACCTCAATTTTTGGAGCAGTCACGATTGTGTAGAGCTTGGCGATTGGGCAATCAGTTCCACTTGTGCTGCAGAGTGGTTGGCCGGCATCGGTCACCACATACTTGAGAGCATTTACGGATGGCGCCGAGTTCACGGTAGTAATTAATGGTGTAACCCAGACGTCAATCCACTAAAGCCTGGCTTTGCCACAATCGTCACTCCTTGTGGTCCAAAGGTGACGCTTTGAATACCGAGTGGAGTGAAGCTTAAGGCGGGTGAACTGTTGTTGCTTGGCAACAAGAGTTGTGGATCAGTTCCGGTGACCGGTGTAGTTCCCACAGTCTTTAGATTCAATGTCACTGTTGATGGCAGAGTAGTTGGAGACGGTGTGGGAGTTGGTACAGGAGTTGGAGTTGGGTTCACCTTTGGAGTTGGGTTCACCTTTGGAGTTGGGTTCACCTTTGGAGTTGGTGAAGGCGTTGGTGTGCCAGAAGAAGGCGCGGTAATCACCAAATTTTCTACCACGCTAGTTGCAGGCGCATACGTTGAGTGTAATTGTGGTTGTAGCCGTCGTCACTGGAGTCAACGCCGGAAATGTGATGGCCAGTAATTTCTATTCTGGCGGCAACTTAAGCATTTAATAGGAATTTAAGTCCAACCAACAACAGCAGGACGCCAAACCCTCGGTTGATCCAGACGCTTCCAACATTAATTCCGATTGCCGCGCCAACTCCAGCCATCACAAAAATTGCAACACCGATTGCAGTTGCGACTTTGAAATCAACTTCACCAGCACGGGCATACTTGATTACTGCCATGATTCCTACGGGCAGCAACATCGCTGCCAGCGATGTACCCACTGCTTTTGATGTTGGAAACTTCAGCAACATTGCCAGCATGGGGACAATCACGATTCCGCCACCGATGCCAAAAAGCCCTGAAAGTAGGCCTGCCATAGTTCCTATTCCGAGTCCAGCCAGGATGGAAATGAGTGGTGACATACCAGCAATTCTAACCAGTTAAGCATTTTCCACCCCTATGATTGGTGAAAATACGGGAGATAAATGTGAAAGTTTTAGTTATTGGTGCCGGCGGAGTAGGTAGCGCGATAGCAAATATCAGCGCTCGTAGGAATTTTTTTACTTCCATGATCTTGGCGGATCGAAATATCGATCAAGCCAAAGCTGCGGTAGAGCGGCTCAATGATTCACGATTTAGCGCAACTACTGTCGATGCGTCGAGCGTTGCCGGTATTCGTGCGCTGATTTCTGCAACGCAGCCTGATCTTGTTATTAATTCGGTCGATCCACGATTTGTGATGCCAATATTTACCGCCTGTGAAGAAGAAGGTGTGAATTATTTGGATATGGCGATGTCGCTCACTAAGCCACACCCAACAGAGCCGTATTCAAAGACTGGTGTGAAGTTCGGTGACGAACAGTTCGCTCGCGCAGCCCACTGGGAAGCCAAAGGCAACTACGCACTTTTGGGGCTTGGTATCGAACCTGGTCTTTCTAATATTTTTGCGCGCTACGCAGCTGACGAGCTCTTTTCTCGAATAGATGTCATGAACGTGATGGATGGATCAAATCTAGAAGTTGCTGGCTATGAATTCGCTCCATCTTTCTCCATCTGGACCACCATCGAGGAGTGCCTCAATCCCCCAGTTGTATGGGAGCGAGATCGCGGTTGGTACACCACCGAACCATTCTCAGGTGCAGAAGTATTCGATTTCCCAGAAGGAATCGGTCCGGTTGAATGCGTGAATGTCGAGCACGAGGAAGTGATTTTGATTCCTCGCTACATCGATGCAGGCACTGTCTCATTTAAATACGGTCTTGGCGATAAGTTCATTGGAATTCTTAAAGCGATTCATAGTCTGGGGCTTGATAGCACCACACCAGTTGAGATTTCTCCAACCACCGGCGCAGCGATCTCGCCTCGTGATTTCCTTGCGATGATTCTTCCTAACCCAGCAAAGCTTGGACCGCTCATGACTGGAAAAACTTGCGCAGGCTTGCTCGTTAAGGGATTAGATAAGAGCGGTCAACCAAAGGCAGTTTATTTATATCACGTAGTTGACAATGCGGTAACCATGGCTGAATACGGCGATCAAGCTGTGGTCTGGCAAACCGCAATTAACCCAGTTGCTGCAATGGAACTTATTCACGAAGGCAAATGGGCGCCTACTGGTGTGAACGGCCCCGAGAATAATCCCGCACAACCATTCCTCGATAAATTAGTGGAACTCGGTTCACCGTGGGGTATTCGCGACGAGCAACTCTGATCTACTTAAACCAAAATCAACTCCAGCAAGATCAACTTCGGCATCCGGTTGATCGCGCTTCACGAATCTCTTCAAGAAGAAGTATGAGACTGCACCAAAACTTGTGAGACCAATTCCCATCCAGAATGCCAACGGCTCGGTCTGAATCGTGCTGATCAAAAGCCATGCAGTAAGCAGAGTTGGCGTAATGCAGACTCCGATCGCACCCCACCAACCACCTTTGATTTTGAAAGGACGCTTCATATTGGGGAATTTGTACCTAAGAACTACAAGCGCCGTGAACTCAAGTAGAAGCGCAAAGAGGGTGAGCACCATATCCGAGTCGATAAGCGTGGTGAAGTTCAGCGAGGCAGAGATCGCATAAATCACTACGCTCACAATAATTGCTCTGATTGGCGTATTTGTCTTAGGTGAAATTTTGGAGAGTGAATCTGGAAGGTATCTATCGGCTGCCAACATAAATGGGAGACGAGACATGCACAACAAGAATGATGAGAAGAGTCCAGCTTGGGCAACGAGCGCGCCGATTATTAGCGCATCTTTAAGCCAAACGCCTCCAAGAAGACCAGCAGAGTTCGCAAAATCGCCATTTCCCCATTGGGTAACGTCATGAATATGTAAATCTGATGCAAGGGCAGCCAAGATCGGGAGCGTGTAGCTCAATGCCACGAGCGGCAGGTTCCACATCAGCGCACGTGGGTAACTCTTTGATGGATCTTCAATCTCACCACCTGTGGTGGTTGCAGAGTCATAACCGATGTAACTCCAGAGCATGATTCCCAACCCTGCTCCGGCAGAGTTGAAGAGTGATTGTCCGTGGAGCGTCATGTGTCCGAAGATTTGTCGATTGGGATGAGAGATAAATTTCTCCATTGCGATACTAATAAAAATGAGTAGCGGCCCAAAGAGGATCACCATTGAAGCGATCATTGCTTTTCCAACAATTGTCACGCCGCGAATATTCATATATGCCAGTGGGATCATCACTGCAATTGCCATCAGCCAATGAGTATCGATGCTGAAATTTCCACCAAAAGCCGAGATAAAGACGTGCTTACCACGAGCGACGCTTGGCACCCATAAGGATAAGTAATCAACAAAGATGATGGGATAAAGCGCGGTATCGAGCCACGAAGCCATCCAACTTAAAGCTGCCTCCATGAAACCAAGAAAAGGTCCGCACGCTACCTTGACCCATGAATAGAAACCGCCTTCAAGCGGCAGCGCCGAACTCAACTCAGCATTCATCAACGACATTGGAAGTGAGAGCAAGAGCGGAATCGATACCAGCAAGATGAGCGACATTCCGACGCCAGATGAGGAGAGCACCGACTCGATACCGTATGGACCGCCAGAAGAGCTAAAAAATATGATCGCAATAAGTGGAACAAGTCGAATTGCTCGCGGTAGATAAATACGCTCACGGGTCATGCCGAAAGGTTACAACCGCGACTTAGGCTGGACAAGGGTTTGGCATTTTGGGCAGAAGTGTGAGGATCGATTGGCGAAGGTAATCCGCTTGATTAACTTGCCACAGCGTCCGCAGGGCTCATCTTCGCGGCCATAGGCGTCGAGTGAGATATCGAAATATCCACTCTCGCCGTTGACATTTATATATAGGTCGTCAAATGAAGTGCCACCGACTTCTATGGCTTTAGCCATCACCTCCTTGGCACAGTCAATAATTGTGCTAATTGTTTTTGTGCTGAGATTTGAAGCAATGCTCTCTGGGTGGACCCGCGCCAGCCACAATGATTCATCGGCATATATATTGCCAATCCCCGAGATAATATTTTGGTTCAAGATTGCTGTTTTGATCTTCACGTTGCGACGTTTGATATTCGCAACAACCGCCTTCTGATCAAAATTTTTATCAAAGGGATCGAGCGCGATTTTTGTAGCCGAACTCGGCACCCCATCGTTGAGCGTCTCTACGCTCACCCAACCAAAAGTTCGCTGATCATTGAAGTGCAACTCTTGAACCTTATTTTTTCGCGCACCCGATAAGGTAAAGAGCGCGCGAGTATGTGCGGAGTTCTCTGGATTAATAAGGAACTGGCCCGACATTCCTAGATGGGCAACAAGTGATTCAGGTCGGTCTAATTCAAACCAAAGAAACTTTCCGCGCCTAGATATCTTTAAGATTTTTGCACCAGTAATAGCGTCCAACTCAGCGATGCTTTTGGGGTTCATTGCACGCGGATGAAGCGCCTTCACGCCAACGATCCGCTGGCCAACGATATGTTCTTCTAGACCCCGCCTTACAGTTTCTACTTCTGGAAGTTCGGGCATGAGCTACTTTTTCTTAGCGATAGAGAAGAACCCACAGTACAACGAAGTTAAAAGTAGTGAGGATCGCCACCGGGAACGCATTAAACACGGTCATCCCACGCTCAGCGACAAGCTTGCGACCAAATGGTGATAAATCCTTGAGCGCAGCTAGTGAATCAATAACCCAGACAGAATCGCGGACAGTAGCGAGCATGGTTGTTGTTGAGAAGACGCCACCAGCGATCACCAGACCCATAACAAAGAGGCGCATGATCATTGGAGATGTATCAGAGATATGGCCAGTGGCCACAAGCGCCAAAATCACTGCCAACAAGATCGTCGGAGCTAGTTGTGCCTTGATTCGTTGAGTGCGAAGCTCGTTAAATGTGCGGATTAATTCTTTCTCAGTCATGCCAAGACTGTAGCACTGCCTTTTAGGCCTCGCCAGAGATAACTCGACTCCTAGCGCTGACGCACCTTCGACCATGGTGCAACTGGAGTCACTACCGATTTCCCTGATCGCACAGACTCTTCGATCGCTAGCGAAATCAGATGATCCTGACTTGCTGAGGCAAGTGGGTACGGAGCGGGACCTTTCCCGGCAACCCACTGTGCCATCTGAACCATCATCTGTGCAATCGCAATCTCTTCATCCATAAAGCGCAATCCGACAAATGGATTTTTAAACACAACTGCACCATCAAAAGAAATGTGCTCCGTGTCGTGCCCATCCAAGTTGAGGTCTTGACCAAGTTGGTACCGCTCAAATCGCGACGTCGTAATTGCAGGACCTTCAACTAATCGCACAAGACGATCATCCACAATCTCTCCAGCACTTCCCCGGATCACAATTCTGCGATGCCGCAATTGATTGTGCCACTGATTGTCAACAAAGTTGTAGATGCCAGACTTTCCATTTCCAAAATCAATTAATCCAATTGTTGTTTCTGCCAACTTGGTGCTTAGATCACTATTCCAACTATCGCGTTTGAGCGGATCGATGAGCGGGGAAGAAAATGCGTGCGCATTGACGGTGGTCTTTTCATATGCGCACTTGAGAAAACCGCGCATCATAGAAACTGCGTGATACCCATGTGTTGAGGAAACTTCAACAGAAGTAATTTCACCGATGGTGCCGTTTCGAGATACAGCCAAACGAGCCGCATGCACCGGTAAAAATAAGTATTGCTCTGCCACCTGAACTCGGTCGCTTGCACCTACAGCCGCCCATAGCGCCTCAAGTTTTTCATATGTGGGAGCTGGCGGAGTTTCACTTAAGACCTGCACACCTGCGTTGACCAACTCAATAATGAGATCAGGGTTTGAATCCCACGAAACGCTCGTCACGACATAGTCTGGATGTTCTTTTGCGAACAATTCAGCGATAGAAGAATAGGTCTTCACTCCATATTCGAGGGAGACCGCTTCACGAGACGATTGCGAGCGCGCCACGACTCCCACGAGTTCAAATTGCGCTGGCAAAGCGAGCGCAATTTTTATATAAAAACGTGCTCGCCAACCCGCACCGATGATCGCAATTCTGGTCACCATCAACTCACTTCTGCGCGAGTTTCTTACTAATCCATTCGCGATCCTTGGTTGCTAGTTCTTTCACTGCCGCGAGCGCTTCGAGCTTTTCGCTCTCCCCAAACCAGGCCCCATATAAGTCTCGGATGGTGCAGCCATGCGCAGGCTTATGAACAATGGTTATTGAGGCTTTAGCTTCGAACATTCCCTCTTCAATGATGCGCAGGTAGGTACCCGGCCGCCTAGCCTCGGCAAACTCTTTGACTAAGCCTGGGCGATCCCAGAATCCAGCAAAGATTCGACATGGAATTCGAGGTGAAGAGACTTCTAAAAGCACATCACCGATTCGCCATTGTTCACCGATGATTGCATGGGTGAGGTCTAGCCCTTCGGTCGTAAGATTTTCCCCAAATTGACCATGAGAGATCGCTCGGCCGATCTTCTCTTCCCACCAGATGGCATCTTCACGCGCATATGCGTATACCGCTTGATCGTATCCCCCGTGATGTTTGCGATCCACAACGGTGTCACCTGCAACATGGTCGTTTTCAAATGAGACTAGACCTTGAGCTGGTTCTTTATTGATTCCTGTACGCAGTCCGCTATCAGACCACGTTTGCGGCTGTGATCGCTCCGCAATATTGATCGAGAGAACTCGTGCCGCGCTAGCCATGTTAAAAGCCTACACACCTACCAAGGAATAACGTTGCGGTCTTCCCATAAAACACCGGTCTGATCTACACCCGGTGTGAAATCACGAAGCGCTAGCCATACTGCGGTCTCTGCACCTTCGGCAGCTGAGCGTGGTGCATCGGGTCCGCCCATATCGGTGCGCGAATGATTAGGGCAGATCGCATCCACTAATACACCACGCGCTCCTAAGCCGGTTTCGTGGGCAAGATTTCGCACAAGCGCGTTCACTCCAGCTTTAGAAATTCTATAAGGCGCTAGTCCACCTGCATTTCCTGGTCCGCTCATTCGACCGAGGCATGCAGAATAAATAATGACCCGACCTTTTCGAACTTCTGCCATAGATGGCACCACGGTATTAACTATGACAAATGTGGCATCGAGGTTAACAGTCATCACCCGGCGCCATTCCTCAGTAGTTGCGCGAAGTGTCTTAGACATCTTCTCACTCATGACTCCGTGAGCCAGCATCAATACTTCTGGTGTTCCATACTGTGTAACCAGTGATTCAAAAGTTCTGCGAGTTGCATCTAAATCTGCAAGATCCACGGCCACGAAGCCAGCGCCGAGTTCGGCTGCAACTTTTTCCAGGAGGCTCTGATTCTTGGCGACCAAGACAACTCGATAGCCGGCGTTGATCAAGCCCTTGGCGCTTTCAAGACCCAAACCACGCGATCCGCCCGTGACAAAGGCGAGCGGTTTTTGCGCTGAATTTATCTGAGCTTGTGTCTGGATATTGCTCTCACTCATTTGCGCTGGACCCTTCGCAGCGAACGCTTGAGAGCTCGCCGATCACGCCGCATTTTTCGCTTTGTCGGCGAGGCAGACATCCAGATCATGATGGGAATAATGATGACCAGGGCGAAGAACCCACCTAGGCCATGTAAGAACATGCCGTTATTGATTCCACCCATCATGAGCGAAAGCGTAACCATGGGTATGAATAAGCGCTTCTTGGAATCTGAAAACCTCAGATCGGAAAGTGCCCCGAGTGGGGGTCGAACCCACACTTGGAGGATTTTAAGTCCTCTGCCT
>Ga0214180_1000597_pt1 | contig 12770 bp, 11 predicted proteins | sample TroBogEpilimnion_22_FD_153018 | JGI IMG/M metagenome (GOLD analysis project Ga0214180, IMG submission 153018) | Freshwater microbial communities from Trout Bog Lake, WI - 16OCT2007 epilimnion | ecosystem: Environmental > Aquatic > Freshwater > Lake > Epilimnion/Euphotic zone | place: Trout Bog... | reverse complement strand
CATGTGCACCATCGTCTGACCGACGACGCCGGAGATCGAGGACAGGTTGACGATCGAACCGCCGCCGTTCTTCTGCATCTGCTCCACGGCGAATTTGGTGCCGAGGAACACGCCGGTGCTGTTCACCGCCATCACCCGGTCCCAAATGCCGGTTTCCAACAGGTCGTTCACGGCGCTGCCGGAGATGCCGGCGTTGTTGACCATGATGTCCAGCCGGCCGTAGGCGGCGACGCAGGCATCGACCACGGCTTTCCAGCTCGCTTCCTCGGTCACGTTCAGGGCGTGGAACATGGCGGTGCCGCCGGCTTTGACGATATCGGCGACGACGGCCTTGCCGTCGTCCACCAGCATGTCGGCGACGACGACCTTGGCGCCTTCCTTCGCGAAGCGGCGGGCGGTGGCCGCGCCCATCCCCGAGGCCGATCCGCTGACGATCGCGACCTTGTTTTCCAAACGCATGACGAAATTCCTCCTGTGCGCGGCGATTCTGCCATGCCGTTCGCCACTTGGCTACTGGCCGGTAAGGGGGCACAATGAGCCGTCATTCCTGGAGAATCCCCATGGCCCATCGCGGCTTGAAATTCGGCATCTTCCTCGCGCCTTTCCACAAGCTGGGCGAAAACCCCACGCTGTCGATGGATCGCGATGTGGAGCTGCTGCAATGGCTCGACTACCTCGGCTACGATGAGGCCTGGATCGGGGAACATCATTCCGCCGGCTGGGAAACCATCGCCTCGCCCGAACTGATTATCGCGGCGGCGGCGGAGAAGACGAAATACATCAAGCTGGGTTCCGGTGTGACGTCCCTTCCGTATCACCATCCGTTCATGGTGGCGCAGCGCTGGGTGCAGCTGGATCACATGACCCGCGGGCGCGCCATGCTGGGGTGCGGGCCGGGCGTGCTGGCGTCGGACGCGTATATGCTGGGCATTCAGCCGACGACGCAGCGGCCGCGCATGCTGGAAGGCCTGGATGCGATCATGCGCCTGCTGAAAATGGAAGAGCGCGTCACGATCAAAACCGATTGGTTCGAGATGAATCAGGCGAAGCTGCACCTCGCGCCGTATTCCGATCCGCATTTCGAAATCGCGGTGGCGAGCACGATCACGCCGTTCGGCATGATTGCCGCCGGGACGCATGGCGTGGGCGTGCTGTCGATCGGCGCCGGCCTGCCGGGCGGGCCGGAGGCTTTGGCCGGGCAGTGGAAAATCGCCGAGGAAGCGGCCGCGAAAAGCGGTAAAACCATCAGCCGCAAGAACTGGCGCGTGGTCGTGACGGCGCATCTGGCCGAGGACGATGAGCAAGCGCTACGCGAAGTCCGCAAAGGCGAGCGTAACGAAACCATCACCTATTTCGAGGAAACATTGGGCCGTCCGCCGGGCCGCGCCGACGATCCGTTGAGCGACGGCGTGAAGATGGGCACGACGCTGGTCGGCTCGCCCGAGACGGTAATCAAGGGCATCCAACGCCTGCAGGGCTACTCCGAGGGCGGCTTCGGCGGGATCCTGTTCCGAGCGCATGAGTGGGCCACGCGGGAACAGACGATGCGTAGCTATGAGCTGTTCGCGCGGTATGTGATGCCGGTGTTCCAGGGGTCGGTGGCGCCGGTGATCGAGTCGAACACGTGGTCGCGGGATAACCGGAAGACGATCTTCGGGTCGGTGACCGAGGCTTATACGCGGGCGTTCACCGATCATGGGCGTGTGGCGCCGGAGGCCGAAATTCGGGCGCGCTCGCTCGGCGGGCGGGATTTGGATCCGAAATAGGGGCGGTTTGACCTCGGGACCGCTTTCGGCCCCATACTCTCGGCCGAACGTCCCGAGGAACACCGGACCCAATGTTGGCCGCCGCCCTGGCCCGCCTGTGCGCGGGCCGCTTGCACTATGCCTGGATCGCCCTCGGCGTCAGCTTCATCGTCATGATGGGCTCCGTCGGTGTGCGCAGCGCCCCCGGCGTTATCATCGTGCCGCTGCGCGACGCGTTCGGCTGGGACGTCGCCACCATCTCCGGCGCGATCTCCTTGAATTTGCTGCTGCTGGGCCTAGTCGGGCCGTTCGTCACCGGCCTGATGGAGGTCATCGGGCTGAAAAACACCATGCTGGCCTGCCTGAGCGTGCTGCTGGCCGGCACCGGCCTGGCGAATTTCATCGCCACGCCGTGGGAACTGTTTCTGACCTGGGGCGTGCTCATCGGCATCGGCGTCAGCGGCGGTGCCATGGGCATGGCGGCGGCGGTCGCCAACCGGTGGTTTACCGCGCATCGGAGCCTCGCGATGGGCATGCTGATGGCGGCGAATGCGGCTGGGCAACTCGTATTTCTGCCGATTCTCGGGCATCTGGCGCAGGATTACGGCTGGCGCAGCGTGTCGCTGACGGTGACGGTCGTTGTCGCCTGTCTGTTGCCGGTGGTGTTCTTCCTCCTGCCGGACTCCCCCGCCAGCATCGGGCTGACCTCGCTCGGCGGTACTGCCGAGGCGCCGAGGCCGCAGCGCGCGGGCAATCCCTTCCTGGTCACGCTGCAAGGGCTGGCGCGCGGTGCGCGGTCGGCCGATTTCTGGCTGATCGCCGTCAGTTTCGCGATCTGCGGCTTTTCCACCGCCGGGTTGGTGGGCACGCATTTCATATCTTACTGCGTCGATGAGGGTTACAGCCAAGCCGCCAGCGCCAGCCTTCTGGGGTCCTTGGGCGTCAGCAGCCTGCTCGGGTCCATCGCCTCCGGCTGGCTGACGGACCGCTGCGATGCGCGGCTGATGTTGCTGGGGATTTTCGTGTTGCGCGGAGTGTCGCTGATGCTGCTGCCGTACAGCGGCTTCGGCATGGCCAGCCTGACCGCGTTCGCGATCTTCAACGGGGTGGAGTGGGTGGCGACCGTGCCGCCCATCGTCAAACTGTTGAATGAGGTGTTCGGCAAACAACAGGCTCCGGTCCTGGTGGCCTGGGTCTACGCCCTGCATCAGGTCGGCAGCGCCGCCGCGGCGATGGGCGCGGGGTTGTTGCGCGGTTATACCGGGGATTACCTGCTGGCTTTCCTCGCCGCGGGCGTGGCTTGTCTTTTGGCGGCGTGGCTGGTCATGCGGGTCGGCCGGATGGACCCGGCGGTCCAGCCGTCCTAGGGTTCCGCCGGCCGCGCAACGCCACGGGAATCGCATGTCACGCCTCGTCGTCGTATCCAATCGCGTCTCCCCCATTCAGGAGGGGGAAGCCACCGCTGGCGGCCTCGCCGCGGGGGTGCTGGACGCATTGAAGGGCCATGGCGGGGTGTGGTTCGGCTGGTCCGGCAACATCGCCGACAATCCGGAACCTAACCCCGCTCGGGAAGTTGGGCCGATCACGCTGTTCACGATCGATCTGTCGCGGGAACAGTACGACCAATATTATCGCGGTTTCGCCAACGGCACGTTATGGCCGGCGTTGCATTATCAGATCGGACTGGGGCGGTACGACCGAGCGGAATTCGCGGGATATAAGCGGGTGAACGAGCTGTTCGCGCGGTCGTTGTTGAAGCTGATCCGGCCGGACGATCTGATCTGGGCGCACGATTACCATTTGCTGTGTCTGGCGGATTCGTTGCGTGCGATGGGTGTGACCAATCGTTTGGGACTGTTTCTGCATATTCCGTTTCCGGGACCGGGCGTGTTCATGACGGTGCCGTGTCACGCGGAACTGATTAAATCGATGTGCCAGTACGATCTGTTGGGGTTCCAGACGGAGCAGGACCGAGCGGCGTTCGTCGATTACGCGATCCGCCATGCCGGCGGGCGAATGGTGGGCGACGGGGTGCTGTCGATCTACGATCGTATCGTGAAAACCGGTGTCTATCCGATCGGCGTGCATGTGGACGAAGTGCGGGCGCAGGCGGAATTGGCGGCCAACCGGCGGGTGGCGACGCGGCTGCGGGCGACGCTACTCGACTGGCTGATCCTGAGCGTGGACCGGCTGGATTACTCCAAGGGGCTGCGCCAGCGGTTCGTGGCCTATGAGCGGTTTCTGCAGGATTATCCGAGCTGGCATAACAACTCGACGTTCATGCAGATCGCGCCGCCGTCGCGGTCCGATATCGAGACATATCAGGAGATACGGCGGGAGCTGGAAGGGGAGGCCGGGAGGATCAACGGCCGCTTCGCCGAGGTCGATTGGGTGCCGCTGCGGTATCTGAACAAGAGTTTTCCGCGGAACGTTCTGATGCCGCTGTACGCGGAAGCGCAGGCCTGTTTGGTGACGCCGTTGCGGGATGGGATGAACCTCGTTGCCAAGGAATATGTCGCGGCGCAGAATCCGGCCGATCCGGGCGTGCTGATCCTGTCGCAATTCGCCGGTGCGGCGAATGAGTTGGATGCCGCGTTGATCGTCAATCCTTACGATGAGGAGGGGATGGCGGCGGCGATGAACCAAGCGTTCTCGATGGCGGTCGAGGAACGGCGGGAACGGCATGCGTCGATGATAGCGATCATGAAAGAAAACAGCCTGGAACGCTGGAGAGAGCGGTTTCAAGCGGATTTGCAAGGAGAAAGCCCATGAAGTTCACGGCATCCGATATTACCTATCAATCGCCGGACGGCACACCGCTGCTGGGGCGGTTGTACCGGCCCGAAGGCCCTGGTCCGTTCCCGGCGGTTCTGGAAGTGCATGGCGGCGCCTGGACGTCGGGCGATCGGTTCAACAACGTTGCCATCGCGGAGTCTCTGGCGGCCGACGGCATCGTCGTCCTTTCGATCGATTTCCGTATGCCGCCGGTCGCGCGTTATCCCGTGACGTGTCAGGACGTGAATTTGGGGATTCGCTTCCTTAAAGCGCACGCCGAGGAATATGGCAGCCGCGCGGATTTGGTTGGCGGGTTGGGCACATCCTCGGGCGGGCATTTAATTTTGTTGAGCGCGCTGCGGCCGGCCGATCCGCGGTACACCGCGTTGCCTCTGCCGGGTTCGGGTGTGGATGCGTCGCTGGCGTTCGTCATCGCGTGCTGGCCGGTGGCCGATCCGCTGAAGCGGTTCCGGGTCAAGCAGGAGGCGGGGATTACGCGTTTCGTTGCGTCGCATAACGCGTTCTTCCCGTCGATGGACGATATGGAGGACGCCAATCCGACGTTGATCCTGACGCGCGGGGAGAAGACGGCGATGCCGCCGTGTCTGGTGATTCAGGGCACGGTCGACGACAATCTGACGCCGGATATGACCAGCGGGTTCGCCTCGGCCTACGCGGCGGCGGGCGGGAAGGTGACGTTCGAAAGCTTCCCCGGCCAGCCGCATGCGTTCATTCCGGGCAACCCGACTTCGGCCGATTCGGTGCACGCGCTGTCGATGATCAAGGCGTTCGTGCACCGTAACGCGGTGTAGTGCCCGTGCGGTTCCCCGAGCCAATCAGGGTCTGTTTGGCCCTGCTTGGCGCCGCGGCGGCGCCGCCTTTGGTTATTCTCGTCGGGTCGGCGGCGATGGACGTCCCCGACGTTGCCTTCGCGATCGTGGCGTTCGTTTACGCGCTTGCTCACGCTGTCGTGCTGGGTCCTCCAGCGTATTTTCTCGCGCGACGGTTTGGACGCATCGAGTGGTGGGTCGCGCTTTTGGCCGGAGCCGCCGCCGGTATCCTGCCGATTGCCGTCGTGTCGTTTCCCTGGAGCTCCCAGGACCTGGCGAGTTTCGAACTGGGATCCCTTTTCATGGGCGGTTTTGGGGCGGTCAGCGGGTTGACGGCATGGGCGGTGTGGCGATTTTTGCCCGCCTAAATTTAGCTGCCGTCCATCCCGTGGATTTCCTGCCAGAATAAATCTTTCCAGCTATCCGGCTTGGCCTTGATCCGGCCCATCTTGAACATGAAATCCGACCATTTCGTCATCGCGCGCGGCGCGAGGATGTATTTGTAGCGCGGATCGTTCAGCAACCCGACCATCAGGTCGATATCGATCTTTCCCTTGGTGTCGGCGGCATAATATTCGGCCGTTTCCCTCGGGTGACCGGCGATGAATTCCGATGCTTCCTGCATGGCGTTCACGATGGCCTGATACAATTTAGGATTGGCATCATGGAAGCGCTTGCTGGTCCAGGCGGTGCCTCCTGTGGAAGGGCCAACGACATCCTCCGACGACAGCACCACGTGCACCGCGGGGTCGCGCAGTTGCATGTTCTGGAAAGGCGGCACGGTGAAGGCGTTCTGGAAATCGCCGCCGGGTGCCATCATCCCAGCCGTCGCGTCGGGCGGGGACATGGAGAACGTATAGCCGTCCAGCCGGTCGAACGCGGCATCCCCCCATTCCTTCGCCGCCGCCATTTGCAGCAGCACCGCCTGCGCCGACACCTTCACCGCCGGCATGGCGATACGGGCGCCCTGCTTGAAATCGCGGATCGAGCGGATGGCCGGATCGCGGGATGTCAGCAGGATCGGCTGCTGCGACATCGCGGCGATGCCCCGTACCTCCTGCGGCGTGCCTCTGGTCTTGGCCCAGATCGTCAGCAGGCCGGGAACCCCGCCCGAGGCGATATCGACCGCGCCCGACAGCAGTGCGTCGTTCATCATGTCGGGGCCGTTGAAGACGATATAGGTGATTTTGACCTCGGGAATGCCGAGCAGGGCGGCGTGTTTCTGCAGGAGGTCCTGGTGCTTCATGACGTTGAATTGCAGGTAGCCCATGCTGAACTGCTGGGCGAACCGCACTTCCGGCACGTCTGCTTTGGTTGGGCGCGCGGCGAGCAGGCCGAGGGCGAGCAGCAGGATGGCGATGGGGCGCATTGTTGGTTTCCTCTCAGGCGGCACGCGCGTGAACTTCGAAGGCCAAACGCTCCCCTAAAGCCGCGGTGGCGGTTTCCAACTCGTAATCCCGCTGCATGTTCATCCAGAACTCCGGCGTGGTGCCGAAATACCGAGCAAGGCGTATGGCTGTGTCGCCGGTGATGCCACGGCGTTCGGCGACGATGGCCTGGATGCGGGTGATAGGAACGCCGATATCCTTGGCCAAGCGGTAGGCGGTGATGCCGAGGGGCAGAAGGAATTCCTCCCGCAGTTGTTCGCCTGGGTGGATTGGCGGCAGATCGCGTGGCTGGTTCATATGCATATCCCCGATGGTCATCGACGATCACGACCGTCGGGCCGCTCTGCCTCGTCGTCCGCCGCAGCAAGCCTGTCGGCCGACGCTCGGAGCAGGTCGAGAACCGGCAGCAACGGCACGGTCTGGCCGGCCACAATCTGCGCTTTGCTACGCATGAGGCTTTCCAACCATCCAGCCGGCGCCGTAGCGCGATGTGCCGCATCTGACATTAGACGACCATAAGCGGCGTGGGATGCCCCATCAATGATTTATGCCGGAAACCCAACCCGTGACTCCGTCTCCGCCCTGCGCTAATCCCTTGCCCTTCGCGCACAATCCCAGGACCCAGAACCTCCGATCATGGCCAGCAGCAACGATATCCGCGCTACCTTCCTCGACTATTTCGCTCGCAACGGGCATCAGCCGGTGGAAAGCTCGCCCCTGGTGCCGCGCAACGACCCGACGTTGATGTTCGCGAACTCGGGCATGGTCCAGTTCAAGAATGTGTTCACCGGGCAGGAAAAGCGCGGCTACACGCGGGCGACGACGGCGCAGAAATGCGTGCGGGCCGGGGGGAAGCACAACGATCTGGATAATGTGGGCTACACCGCGCGCCACCATACGTTCTTCGAAATGCTGGGGAATTTCAGTTTTGGCGACTATTTCAAGGAACAGGCGATCCCCTTCGCGTGGGAACTGCTGACCAAGGATTTCGGCCTCGACAAATCGCGCCTACTGGTCACCGTTTACTCGGAAGACGAGGAAGCGCCGGTCATCTGGAAGAAGGTCGCCGGACTGTCGGACAGCCGGATCATCCGCATCCCGACCTCGGACAATTTCTGGCGCATGGGCGATACCGGCCCGTGCGGCCCGTGTTCCGAAATCTTCTACGACCATGGGGACCACATCCCCGGCGGCCCGCCCGGCTCCCCGGACGAAGACGGGGACCGGTTCATCGAAATCTGGAACCTCGTGTTCATGCAGTTCGAGGAAGGGCCGCCCGGCACCCGCAACCCGCTGCCGCGCCCGTCGATCGACACCGGCATGGGGCTGGAGCGTTTCGCCGCGATCCTGCAGGGCAAGCACGACAACTACGACACCGACACGCTTCGGGCGTTGATCCTCGCCAGCGCGGAAGCCACCGGGCAGGACCCGGACGGATCGCACCGCACATCGCATCGCGTGGTCGCCGATCATCTCCGTAGCAGCGCCTTCCTGATGGCCGATGGGGTGCTGCCGTCGAACGAAGGGCGCGGCTACGTTCTCCGCCGGATCATGCGGCGCGCCATGCGGCATGCCGCGATGATGGGCGCGCGGGAGCCGGTGATGCACCGGTTGGTGCCGGCTTTGGTGCGGCAGATGGGCGCGGCGTATCCGGAACTCGGGCGCGCCGAAGACCTTATCATCGATACGCTGAAGCTGGAGGAAACCCGCTTCAAGCAACTCCTGGATCGCGGCCTGCACTTGCTGGCCGAGGAAACCGGCCATCTCGGCGACAAGGAAGCGCTGCCGGGCGCCGTGGCGTTCCGGCTGTACGACACGTTCGGCTTCCCGCTAGACCTGACGCAGGACGCGTTACGCGAACAAGGCCGCACCGTGGACCTGGAAGGCTTCGAAGCCGCCATGGCCGAACAGCGCCGCCGCGCACGCGCCGCTTGGGCGGGATCGGGCGAGGCCGCCACGGAACGCGTGTGGTTCGAAATCAAGGAAGAGGTCGGGGCGTCGGACTTCCTCGGCTACTCCACGGAAAGCGCCGAAGCCGCCATCCTGGCCATCGTGGCCGGTGGCGCGTCGGCGCAGAAGGCTGGGGTGGGGACCGAGGTCGCGGTCGTGCTGAATCAAACCCCGTTCTACGGCGAAAGCGGCGGTCAGGTCGGGGACATGGGCGCGATCACCGGCGCCGATGGGCTGAGGATCGTCATCACCGACACGCAGAAGAAGCTGGGAGACCTGTTCGTACATCTCGGCCGCGTCGAGGCCGGTGTGGCGACCGTGGGCGCCGCCGTTGTCGCGTCCGTCGATCATGGGCGGCGGTCGGCGATCCGCGCGCACCACTCCGCCACCCATCTCCTACATGAGGCGCTGCGCCGGAAGCTCGGCACCCATGTGCAGCAGAAAGGCAGCTTGAACGCGCCCGACCGGTTGCGCTTCGACGTCAGCCAGCCTCGGCCGATCACGGCGGAGGAACTGTCCTGGGTGGAAACCCAGGTGAACGCCCGCATCCGCGAAAATACCGAAGTCACCACCCGCCTGATGACCCCCGAAGCCGCCGTCGCCCTCGGCGCGATGGCACTGTTCGGCGAGAAATACGGCGATGAGGTCCGCGTCGTCGGCATGGGCGCGCCGGACGACGGCAAGGCGAACTGGTCGGTGGAACTCTGCGGCGGCACGCATGTTCGCCGTACCGGCGATATCGGTTATTTTCGGATTGTCGCGGAAAGCGCCGTCGCCGCCGGCGTGCGGCGGATCGAAGCCGTGACCGGCGCCTCGGCCGAGACGATGGTCATGGAACGCGAAGGGCGGTTGAACGAGGTCGCCGTGGCGCTGCGGGCGTCTCCGGCGGAACTGGCGGACCGCGTGGCGGCGCTGCTGGAAGACCGGCGCAAGCTGGAACGGCAGGTCGCGGAGCTGCAGAAGAAGCTCGCGACCGGTGGGTCGGCGGCGGCGGTGGAAGACATCGGCGGCGTGAAATTCTCCGGCCGCAACATGGGCGAAGTCCCGGCGCGCGACCTGAAAGGCTTGGCGGAGGCCATCGGCAAGCAGATGGAATCCGGCGTCGTCGCATTGGTCTCCACCGCCGAGGGCAAAGCCAGTATCGTCGTCGGCGTGTCGGCCGATCTTGCCGGACGGTTCAACGCGGTCGATCTGGTGCGTGCGGCCTCCGCGGCGGTCGGCGGCAAAGGCGGCGGCGGCCGCCCCGACATGGCGCAGGCCGGCGGCCCGGATGGCGCCAAGGCGGATGAGGCCTTGGCGGCGGTCCGGGCGGCTTTGGGTTAGGGGACGGGCCGCGCCGGGCTTAAGCCCGGCGCCAAACTTCCCCATCCAGAACAACTTTCCCCTCGATCTCCATCTTCATCAGATGCGCGAGCACATTCCGCTCCGCCGCGCGGCGAAGGCGGGGATCGACCTGGGAATAGAGCGTGTCCATGATCGTGTAGGTGCTGGCCGGCCCGTCCTGCAGCTTGCGGGCGATGGCCTGCTCGCGCATCTGGCGGTGCACGAGAAGGTCTTTCACCAAAGCCCGCGGATCGCGCAATGCCGGCCCGTGACCCGGCAAGAATACGTCGTCCTCCCGCTTCAGCAGCAGGTCGAGGCTGTCGAAATACGCCTTCATGTCGCCACCCGGCGGGCTGACGATGCTGGTGGACCAGGACATTACGTGATCGGCGCTGAACAGCACCCGGTCGCCGTTCTTCGCCGGGACGCCGAAGCACAGATGATCCAGCGCATGGCCCGGCGTGTGCAGCGCGAGCAGCCCCGCGACTGAGTCGCCATCCGCCAGCTTGATATCAGCGTCGAACGTCTCCAGCCCGCTAACCTTGAACCCCACGCTCGGCGCGCCGCACTTGTCCTGCAACTGCGCCAGCCCGCCGACATGGTCGTGATGCGTGTGGCTGATCAGGATGTGGGAGATGTTGCCCCCCGTCTCCCGCATGATCGCGTCGATGTGTTCGGGATGATCCTCGGGGCCGGGGTCGAGCACGACGGTGCCGGCCGAGGTCTCAATGAGATAGGTGTTGGTGCCGAAATAGGTCATCGGGCCGGGGTTGTTGGCCACGATGCGGCTGATCCCGGGCAGGACCGGCAGGTTCACGTCCCGGACGGGTTCCGGTTCGGTCAGAAAGGGCATGGGGTTCTCACTTCGTCGGTTTGGTGTCGTTGGCGGGAACGGGGTTCACGACGGCGGTGATGGTGTCGCGCAGCACGGTGACTTTCAGGTTCGGCGCGATCTCGACCTCGATCTCGTTGCCGGGGACCTGCTTGCCGTCCTTGTCGTTGATCATCGCCACTTTCTGCACGACGCCCAGAATGCCGCCGCCGGTCACGACCTTGTCGCCCCGCTTCAGCGCCGCCAGCATCGCACGCATTTCCTTCTGTTTCTGCTGCTGCGGGCGGATCAGCAGGAACCAGAACACGCCGAAAATCATCACCAGCGGCAAAAACTGGCTCGCGCTGCCGAACATGGCGGTGAAGTCCTGGGCGTAGGCGGGGGAGATGAACATGAGGGGTCCTTGCGGTGAACGAGGCGGGACCATACTTTCCGCCCCCCTCCCGTCAAGCACCAACGGATTTTCGCACGCCATGGATCAAAGCCTTCTCGCCCTTGTCACACGGATTGCCGACGCGCTGGACCGGCTGGCCCCGCCCGTGGCACCGCCCGTCACGTTGGAGGGCGCGGATGCGTTCGTCTGGCATCCGGGTCCGGCCGCGCATCTGGCGCCGGTCACGCGGGTGTCGCGCGTCGATATCGGGCTGCTGAAGGGCGTCGATCACCAGAAGGGGATTCTGCTGGAGAACACCCTGCGCTTCGCCCGCGGCCTGCCGGCGAACAACACCATGCTGTGGGGCGCCCGCGGCATGGGCAAATCGTCGTTGGTGAAAGCGACTCACGCCGTCGCCAACCAGGAAACCCCCGGCTGCCTGGCGCTGATCGAAATCCATCGCGAAGATATCCGCACCCTGCCGGACCTGCTGAATGTCCTGCGCGCCCAGCCCCGCCGCTGCCTGATCCTGTGCGACGACCTGTCGTTCGAGCGGGAGGACAGCGACTACAAGGCCCTGAAATCCGTCCTCGACGGCGGCATCGAGGGCCGGCCGGAGAACGTGCTGTTCTACGCGACCTCCAACCGCCGGCACCTGATGCCGCGCGACATGATAGAGAATGAGCGTGCGACGGCGATCAACCCGTCCGAGGCGACCGAGGAAAAAGTGTCGCTGTCCGACCGTTTCGGGTTGTGGCTGGGCTTCCACAACTGCGATCAGGCAACCTATTTCGCGATGATCGAAGGCTACGCTGCCGATTTGAACCTGCCGGCGACGGTGGAGGAACTGCACGCCCACGCGATCGAATGGTCGATGACCCGCGGTGCGCGGTCGGGCCGCGTGGCGTGGCAGTGCATTCAGGACATCGCTGGCCGGCTCGGCGTCCGTCCCGCGGCGTGACCGCCGCTTGGTCGTTGCGTCGCCGATAATAACGGTATAAAACCGGTGGCGAACGGCTGAACGGGAGACACGATCATGGACAAAGAACTGGCGTGCAAGCTGCTACAGGCCTGTAACCTTTCGTACCTTATCCGGGTCGAGACCGGGAAAATCGCGCCAGGACCCGACGCGGACACGCTGATGAGGGCCATCGGGATCGATCCCGCATCGGTCAAGATCATCGTGCATGGCGCCAATCTGATCGATGCCTGCTTCTTCGCGAAGACCCTCGGTGGCGATGGCATCCTGGCCTTTCGCGGTACGTTGCCGCCGAACGAGGCCCAGGGCGCGATCGAGGACCTGTTCGCGGTGGCCAAGGATTGGATGCAGGACGCCGAAGCGGCGCTGGTCGCCGATCCGGATTTCGGCGGCAAGGTTCATTTCGGCTTCCGGCACGCCTTGGAGGGCATGTGGGACGACATCAAGGCCTTCGTCCGCAACAGCGGGATCAAGAACCTGTATGTGACCGGCCACAGCAAGGGCGGTTCATTGTCGCATTTGGCCGCGTATCGGCTGGCACGTACCGTGATGCCCGTGGCTGGTGTTTACAGTTT
>Ga0214180_1000596_pt1 | contig 12790 bp, 10 predicted proteins | sample TroBogEpilimnion_22_FD_153018 | JGI IMG/M metagenome (GOLD analysis project Ga0214180, IMG submission 153018) | Freshwater microbial communities from Trout Bog Lake, WI - 16OCT2007 epilimnion | ecosystem: Environmental > Aquatic > Freshwater > Lake > Epilimnion/Euphotic zone | place: Trout Bog... | reverse complement strand
TTGCATCGATTCACGGCTCTCATCAATCCCTTCGCACCCGGCGTCTACAAATTAGCTGGATGGCAACCAGCTCACTCCGTAATGGGGCTGGCAAGCGGTGGTTTATTTGGTGAAGGCCTCGGAGCGAGTAGGCAAAAGTGGGGCAATCTTTCCGAGGCTCACACAGATTTTATTTTCTCTGTGCTTGGCGATGAATTGGGTCTGATCGGAACAATTGTTGTGATCTGTTTATATGCAGCGTTGATTTATGCAATTTATCGAACTGCCATGAACACGCGAGATCTCTTTGATCGGTACGCATGTGCAGGAATCGCCACCTGGCTTCTTATGCAAGTGCTGATCAACGTTGGCTCTGCAATCGGCGTATTGCCGGTAGTAGGAGTTACCTTGCCATTTATTAGTTACGGCGGATCATCTCTGATAGCCAATTTTCTGGGAATTGGTTTTGTCTTGCATGTTGCAAGAAAAGAGCCTGCTATTAAATCTTCGCTTTCAGTTGCGCGAGCAAATAAAAGAGCCAAGAAGGTAAAGATGGCCAAACAGGGCGAAAAAGGCCAGGCCAAGTAAGTGAGCAAACAGCGCATCGTTTTCGCCGGAGCTGGTACAGCGGGCCACGTTGAGCCAGCTTTGGCTGTTGCAAGGTGGATATCGCAAGAAGATCCAACAATTGGCATCACATTCATCGGAACAAAGAGCGGCGTTGAGAACACTTTGGTTCCACAAGCAGGCTTTAATTTGGAGTTAATAACTAAAGCAGCGTTCCCTCGTAAGTTGGATTTCGCTCTATTTACATGGCCGTGGAAATTCGCGCAGTCGCTGATGCAAACGCGTTCAATCGTGCAAGGTGCATCGCTTCTCATAGGCTTTGGGGGATATGTCTGTGCCCCTGCATACCTCATGGCGAAAATGAATAAAGTTCAATTTCTTATCCATGAGGCTAATGCCAAAGCAGGAATGGCGAATAAATTCGGAGCTGCGCTTGGCGGAACTCCACTCGTTGCTTTTAAAGGCGACAATCAAACATTCAAAGATCCTCTAGAAGTTGGAATTCCACTTCGCGCGTCCATCACTCACATAGCAAGGCTCATGCCGCAAGAGCGCGAGAAATTGCGGGCAGAATCGCTCATTGCACTTGGGCTAGATCCTGCTAAGCCAACACTCCTTATTTTCGGCGGATCATTGGGCTCGATGAAATTTAATGATGCTATCCAAGGCGCTCTCGAATATGTTTTGGGTATTGGTGTCCAAGTGATTCATGGCGTTGGAAGTAATAATGCACTTCCGGCGGCGCAGCAAGGGTATGTACCGCTCTCTTATATTTCCGATATGGCACAGGCTTATGCGGCTGCAGATTGTGTAATCTCGCGGAGTGGTGCAGTCACCACGACTGAGACCGGCGTACTTGGACTTTATAGCATCTACATACCTTTAGAAATTGGAAATGGTGAGCAGCGAGTGAACGCCGAGATTGTCGCTTCTCAAGGTGGTGGAGAGATCGTGAGTAACTCTGATTTCACTGCTGAGTTCATTCTGGCCAATATCCATAACTGGTTTGAGAAGGCAGATGCCTATCGAAGCACTGGTAGCAAAGTTGATTTTCCGCTTGATGCAGCCATGCGAATTGGAATAAAAGCCTTAGCTCAATTGCGAATTGTTTCCAAGATGCAAGGTGCCAGCCGCGCACATACTGGCAGGAAAAGGCGATGAGAGAAGATCGTGCAGCGTTAGCAATCGCCCTTAAGGATAAGTGCGTTCATTTTGTTGGTATTGGCGGCTCAGGAATGAGCGGACTGGCACGTATCATGTTGGCTCAAGGCATTGCGGTGAGTGGTTCTGACATCAAAGAGAGCACCGCTCTCACGACTTTAGAGAATCTTGGAGCAAAAATTTTTGTAGGCCATCACGCGACAAATATCGATGGTGCTGATCTTCTCGTGACTTCCGGCGCAATCAATGAGAGCAATCCAGAGGTTAAAGCTGCACGAGAAAACCAGATTCAGATTATTACAAGGGCGCAAGCTTTGGCATTGCTGATGGCAGATACGCGTTCAGTTGCAGTTGCAGGCACTCATGGCAAAACAACGACCACGTCGATGTTAACTGTTGCGCTGCAAAGTGCCGGGCTTGACCCATCGTTTGCAATTGGCGGCATGATCAATAGTTCTGGCGTTAATGCGCATCAAGGTACTGGCGATGTATTTGTGGCAGAGGCGGATGAATCTGATGGTTCCTTTGTTGTTTATCATCCCCTCGGCGCAATCATCACAAATATTGAACTCGATCACGTTGATCACTTCACATCTCTTGATGCGGTCTATGAAGTATTTCTAGAATTTGTCTCCACAATCCGCCCTGGTGGCTTCTTGATTGCGTGTGGTGACGATGCTGGAGTAATAGAACTCCTCAAACGGGTAGCGCGAACTGACATCGCAATATTTACTTACGGCACAGGCGATTGTGATTTTCAGATCTCGAGAATTCACATGGAACCGCTGAAGAGTTTCGCGCGAGTAAGTAAAAACGGAAAGATGTTGCCGGAACTCACACTCGCCATTCCTGGTGAGCACAACATTTTCAACGCAGTGGCTGCACTTGCTGCAGGTATGGCGCTGGGAGTAGATGCTGGTGATCTGATTGAAGGCCTCTCACGCTACTCTGGTTCACGGCGTCGCTTTGAGCGCAAAGGCTCGGTTGCTGGTGTCGACGTTATCGATGACTATGGCCACCATCCCACGGAGATAACTGTCGTCTTAGAAACAGCTCGCAGATACGTTGGCAGCGGCAAAATCAGAGTTCTATTCCAACCCCACAGGTACTCACGCACTCAGGCCTTCGCGCATGAATTCGCGCAAGCGCTCTCGCTGGCAGATGAGGTCTATGTTCTCGATATTTATGCTGCGAGCGAGCTACCTATCCCAGGGGTGAGTTCGCTGCTGATTATCCGTGAGATGGCTGGTGAGAAGGCACATTTTGAACCCTCTATGGTCGATGCCGTGCGCAAAGTCGTGTCTGCCAGTAATCCTGGCGATCTGGTCATTACATTAGGGGCTGGAGATGTCAGCTCATTAGCCCCAGTGATTGTGCAGGAACTTGAAGAGAAAAATCTTGAAGCGAAAAACGGGTAAGCAGAAATTTTCGCCAAAACTCAAGCGACTTCCGGGAATCTCCCTCGCAGTCATTTTGATTGCCTTAGCAGCTTACGGCTTGGGTTGGTCTGATCTCTTAGCAGTCAAGAGCATTGTGATAAGCGCGGGAAATGAAGAATCCCTCATTACTCAGACTCTGATCCCCGGTGTAATTCATAATGGAGAACCACTAGCGCGCGTTGATGTTGCTGCTATCTCTCGAAAACTTTCGAATCTGAGCTGGGTTGCAAAATCCACGATATCTCGCAATTGGCTCTCACATAAAGTGAGCATCACTGTAGATATCAGAAAGCCGGTCGCCTCTTTTGTTGCCGCTGATTCCACCACTCACTATCTCGATCTGCACGGTGTTGAATTTGAATTGCCAGCTCCAGACACAACGGTGCCAACAATCAATTTCAGTCAGTCCAGCCAGTCCAGTCAGGCAAGTCAAGGCGCTGAGCAAATGGCCGCGCTCTTGGTGCAGCAGATTCCCGCAGCAATCATTGCTGGAATGGACTCGCTCACTATCGATTCGCAGGACAACGCCTCGATGGTGGCCAGTGTCGGCGCACATCACAACATCACGATCATCTGGGGAGATGCCACGTCGATGGGGTTGAAAGTGAACGTTTTAATGCATCTTTTGGCTTTACCAGAGAATGCAAAGATCACGAAGGTTGATCTCACCAATCCGCTTTCACCTATCGTGCGGTAATCTCGTGCAGTAATCTCGTGCGGTAATCAGCAGATGAAATAACTCTCAATTATTCCTTGAGGTATTGACCTACCCTTTCATCGTGTCGGTATTTGATTGCCCTACACGAGAGTCTTACTTTTGCGCATCGAAAGTTAACGCGCTCGAAGTCTCTAGTAGAGATTGAGGGTCCAAGGAGAGGCGTATCGTGGCAACACCGCAAAATTATTTAGCTGTCATCAAAGTAGTAGGTATTGGTGGTGGAGGAGTCAATGCTGTCAATCGAATGATTGAGGCAGGCCTCAAGGGTGTTGAATTTATTGCGATCAATACCGATGCACAGCAACTCATTATGAGTGATGCAGATGTGAAATTAGATATCGGTCGTCAATCCACTCGCGGACTAGGTGCAGGAGCTGCACCAGAAGTTGGTCGCCAAGCTGCACTCGATCATGCTGAAGAGATTGAAGAAGTTCTGCGCGGTGCAGATATGGTCTTTGTTACCGCAGGTGAAGGTGGCGGAACGGGAACTGGTGGTGCACCAGTTGTAGCAAAGATTGCTAAAGATCTTGGAGCGCTTACTGTCGGTGTTGTCACCAAGCCATTTTCATTTGAAGCTAAACATCGCACCGCTCAAGCGGTTGATGGAATCGCTAAGTTGCGTGAAGAAGTCGACACACTCATCGTTATTCCAAACGATCGCTTGCTCGCTATCTCCGATCGTTCCATCACGGCAGTCGAAGCTTTTCGCAGCGCTGATCAAGTGTTGCTTTCTGGTGTTCAAGGAGTTACCGATCTCATCACAACGCCAGGACTTATCAATTTGGACTTTGCTGATGTCAAGAGCGTGATGGCAGGAGCAGGTTCTGCATTGATGGGTATCGGTTCAGCTCGCGGAGAAGCTCGCGCAACTCGCGCTGCAGAGTTAGCTATTGCAAGCCCACTTCTTGAAGCTTCGATTGATGGCGCCCGCGGAGTCTTGCTCTCTATCGCAGGTGGTTCAGATCTTGGTCTCTTTGAATTATCAGAAGCTGCAGAGCTCGTTGCTAAGTCAGCTCACCCAGATGCGAATATAATTTTCGGAACTGTGATTGACGATGCTCTTGGTGATGAAGTGCGCATTACTGTCATTGCTGCTGGCTTCGATGGCGGTGAGCCTAAGAAGGTTTCTATGCCTCAGATTGATGCTGCCGCCTTGAGCGGTCAGGCTGATCCCATTCCTGCCAACGATCCAATCGCTGTGGCGATGGACTCTCGCAATGTGGAAGATACTCAGGAATTCACAATCCCTCCTCGCCGCTTGATTACTTTTGAGTCTGGGATCAACGAGGAAGAGATCGACGTCCCTGATTTCATGAAATAGCTCTGACTTAAAAAATATGAAGCCAGGTGAGATGAAGAATTCAACAGCTGGTCTTTCATGAGCAAGTTATTTTTTACTTCCCAAGGCTTGGGAGATATGAAATCTCAAGCCAATAGGGAGGCTGTCACCGCTTGGGCTTGCCTTCCTCGTATTATTTTCATGGAGCAGAACCATAGCGATCTCGTCGCTTTTCTCGACGAGAGTCTTATCAATGATCCCAACCATGTGGTGCATGCCGATGCAATTGTGACGAATGTGCGGGGAGTTGGACTCGCAGTATTAAGCGCAGATTGCTTGCCAATTTTGGTGGAAAGCGACGGTGTAATCGCAGCTATCCACGCTGGCAGGCTTGGTGTGGAAAATGGAATTATCTCTAACACTATTAACCTCATGCGTAACTACAGCGATTCGCTTATGCGAGCCGTGATAGGTCCAGCAATTTGCCAGAGGTGTTATGAAGTCAGTGCCCAGATGTATGAAGAGTTTGTCGCTTTGCACCCGCATGCACAAACAACCGTGCAAAGCCATGCACTCGATTTGAAGGCTGAGGCTCGATATCAGCTATTGAGCCTTGGCGTTGAAGTTGTGGATACACAACTTTGCACTCAGTGTGGCTCTGACTACTACTCCTATCGCGGAAGTAAAACTGCCGAACGTATTGCAGGAGTTGTGGCGCTCTGATGATGCAAGAAATGAGCGATATCGACATTCGGGAGCGCAAAGCGGAGATTGCTAGAGCTCTTGCCGACGTACGCAGAGAGATTCGAGCGGCGCTACTAGCCACAGCTCGCCCTGAGGATTCCCTCACGCTGATTGCTGTGACGAAAAATTTTCCTGCAGGTGATATTCGCGCTTTGTATGAATTGGGGGAGCGTCACTTCGGTGAAAATCGGGAGCAGGAAGCCCATGCTAAATATGAAGAACTTCATACAGAACTGTCAGATGCCCACTGGCATTTTCAGGGCCAGATACAGAGTCGTAAGATTCCACGTATCGCCTCGTGGGCTAGTTATGTCCATTCGTTAGACGACCTCGCACATGCCGCCAAGTTTGCAACACAACCAAAAATTCCGGAATTTTTTCTGCAAATTAACCTCGAACCGGAGCGAACAGATCGCGGTGGTGTCACCCTTGAGGATGCGAAGGATTTTTGCCGACAACTTCCGCCGGCAGCGTCCCAGCGTTTGGTGGGGCTCATGACGGTAGCTCCACTGGAGCGTGACCCTGATGATGCGTTTTCGGAAGTCCGCAATCTGCGCGATGAATTAGTGACCACCTGGCCACAGCTGAAATCACTCTCGATGGGTATGAGCAGTGACTTCGAGAGCGCCATTCGAAACGGCGCGACACACATTCGGGTGGGTAGTTCAATACTCGGTTCGCGAACCCAACTAGCCTAAAATTCTCATATGCCTAACGTATTTAAGAAAGCTGCAAATTACCTCGGACTCGTCGACCAAGATGAAGAACTTGATCTTCCGGTTGCCGTTGAGGAGCCTCGACGTAATGTTCGCGCAGTCCCTCAAGCCCAGAGCGTTGCTCCAGTACGTCCAAGCTTCACACGACAGGCAGCGCCAGTAGCTTCCACTCCGGTGCGTCCAGTTGCAGCAACTCCGGTTGCTCCTGCACACCAAGAAGTTCTGCCTATCATGGATCAAATTTTCACAATTCATCCACGTTTCTACAATGAGGCACGCAATGTTGGCGAGCGTTATCGTGAAGGACAGCCAGTGCTGATGAATCTGACTGATATGGAAGAGTCAGAGCGCAAGCGCTTGGTGGATTTTGCATCAGGATTGGTCTTCGGACACCATGGCAGCATTGAGCGTGTAACGTCAAAAGTATTCTTGCTTACACCGCCAAATGTTCGTGTCAGCACAGATACCAAAACCGCTGCTGCTGAAGCATCATTTTTTAACCAGAGCTGACCAGAGTTCATTAGTCGCTGCGGCTTCGCCACAACAATTCCGATTGTAGGTAGCACCATATGTTCCTAAGAAGCGCTCTGGTTTGGGTACTTCAGATATTTCTCATCTCACTCTTTGCGCGTGTGATTTTGGACTACATCCGGATGTTTTCGCCTTCGTGGCGTCCACGGGGCATCATTTTGGCGATTGCTGAATTTGTTTATGCCATCACCGATCCTGTGATGAAATTTGTCCGACGCTTTATCCCGCCACTGCGCCTAGGCCCAGTGGCTATCGATATCTCTTTTATTCTGATCTTTATCGTTGTGCAGTTACTGATATCGGTCGCACGCGGTTAATAGCCTTTTAACTATTAGCGCGAGTAATTTCTAGACTTAAACCAAGTTCATTTGCTGCAGAAGCGAGATCTTTACTCTCTGCAATACTTAGTGCAAGCACTTCAGCAGCAATCTCACTTTCATACCGTGCGATAGCCGCGGCAACATCCGCACCTGCCGACCAACGTACATGGATCCGATCACTGATATCAAAATCTGAGCTCTTGCGTGCTTCCTGAATAGTGCGAATTACCTCGCGCATAAGTCCAGCCTGAAGTAATTCTGGGGTCAGCTCAAGGTCGAGCGCGACGCTCTCACCGGCATGACTGGCAACAGACCATCCTTCTTTTGGAGTCTCGGTGACAACGAGATCATCGATCGTGATGGTGGCAACCTTTTCTCCGGATTCATGGGATTGACCAAAGTTGATCTCATATCCTTGCGGACCAGCTGCTCGAACCCGCGACACGAGATCATTAGGGTCGGCTTGTGTGATGGCAGAGGCGATCGCTTGGACATCAGCGCCATAGCGCGCACCGATATTTCTGAAGTTAGCTTTGAGTAAGACACTGACAAGATCTGCGCCTTGAGTGGATAGATCATCTAACTGCAAGACGTTAAGTTCATCTGTGATTTGATCACGAATCTCTTGTGACATTGAGCCATATCCAGCTGCTGAAACTAGAGCACGCGAGAGCGGCTGGCGGATTTTGATCTTTGATTCAGCGCGCGCAGCTCGACCTAGTTCAACGAGTCGACGTGAGAGCGCAACTTCGCTACTGAGTTTCTCATCCACCAAAGATGCATCGCTCGTTGGGAAAGAGGTGAGATGAACTGACTCGACTTCTGTCGCCTCACCTTGTCGGATGAGAACCTGCCAGACATGTTCGGTGATGAATGGCACCATCGGTGACATCAACTGAGTTAGGACTTTGAGTGAGTGATACAACGTGATAAGCGCACCGCTCTCGCCATCCCAGAAGCGACGACGGGAACGGCGGACATACCAGTTTGATAGATCATCAATGAACGCTGCTAGTAAGCGGCCAGCTTCTTGCGAATCAAAATCTGCGTAAGCCTGATCGACTTTAGCGATAAGGGCATTGAGCTCAGAGATAATCCACTTATCCATGGTGTTAGTAGGGTGATTTACCTGTGAACTGAAATCTGCTGGCACGGTGAAATCCGAGGCGTTGGCATAGAGCGAGAAGAAGGAGACCGTGTTCCAGTAAGTAAGCAAGGTTTTGCGAACAACGTCGGAGAGCGCATCATGTCCGACACGTCTCGCGCTCCACGGTGAACCTGCTGCAAGCATGTACCAGCGAACTGCATCTGCGCCATGCTGATCCATCAACGGGATTGGCTGCAGCACATTGCCAAGGTGCTTGCTCATCTTGCGACCATCTTTATCCAAGATGTGACCAAGACAGAGCACGCTCTTGTATGAGGATTGATCAAATACCAAGGTTCCAATAGTCATTAGCGTGTAGAACCAGCCACGCGTCTGATCGATAGCTTCGCAGATGAAATCGGCGGGATACGCCGCTTTGAAGGTATCGACGGAGCCTTCTTTATGAGGATAACCCCATTGCGCAAATGGCATCGCACCAGAGTCATACCAGCAGTCGATGACTTCACTGACGCGAGTCATAGTCTCGGAGCACTCCGGGCATGGGAAAGTGATGTCATCGACGAATGGGCGATGAGGATCGGTATGCGAAAGATCTTGACCGGAGAGTGTTGATAATTCAGCGAGTGAACCAATGCAGTGCAAGTGGTCGTTGCCACAGCGCCAGAGTGGCAATGGCGTACCCCAATAGCGATTACGCGAAACTGCCCAGTCGATATTGTTTTCTAGCCAATCACCGAAGCGACCTGTTTTGATCGTTTCTGGATGCCAATCTGTCAGCGCATTTTGCGCCAACAGCTGCTCTTTAATTGCGGTTGTTCGGATATACCACGATGGTTGTGCGTAATACATCAGCGGTGTGTGACAGCGCCAGCAATGTGGGTAGGAGTGTTCAAATTGTTGATGCTTAAAAAGGATTCCTCGGGCCTTCATATCTTTGATGATGGCTTTGTCGGCATCTTTAAAAAACACGCCGCCAACTAAGGGGATCTCAGGGTTAAATGTTCCATCTGGCGCCATTGGATTGACTACAGGCAAGTTGTAGCGACGACAGACCAACAAGTCATCGGCACCAAAGGCAGGAGATTGGTGGACTAAGCCTGTTCCATCTTCGGTTGTGACATAGTCAGCAAGCACAATGAAATGCGAGTCCGGAATCTCGATGAGATCAAATGGGCGCTTATAAGTAATGTGTTCGAGTTCGCTACCCTTGAAGGTTGCAATCACGCGAGCGTTCTCGCCCAGGATATGTGCAAGGGGAGCGGCTACAACTAGTCGCTCGCTCTTCCCCTCTTGGTCAGGGTTTTCGCGGTCGCCCACTTCAAGAACTTGGTAATCAACGTCAGGATGGACTGCAACTGCAGTATTTGAAATTAAGGTCCATGGAGTTGTCGTCCAGACTAAGAAACTTGCGCCAAGCTCTGAGATCACACCTGACGTAGCTGGAAAGCGAACGTAGACAGATGGGTCTTGAACCGTTTCATACCCTTGCGCAAGTTCGTGATCAGAAAGACCAGTCCCACAACGAGGGCAATATGGAGCAACTCGATGATCTTGAACGAGCAAGCCCTTATTCCAAATTTGTTGGAGCGACCACCAGACACTCTCCACATACTCCGGCGACATGGTCCAGTAGGCCTCATCAAAATCGACCCAAAAACCCATGCGGCGAGTCATGGTTGTGAACTCATCTACGTGGCGCTGCACCGATTCACGACACTTCTCGTTGAACGCTGCGATGCCGTATTTCTCAATGTCACCTTTGCCGGAAAAGCCGAGCTCCTTTTCAACAGCAATCTCTACCGGTAAGCCATGGCAATCCCAGCCAGCTTTACGAGTAACAAGCTTGCCCTTCATGGTGTGATACCGAGGGAAGAGATCCTTAAATACTCGGGCCTCAATATGGTGGGTACCAGGGGAGCCATTTGCTGTGGGTGGTCCTTCATAGAAAGTCCAGTGCGGGGCATCAGCCCTGGCTTGCAGCGTCTTGGCAAAGATGTTGGCAGAATCCCAGAAAGAGAGAATTGCGTGTTCGGTGGCGGGCAGGTCGATCGCCGGGGCGAGGGTAGGAAACCCTGCCTTTGGAGTGCCAGAATCCTGCGCCACTACTCTCTCCCGCCTGCTTGACTACACACTTGACTAGAAAATGGACAAATTATCCGTTTAGGGTGGTGAGTCTAGCGCGGCGAAGTTGGTATTTCAGGCTCCTTGCGCCTAGCCTACTCAGGCTGTGGTCCTGTCTTAGGCCACATGGGCATGTTCATATGAACCAGACTCAAATGAACCAGACTCAGAAGAAGATCAAAACGCTAGCACATACGAGAAAGCACTAGAGAAGCGATAGTTGACATGGCAGATAAAGCTAAGAAGACCGCAACTTCAGTTTTGAAAAAGGCGGTCAGCAAGGTCGTAGGTAAGACTGCAGCTAAATCCACAAGCACGTCCACCGCAAAAAAAGCTTCTGTCGCTCCTACCGCTGTAAAGAAAGTTGCTAAATCAGTGCCAACAACATCTTCTAAGAGTGCCGCTCCAGTGAAAAAGGCTGCTCCAGCCAAAAAGGCTGCGCCTGTTAAAAAAGCCGCACCAGCCAAGAGTGCCGCTCCAGCGAAAAAGGCTGCTCCAGCCAAGAAAGCTGCCGCTGTTGCTAAGGCCGCACCAGCCAAAAAGAGTGCAGTGCGCTCGCCAAACATTGTTAAACCTCAGCTCGCCAAGCGCAGCCCTGCTAAACCTTTCCCTGCAAAACTTCAGAGCACAACCACCGGTGACTCAACTACGATCACTGTTACTCCGCGTGAAGTCAGCGCCGGACCAGAAGTTGTTATTGAAGAACGCCGCTTAGTGATGCCACCTCCACCACGCCCGGTGAAGAGCGCAAAGAAGGCAAGCGCACTCAAGCCCATTAAATCAGCACCAGCGCCGCATGTTGCCACCGATGCAGAAAGTTCATGGACTGCAGCAGAGTTAAAGGCGATGCGCAGTGAGTTGAGTAAAGAACTCGTACGCCTCAAGGCAGAACTACAGGATGCCGAGGGTGAGATGGATGATTTAATCTCTTCAGCCGGAGTGGGCGCAGGCGATGATCAAGCAGACGCTGGTGCAAAGACTTTTGAACGCGAACACGAGATGTCTCTCGTTTACAACGCGCGAGATATGGTCTTGCAAACTGAGCGTGCAATCGAGCGCATCGATACCAAGACCTATGGCCGATGTGAAGAGTGCGGTAATCCAATTGGCAAAGCGCGTCTTCAGGTTTTTCCGCGAGCTACGCTCTGCATGGTCTGTAAGCAGAAAGAGGAACGTCGCTGAGAAAATCAGCTTCCCATCTTCGAGCCATTAAGTCGCTTTCCTACGCCCTCTTCCTTGCCTTTGGGTGCGATTATGTTTCCAAATCACTTGCAGTAAAAGAGCTCACTCCCGGCGCTCATAAAGTGTTGGGAACTTTGCTCCAATGGGAGCTGGTAGACAACTCGGGTGCGGCATTTAGTTTGGGTCGAGGATTTGGCGACGGTGCAGGTATCTTCCTTTCGCTCATTTCAATTCTTGCGCTAGCCGCGATATTTATTTTTGCGCGCTCTATTACCTCGCGCAAATGGGGAGTCGCACTGGGTCTTCTAGCTGGTGGCATCTGTGGAAATTTGAGCGATCGCATCTTTCATTCCCCCTACTGGTTTCGGGGCGAGGTTGTCGATTGGATCAAGGTGCCACACTGGCCGGTATTTAATTTCGCCGATTCCTCTATCCTTCTCTCAGCAGTCGCAATTGCTCTGTTGTTGATGAATAATGTGAAACCGAGGACTTTTGATGAGTGATCAATCTGCTGTTGTACCCGAGACGCAAGGACGAGAGCACAGAGTTCTCTCTATTCCAGAAGGTCTTGACCAAGAGCGTATTGATGCGGCGATTGCTCGACTTCTTGGACTCTCGCGTTCCGCGGTTGTTGATCTGATCGAAGCAAGTGAAGTTACGCGTAACGGCAAAGTGGCAAGCAAGTCCGAAAAAGTAGCAACCGCAGATGTTGTTGAGATTCTTATGCCGGCTGCAAAAAATGCGCCGACGTTAGTTGCTACCCCTATTGATGGTTTGGATGTGGTGTACAACGACGATCACATCATCGTTATCAACAAGCCTGTTGGTGTGGCAGCGCACCCAAGTCCGGGCTGGCGTGGACCGACTGTGATCGGCGCAATTGTCGGCGCTGGTTACAACGTCTCTACAAGTGGCGCAGCTGAAC
>Ga0214180_1000594_pt1 | contig 12803 bp, 16 predicted proteins | sample TroBogEpilimnion_22_FD_153018 | JGI IMG/M metagenome (GOLD analysis project Ga0214180, IMG submission 153018) | Freshwater microbial communities from Trout Bog Lake, WI - 16OCT2007 epilimnion | ecosystem: Environmental > Aquatic > Freshwater > Lake > Epilimnion/Euphotic zone | place: Trout Bog... | reverse complement strand
TCCGCCAACTGTTGCGCACTCGCCAATACCCTTTGCACCAATTGGATGGTGTGGGCAAGGTGTGACAACTTCGTAAAGCTCCCAACCTGGAGTCTCCCATGCGGTAGGCAATAGGAAGTCCATGTAGTTGGAGCCGATGCAGTTTCCATCTTCATCATATGTTTGGTACTGCATGTTGGCCATTGCGTAGGCTTCGGTGAGTCCACCCATGATCTGACCTTCAACGATCATTGGATTGATGCGAACGCCGCAGTCATCGACAGCAACGAATTGCAAGACATCCCAGACGCCGGTCTCTGGATCAACTTCGACCTTTGCGATGTAGCAAGCAAATGGCCAAGTGAGATTTGGTGGATCGTAGTAAGCATTGTTTTCCAGGCCTGGTTCCATACCATCAGGCATATTGCTGTAGGCAGCCATCGCGCACTCTTGGATCGTAACGCCACGATCGTGGTTGCTACGAACATAGAAGCGACCAAGCTCCCATTCAATATCTTCTTCAGATACTTCGAGGAGGTGAGCTGCAATCTTGCGAGCCTTCGCGCGAATCTTGCGAGCCACCATGGCAACTGCCGCACCTGCAACTGGTGTGCTTCGAGAAGCGTAAGTACCCATACCGAATGGTGCGGTATCGGTATCGCCTTCTTCGACCACAATATCTTCTGCTGGAATACCGAGTTCGTGAGCGACAATCTGAGCCCATGTGGTCTCATGGCCTTGACCTTGAGTCTTTGCACCTGTGCGCAAGATTGCTTTACCACTCATATGAACGCGAAGTTCTGCAGAGTCAAACATCTTGATTCCCAAGATGTCGTACTCGCGTGAGTTACCAGCGCCGAGTGGTTCGGTCATTGTTGAAATACCGATACCGAGAAGACGTCCGCGCTTAGCTGCTTCGGCTTTCTCTGCTGCGAAGTTCTTATATCCAATCGCTTCGAGTCCGATATCAAGACACTTTGCATACTGACCAGAGTCGGTGAGGAATCCAAATGCAGTGCGGTGTGGGAATTGATCATCCTTCACGAAGTTCATACGACGGAAATCGGCTTGGTCCATACCAAGATCATCGGCAGCTGCTTGCACCATGCGCTCTTGGAAGAACATAGCTTCAGTCACGCGGAATGAACAACGATAGGCAACGCCACCTGGCGCCTTGTTGGTGTAGTAACCAGTGGCGAAGAGATGTGCCGTTGGGATGTCATAGGCCGCAAAGGTCGAGTGCATCAGACCAATCTTGAATTTACTTGGTTGTGCATCGGCAAAGAATGCGCCGTGATCTGAGATGGTGTTCATGCGGAAACCAAGGATCTTGCCATCTTTGCGAAGCGCCATCTCACCCTTGAGGTAGACGTCGCGACCAAAGCCGGTTGAAATCAAGTTACCGGTCTTATCTTCAATCCACTTCACTGGACGTTCAGTCAAGATAGAAGCGAGAATCGAGATGACATAGCCTGGATATACCGGCACCTTGTTACCAAAACCGCCACCGATATCTGGAGAGACAACGCGGATATTTTGCTCAGGTAGTTCAGCTACAAGTGCAACTGCAGCGCGAACAATGTGAGGTGCTTGTGAAGTAACATAGAAAGTCAACTTGTTGGTTGCGCGATTAAAGTCTGCAACCGCTCCGCAACACTCAATAGGCGATGGGTGTGTGCGTGGGTAGTGGAGTTCAAGCTTGGAGACGAGATCGGCCTCTTCGAAAGCCTTGTCGGTCTTAGCTTTATCGCCAATCTCCCAGTCAAATACTTTGTTGCCTACCTGGCCAGCCTTGTCATCACGAATGACGACAGCATCTGGCGCAGCAGCCTGCACTGGGTTGACGATCACTGGCAAAATTTCATAATCAACGACGATCTTCGCGCATGCATCTTTTGCGATATATGGATCATCAGCGATAACAGCACAGACCTCTTGACCTTGGAAACGGACTTTATCCGTAGCAAGAACAGCAGCTGTGTCGTAAGAGAGTGTTGGCATCCAAGCCAAGTTGCGAGCCGCCATCATCTCGCCGGTGAGGACAAGACGTACGCCTGGCATATCCCACGCGGCGCTGGTATCAATCGACTTGATACGTGCGTGTGCTACTGGGCTACGCAAAATCTCCATATGCAGCATGCCTGGAAGTGTTATGTCATCGATATAATTTCCTTTACCGCGAATGAAGCGATTATCTTCGACTCGGCGACGGCTTGCGCCCATTCCACCGATCTTGAGTTCATCTAGTGACATATCAGTATCCCGCCTTACTTAGATTCCGCGCGCATTTTTTCAGCTGCCCAGAGAACAGCCTTCACGATGTTTTGGTAACCAGTGCAACGGCAGAGGTTTCCAGCAAGCGCCCAACGAACTTCATCTTCTGTTGGATTGTTGTTGCGCTCAAGGAGAGCCTTTGCAGCCATCATCATTCCTGGTGTGCAGAAACCACACTGCAGGCCGTGCTCTTGCTTAAAGCCCTCTTGAATTGGGTGCAATTCACTTGGAGTTGCCAACCCTTCAACAGTTTGAACTTCGTGACCATCAGCCTGCACAGCAAGCATGGTGCAACTCTTAATTGGGCGACCGTTGAAAAGCACGGTGCATGCGCCGCAGTTAGTGGTGTCGCAACCTTTGTGTGTGCCGGTTAACTTGAGACCTTGTCTGAGAAGATCTGCGAGCAAAAGGCGTGGCTCGATATCTGCAGTGCGTGGCTCACCGTTGACGTTTATGGTGACACGACGAACTGGGATATCAATTGAAGGTGTGTTCTGTACTTCTTCAAATAGTGATGATGACATTTCACGCTGCTTTCTGTGTGGCGTTTGCGGAGAGAATGCGCTTTACAAATGTGCGAACGATCTGTCGCTTGTAATCAGAAGATCCGCGATGATCGCTCTTAGGTTCTGCCTTTGCAGCAACCAAATCTGCAACCTCATTGATATTTGCTTCAGTTAAATCTTTGCCGACCAAGAAAGATGCTGCATCGTTGGCATCGATGGTCTTGCCACCCACGCCTGCAAGTGCAATACCGGCACGAAGAACTTTGGCGCCATCCATGTCGAGAGCGACAGCAACTGAAGCAGTTGCAAAGTCACCAACGCGACGTTCGAGTTTGAGATATCCACCCTTTGCAGCACCTTGTGGTGCAGGGATAACAGCTTCGATTGCGATCTCGTTGTAGTTCAGTGCGTTGGTGTATGGACCAAGGACGAAATCTTTCATCTCAACTGTGCGCTTGCCCTTAGGGCCTTGAATCACAATATGACCACCGAGTGCAATCATTGCTGCAGCCCAGTCACCTTGTGGGTCTGCGTGACATACCGAACCAACAAATGTGCCGCGAGTACGCACGATTGGATCTGCAACGAGTGGCGCTGCTGCTGCAATCGTTGGTTGCTTCTTGGCAATCTCTGCAGAGAATTCCAACTCCTCGTGGCGAACAAGTGCACCAATATGGAGCGTTCCATCTGCATCAAAGGTGATGTGGTTGAGACCAGGAATGTTGTTGATATCAACAATCTTTTCTGGGAATGCGAAACGCAACTTCAGCATTGGTACAAGGCTCTGACCGCCTGCCAAAATCTTTGCATCTCCATTTGCAGCGTCGAGAATTGCAATAGCTTCTTCAAGCGTCTTTGGTGATTCGTATGCAAAACGTGATGGATACATGTCTGTCTACTTCTTTCGCTTATCTGGTACAGCTGTTGGGAGTGAATCTGCATCTGGATCAGGGCGTGGCTCCTGGTGTGCGGGCCATGGACCTTGTACTGGTTGACTAGCTACTTTCATAAATTCAGTGAATTGAGGCCAAGCCCAAATGGTGGGACTTTTGCCTTCTTTTGGTGAGTTTTCAATGAGTGCAAAGAAACGTGGATTACCGCGTTCGTGTCCCGAAGATTCAACAGCCATGACACATCCTTCTTCTCTGTAGGAGTTGCGAAGATGAAAGTAACACTGACTCCACCACTCAGCAATAGATAACGACTCTCACAGCATCTGTATTTGGCACGGGTTTTTCTTTATAAAAACGTTATAAATCAGGAGCGAAATTGAACGAGATCGGCAGGAAAGTCGAGGTCATTTCCAGTTGCGAGATCGTCCAAGGCGATGTATTCCACCCCGCTTTGGGTAGCTAAATAGGTGCGAGCTCCTACATCTCCTTGCGCGCTTTCGATAATTCCAGCCCAATGGTTACGAGCAAATTTAACGGGATGCCCTTTTTTACCGTTATATGTACCCATCACTAACTCGTGCGGCTCGTTTGCTATGCGTGAAAGAGCAGCGGAAGTGACTCCTGGAAGATCTACAAGCGAGACGAGAACGCTATCGATGCCTTTAAGTTCAGCTTCGTTTTCAATCGCATGAAGTCCACACCGAAGTGAACTTCCCATACCTTCTTGCCAATCGGAATTAACGAGAACGTGAGCGTGAGGGACTTCTCCCACCCACGCGCCCAGCACGACATACACTTCTGAGATTCCCGCTTCCAGAAAACGGGAGACCGCCAGGTCTACCAAGCGCACTCCATTAATTTCTATCTGTGCTTTTGGTTGGCCCATGCGGGAGCCTGATCCCGCCGCCAAGAGCAATCCTGCGACCATTGCTACACTCTACGACATGCGCGAAATCATCGAAGAGGTTTTGCCAAGCTTTAATCTCAGCGAACCTTTTGCACTAGCAACAGTCACACGAACCTGGAGTTCGGCTCCTCGTCCTGTAGGTGCCGCGATGGCAGTCTCCCCTAACGGTGAAGTTGTTGGCAGCGTCTCTGGCGGTTGCGTCGAAGGCGCAATTCATGAAGCCGCGCTTGAAGTGCTTAAGACTGGCATTCCTCGCTCCGTAACTTATGGGGTGAGCGATGACAATGCATTTGCAGTCGGCCTCACCTGCGGCGGCACAATTGAGCTATTCATTCAAGTTGTCAGCCCGAACACTTACCCACAATTTGGCGAGATTGCCAGAAGAATCCGGGAAGAGAAGCCAATCGGCGTTGCAACTCTCATCGCTGGAAGTGATCGAATCGGTTCCAGAATTGTCTTCACGCGAGATAGTGCCGAAGGAACACTAGGCGATGCTGGGCTCGACCACTCCGTTATCGAAGATGCGCGAGGCTTGCTCGATCAGGGCAAAACCAAAACTCTCAAGCTTGGACCACAAGGAGAGCGTCGCGTCGATGATGTCTCTATCTTTGTTGAATCATTTGCGCCAGCACCCAAAATGATCGTCTTTGGCGCGATCGATTTTGCAGCTGCGGTTGCTCGTATAGGTAAGTTCATGGGTTACCACGTAACTGTCTGCGATGCACGTGCGCTCTTTGCGACCAAGCGCCGCTTCCCAGAAGCCGATGAAGTTATTGTCGACTGGCCGCATCGTTTCTTGCCAACCGTCGAGGTCGATGAGCGAACTGTTATCTGCGTTCTTACTCACGATCCTAAATTTGACGTTCCAGTTTTGGAGATTGCGCTTCGAACCAAAGCGGGCTACGTGGGCGCGATGGGCTCACGTAGAACTCATCTTGATCGACTTCAACGCTTGAAAGAAGTTGGCATGAGCGATGCTGAGATCGCGCGCCTGCGCTCTCCTATCGGACTTGATCTTGGAGCGCGCACGCCTGAAGAGACCGCCATCTCGATCGCCGCTGAAATCATTTCGGATATGGTCGGTGGTTCAAATCGTCCACTCACTGAGGGCACAGAGCCGATTCATCGCAACACTCTTGCGAGCGAAGATGGGCCTGCACCGATCATTCACTAGTAATCAAAGCGAGGTAGTGCGAGCCAACGCGCACTTTGGCTACTTTCACCCTCAGGTGAAATAACCGCAAAACCATGCGCTGCAGCAACGCCGCGCAGCATCGCCGATCCAAGATATTGCGTCGGAGTAAACCTATCTTCTGTTAACGTGCCAGGAATCAAACGCGCGAAATCCGGCTGAGTTTTAAAGCTCTGTTGCAGTGTAATTTCTTTCAGCGCAATTGATTCCGCGCCAAGGAGTGAATCGATCAGCGGTTTTCCAAAAGAAGTCAGCGCTGCAATTGCAGATTGAGGATTACCAGGTAGTGCAATAAGAGGGAGTTTCTTGTCACTACCAGCTTCGACAACGGGTAGGGCAGCAATCAAGATGTGATAACCAGGGCGCACTCGCGCACAATCAAGCTCTAATACTCCACCAAGTGCTGCAATCGCTGGTTTAACAAAATCACGTGGGCTATCTGCAGTTCCACCTGTCGTCACTATTAAGTCGACGCTTCCCAGCACTGAATGTATTTCAGCGACAAGTGAATCTAATTCGTCTTTGACGAAAGCTCGGGAGATAACTTCGCAACCCAAAAGTTCGAGGTGGCCAGGAATCTGTGGGCCGAGTGCATCTCTAATTGCACCATCACGCGGTACGCCTTGATGTATAAGCTCATCGCCGAGAAAGAAGATGGCAACTTTTGGTTTGGCGCTTACCGAAATCCGATCGTGTCCAGTAGCTGCAAGCAACCCAACCATAGGCGGGGTCAATCTAGTTCCAGATGCAAAGAGAAGATCACCTTCCTTGCATTCCGCACCAGCAGGGCGAATATTCGCACCCGCCTCGATTGTGCCTGCGATTAACGAATCGGTCTGAGTTACTTTCTCCCACGGAATGACAGCTTCGGCGCCGCGAGGAACTACTCCCCCAGTTGAAATCCGCATACACTCGCCAGCGACAATAATTTCAGTGGGCGCTTTGCCCATCTGCACATCGCCAATTACTCGCCACGGCCCATTTCCTGCTACCGCCCAACCATCCATCGAAGAAGTCTCAAAAGCTGGCAGATCACAGAGTGAATACATATCTTCGGCGAGCGTTCGGCCGACCGCTTCAGCGATCGCCACGGATTGAGATGGGAGCGTTGGAAAGAGCGACCTTGCGAGTTCGCGTGCCTGATCCCAAGAAGCCTCACGCATTTTTAGGACTGCTTTTTCTCGCGACGCAAATCTGCTAGCTCATCTTCAAGGCGCGAAACTCTCTTGTGCATGGTGGCGTGGATATAAAACATGAAACACTCCATGACGAGCATTACCCCCATGGCAACCCACATTAGATCCATCTGAGTATTACTGCTGCTAGACATATTCATCGTGGCGTGGGCTACTTTCCCTTGAGAACAGCGATTGCTTCAGCAAGAACCGAGACGGCGATTTCGGCGGGAGTAGATGCGCCAATATCGAACCCCGCAGGACCGTGGACGCGAGAGAGGTCGGTGATATCTCGGTACGCGAGCCAATCAGCACGGTTTTCTTGCATCTTCATCGAACCTAACGCACCGATGTAACCAGCTTTACTATCCAGTGCGGATGCTAAACAACGACTCGAATTTTCGACGTCGTGTCCCATAATTACTGCGGCATCAAGATCCGAGAGTGTTGCTGCAAGCCCAGCAAAGTTTTCCGAGCGAGGATCAACCGAAACCTGCCAACCAAGTGCCTTGGCGCTACTTTCAAGTGCATCAGCAATTGCGCCTGACCCAGCCACAATCAAACGCGTAACTGGGGTATAGACAGTAACGATGCGATCACCAAGATCAGCAACAGTGGTTTTTCCTTGATTAAAAATCTCTGCTACTTGTGGATCGGCCGCCAAAATAGTTGCAGAAGTAAATACTTCAGTGCGAGTAACTTCCTTATTCTCCACATAAGCAACTATCGCGACCGATTCGCGTTCGTTGAGCGCAGGCCAGAGTTCGCTCTCAAGTGTGTGCGCTGGGATCACCATGAAAGTTAAAGTTGAGCCGAGTGAAATACCCGTGAGCGAAGCTTCGAGTGGGCCAACGTGCACATCGACAATACGACCGCGGGAGAGTTTGAGCGAAGTGATGTCGATGAAATGACCGTCAAAAGCACCACCAAGTACTGAACCGAATTTTCCGCCGCCGGGAGTGAAGGCAATGACTTCACCATTTTTAGGTTGTGGCAGTGGATTTGGCGATAGCAACCAGACGAGATCGGCATGAGTATTGGAGCGCACGCACGCGCTCACACTCAGGGCTATTTCATACATTTGTCGAGTATAAAGCCCAGGCCTCGATGCCACCATCCAAACTAGCGACATCGGTGAAGCCAGCGTTCACAAGCGCGGCGGCGCAGTTCGCTGAGCGGTAGCCAGAATGACAGTAGAGCACAATCGGTAACTCGCGCGAGAGGTTAGCAATGGCAGTGCCACCGAAAAATTCGCCTTGTGGCACGCAGGCTGCTCCTTCAATGATTCCCTCGTCCCACTCACCAGGCTCGCGTACATCAACCAACTGGAAGCTTGCCCCGCTTGCCATCATCAACTCCAATTTATCGGGAGTGATAACCGGAATTTCAAATTCGTTTTTCTCAAAGAGGCTGACCGAACAGAAATCATCGTAATCCTCGAGCAACTCCTTCTGAGGTGCGGTTGGGCTACAGAGTACGCAGGTCGGATCTTTGTGAAGTGCGATGGTGTCATATGTGGATGTCAGCGCGTCGTAGAGAAGTACTTTGCCGACCATAGGTTGGCCGATGCCTGTAATCAGTTTGATCACTTCTGTAGCTTGAATTGAACCGATTGTTCCACAGAGCGCGCCAAAGACGCCACCTACTGCGCAATTAGGTGCAAGTTCTTTTGCTGGTGGAGCTGAGTGCAAACACCGATAGCACGGGCCATGTGTAGACCAAAAGACGGAGGCTTGGCCGTCAAAGCGATAGATCGAACCCCAGACACATGGCTTTGAAAGTAGTACGCACGCATCGTTGATTAAATAGCGCGTCGCGAAGTTATCGGTTGCATCTACAACCACGTCATAACGAGAAATAATATCTAACGCATTTTTGCGAGTGATACCTTCACTATGAGTAATCACATTGACCGATGAATTCACTTCCATAATCGCTTTGCGGGCGCTCACTGTTTTTGGTGAACCCACATCGCCTTCGCCGTGAATAATTTGGCGCTGCAAATTCGAGAGATCGACAATGTCATTATCTGCAATACCGATCGTTCCGATGCCAGCTGCGGCCAGATAGAGAAGTACTGGTGACCCAAGTCCACCGGCCCCAATACAGAGCACCTTTGCAGCAGCAAGTCTGGATTGACCTTCGGGACCGATTTCTGGAATAACGGTATGGCGCTGATAACGAGCTCTGGCAGCAGCGTCTAGCGCTGATACTTCGGGGATAAGTGGTCCATACGAGTTCACCTTATAAGCCTAGCAATCATGCGCTTCTAAGGGCAGGTTGAATTTTTTACGGCATAATAAGCAAATGAGCGAAAGTACTGAGTTCGTTATCAAGCCAATTGGGGTAGTGCACTCGCGGTTCACGAGCGTTGAAGGCATGCCGATTCAATCCACCGCGGCCATGGATGAAGCCGCTTCGATCGAAGTTTTTCCCGAGTTCGCTCCGGGGCTACGTGACATTAAAGATTTCGAATACCTGATTCTGATTACACGGTTTCATGTAGGAAGCTCAGAGAACCTGAACGTCATTCCTTTTATGGATATTAAAACCCATGGGGTTTTCGCCACGCGCTCCCCTGCCAGGCCAAATCGACTCGGTATGACGATCGTGAAGCTCAAAAAAATCAACGGCAACATTCTTGAGGTAAGTGGAAATGACATGCTCGATCAAACGCCGGTCATTGACATCAAGCCATACGTTCCCGCGTTGGATGCTAAAGAGACCGAACGAATTGGCTGGTACAAAGACCGACTATTTGTCTTGCCAACCCAAAAGAGCGACAGTCGGATGGCTGAATAACGAGCGGACTATTCGTTGAGTCCCTTGCCTTCAAAGATTGCTGGCATCGCTTTTTCGATACGGGCGATGACTGTCTTCTCTTGCTTGGCCGAGGTAAAGAAATGCACATAGCCGCGCTGTCTGCCCGGAGTCAGTTTTTTGAATGCCGGCCATAACCCCGCGGTTTCTTTTAATCGCTTTTCAATCTCTTGTGGGATAACAAAATCTTTTGCTTTAACAACTGGTACAACTAGCCCAGCCTCCTCTAGCGCTATCGCATCTTTCATGTAGGACTTGATAAGCGCCTTCTGCTTTTTTATTTCTGCCAATGAGGTGAATCGCAGCTGCCTACCTGCCTGCACATTAGCGGTCTGTTGTATGAGTAATTTCTTAGGATCTTTCATGATCGCGCCTTTCATGAAGAGGAGAGCGCAATACTCTTTGAATCCGTGAATCAAAAAGACGTTTTTGTTATCTAAGGTGTAGCAGGGATGCATCCATTTAAAGTCTTCATCTAAGCCAGTTGTGAGCGCGATTTCTCGCAGCTCCGAGAGCTCATCGTTCCAACGTTTTTCATGTCTTAAAAAGGCATCAACTGTTTTGTTCCGAGTGACAACTTTTTTCGATACAGCCATTTTATAACGGTATCCGATACTGAACTTTTCCAGAGTGCTGTGTGTAGGAGTCGTAAAGTTTGCGCGCGGTCTCGTTAGTCGCATCCGTGTTCCAATACAGGCGACTTGAGCCTTCAGCTATAGCAATCTCCTTGACGGCATCGATGAGTGCTCGGCCTAGACCTAAGCCGCGAGTGCTCGGATCTACGAAGAGATCTTCAAGATAGCAATAATTCTTTGGCGCCCAGCTGGAGTTCTGAAAAGAGTAATGCGTGATCCCAAGAACTTTTCCATCCGCAAGAGCGACAAGTCCTTGCAGGTTAAAGGAAGGATCAAGCAATCGACTCCATGTGAGTTCGTACTGACCTTCTGGCAAGGTAGCGTGATAAAACTCTATGTAGCCCTGCCAAAGTCGCAGCCAGACTTCGTAATCGCCTGCTTGCAGTTCTCGAATCTCAACCATTCGAGAATAGTAACCGAGCCACTAGAATTGCCACGTGCTCTCAAACCTACTGACCTTCATATTCTTCATTGTTGTGGGTCTTGAGATTCGCGAGGGTCTAAGCAAGCCAAAGGAAGTTCTTCTTCCCGCGCTCTGCGCCCTTGGTGGAATGGTTGTGCCAGCTCTTATTTTCATAGCGTTTCACACCCACACCGACCTTTGGGCAGTGGCAATGCCGACAGATGTGGCGCTTGCCATTGGCGCGCTGATTTTTCTTGGAAAGCGCGTCAATCCCCGCGTTCGCCTGTTTTTACTCACTCTTGCCGTAGCCGACGACCTCTTTTCGCTATTAGTTATTGCAATCTTCTTTCGAAGCCAGCTCCATCTCTCGAGTGCGATCTACACACTCGGTGCTGCGCTGATTGGCGCGATCTTGCCTTGGCGGTTGGTGCTTATTCGCTACCTATCCCCCGTGATCACTTTCGTCGTTATTCCTCTTTATATAGTTATTAATCTCCTTGCTCACCTGAACTTTTCACTCGCCTTCACGAAGGTAAGCGTTGCTTTGGTGATAGCCCGCATAGTTGGCAAAGTGTGTGGAATCTTTATCGTGGCAGCCTTTCTCACCAGACTTACATCAATGCGACTTCCCGAAGCACTTACCCTGAAGGAGATTGCTGGGGTGGGACTGCTTGCAGGAATGGGCATGACCGTCTCACTTGTCATTGCGAAAATTACGGCAACTACTGCTCAAGAACTCAATCAAGTTCGAATTGGGCTATTTATTACAGCTCTTGTCTCTGGCCTCGTTGGTTTGATCTGGCTCCGAGCAACATCTGCTCAAGACTCCTAAAAAATTAATTTAAGGAATTCGTAAGTCGCGATTAAGAGCTGCTTGAGTTCTCTGCTCTTGAGTAAGTGATTCGTCAGGGATGCGAACTGTCATTGCCCAGTGAGATCCAACAGGGCATCTCTGAAAACGCTTTCGCCCTAATCGAACCGCTTTAAAGCTCACCGCCGGGATCCAGATCGAGGTGTAGATATGACCTGAACTGCACTCAACTGCGCTTTCGTATTGAGAACCTTCCCGATGCTTGTACATCATTGCAAACGGGATGAAGAGCGCAGCACAGAGCAGAATAAGGAAGGGCAAAAGAAAAGCGACAGACATATCTGCATTTTACTTGGTTTTACTCAGGCATGTCTACGGTGTAGTGCACTCCGCTAAATTGTGAGCGATATTCTTTGACTTCTTGTTGGATCTTTTCAGGATGTGCTTCGGTCAAGCCCCTAAAAATGAAGTCACCAAGAGCGGACATCTGTTCCCATTGCGACCGTCTGAAAATTAGCCTTGATTAATCTCAAATGCCCAGAGGTCGAGTTCATCAAGGTCCAATATTGGAAAATTGCGAAACTCCAACGCTGCGGCGATCTGAGCACGGTGCTCAGTCGCATGGTGAATTGCCTGCGAAAGAATAGTTGAACGCCATCGCTTCACATCTTTACCCGCGCTATTTGTGAATTCGAGCTGGGTTTCATCTAAATGAACACACTCCCCTAGCGCCGCATCCACCTTGGCGGCTTGCTCGGCAATTCGCACAAGGTCGCTATTGCTATTTACATCAGCGATTGGTGAATCTGGGTTTTGAGCAAGCACAAGCTTTCCTGAGAGTCTATAAACATAGTGATCTGCGGAATCAACAATGTGATGCACCATTTCAGCAACTGTCCACTCTGAGTTAATGACATAAGCTTTCAAAGCCTCGTCCGGAAGCGCTCGTAGATGAGTAATGGTTTTTTGGTTTGCCCATGCCATGTGCGCGAGTAGGCGCATCATTTCGATAGTCATCGTGAAAGGGTAGTGCAGAACTTCGGTAACTGTCCCGCTTAGGTCAGATGAAATTCTAGATTAGGATTTCATCCAAAAAAGATCCCAGAGGTGGCCGTCTAAATCCTCAAAAGCCCAGCTAAACATGTACTCATTATCTTCGGGCTCGCTAATTTTTCGGGCCCCGAGGGAAAATGCCTTCTCTGAAATCG
>Ga0214180_1000593_pt1 | contig 12833 bp, 12 predicted proteins | sample TroBogEpilimnion_22_FD_153018 | JGI IMG/M metagenome (GOLD analysis project Ga0214180, IMG submission 153018) | Freshwater microbial communities from Trout Bog Lake, WI - 16OCT2007 epilimnion | ecosystem: Environmental > Aquatic > Freshwater > Lake > Epilimnion/Euphotic zone | place: Trout Bog... | reverse complement strand
CGCCGACCAGATGGAGGAATGGCTGGAAACCGGGGCCTCCGACGGGTTCAACATCATGTTCCCGTACCTGCCGGAGGGGCTGGACGATTTCGTCGATCGCGTGGTGCCGGAATTGCAGCGGCGCGGGCTGTTCAGGAAAGAGTACGAGGGGAAGACGTTGCGGGAGAACTTGGGGTTGCCTCGGCCGGGGAACCGGTTTTTCGAGGGGTAAAGCGACGCCGGGCGCCGAGAAGCAGGGTCAGGTACCTGCCAGCAGTTGCTTCACGTCCCGCTTCGTCACTTTGCCGTACCCGGATTTCGGAAGCTCCGGCCAGAAGACGAACGATCCCGGCCATTTGTATTTCGCCAGTTTGCCGTCCATGTGCGCGAACAAGGCGGACTCATCCACCGTGGCGCCGGGTTCCAGCACCAGGACCGCGACCCCGGTTTCGCCCCATTTCTCGTGCGGCATGCCGACGACACAGGCTTCCGCGACGGCGGGGTGGAGCAACAGGACTTCCTCGATCTCCCGCGGATACACGTTGGAGCCGCCGGAGATGTACATGTCGGACTCGCGGCCGGTGATGTAGACGAAGCCTTTCTCGTCCATGTGGCCGAGGTCGCCGGTGTGGAACCAGCCGAACGTCGTGGCCTTGGCGGTGGCTTCCGGGTTGTCGTGGTAGCCGGCGAAGACGCCGGGGCCTCGGACGCAGATTTCTCCCGTGGCGCCGGGCGGCAGATGGGTGCCGGATGCGTCCATGATCGTGACGTCCATGCCGGTGCGGGGGAAGCCGCAGGAGCCGACGGGCATGTCGTCGTCGTTCAGGCTGTGGGCGGACGGGGGCAACACGGTGATATTGCCGGTGACCTCGCCCATGCCGAAATATTGCACCAGGACGGGGCCGAGTTTCCGGAGCGCGTGGATTTGGTCGGCGCGGTACATCGGTGCGCCGGCGTAGATGACGTAGCGCAGGGACGAATGATCGTAGCGGTCCACGGCGTCGTGGCGGGTCAGCATGGTCAGGATGGTGGGGACGGTGAACATGTTGCTCACCCGCCATTTTTCCACCAGTTGCCAGGCTTCCTCGCAGTCCAGGCGTTCGCCGGACAGCAGGATGGTGGGCGCGCCGCGGGCGATCTGCGGCAGCGCGTGGATGCCGGCGCCGTGCGACAGCGGGGCGACGACCAAGGACGCGTCGTTTTCCGTGGTGCCGGGCATCAGGTCGCACAGATGGTTGCAGATGACGTATTCCATCTGCCCGTGCGTCAGCACGCCGGCTTTCGGGCGGCCGGTCGTGCCGGAGGTGTAGAAGAACCACGCCGGATGGTCGCGGCCCACGTCGGCAGGACGGTTGGTGCGGTGGTCGGAGGTGGCGAGGGTTTCCCAGGTCAGGGCGACCTCCGCCCGCGCCCCCCCGTCATGGTCGGGCCTGACCCGACCATCTCGTTCCAATTGGCCTGAGATGGTCGGGTCAAGCCCGACCATGACGGGGGAGGGGGAAGGGGGATCGCCGATCCAAACCTCCAACCGGCAGCCGGTATTTTCCGCGCGTGCCATGGCGGCGTGTTCGGGAAACGCGCTGTCGAAGATGTGGACGGACGCGCCGGAGGCGGTCGCGAGATAGGAAACCTCCGGCGGCGTCAGGCGGAAATTGGTGGGCACCCAGGTCGCGCCCAGCATCCAGGACGCGAACATGCTTTCCAGCACCGCGTTGGAATTCCGTGCATGCAGCAGCACCTTATCGCCGTGCTTCACGCCGCGCTCGGCCAGTGCCCCGGCGGCCGCCTGGACCCGGCGGAGGAAATCCGCCCAGGTCCAAACATTGTCGCGCCAGACGATCGCGGGGCGGTCGGGAAACCGCCGCGCGGTCTGGATCAGCAGATGCGCGAGGTTGCTCGTGAAAATCAGCGGAGCGGCTCCAGGATCGAGACGTAGTTGGCAACCGCCGCGCCGCCCATGTTGAACACCGCGCCGATGTCGGCTTTCGGCAGCTGCATGCCCTCCGGCGCTTGGCCGGTGAGCTGCATGGCGGTGATCGCGTGCATGGACACGCCGGTGGCGCCGATCGGATGGCCCTTCGCCTTCAACCCGCCCGACGGGTTGATCGGCAGCTTGCCGTCCTTGTGCGTCCAACCCTCCAGCACCGCGCGGGCGCCCTGGCCGGGGGCGGTCAGGCCCATGGCTTCGTATTCCAGCAGTTCGGCGATGGTGAAGCAGTCGTGCGATTCCGCGAACGACAGATCGGCCAGCTTGATGTCGGCAGCGGCCAAAGCGCGCTTCCAGGCCAAAGCCGCACCCTCGAACTGGGTGATGTCGCGCTTGCTGATGGGCAGGAAATCGTTGACCTGGACGGCGGCTTTGAAGCGGACGGCCTTGCCCATGGCGCGGGCGGTTTCCTCATCGGTCATGATCAGCGCGGCGGCGCCATCGGAGACCAAAGAACAATCGGTGCGCTTCAACGGCGGGGCGACGTAGGGGTTGCGCTCGCTGACATTGCGGCAGAAGTCGTAGCCGAGGTCTTTGCGCATCTGCGCGAAGGGGTTGTCGACGCCATTCTTGTGGTTCTTCGCCGCGATCGCCGCCAGCGCGTCGGACTGGTCGCCGTAGCGCTGAAAATAGGTTTCCGCGATCTTGCCGAACACGCCCGCGAAGCCGGCGGGGATGTCGGACTCTTCCTTCTGGTAGCTGGCCTTCAGCAGGATGTCGCCGACTTCCTTGCCGGGGGTCGCGGTCATCTTCTCGACCCCGATCACCAGCGCGAAGCGGCCGCGGCCGGAGAGCAGAAAGTCGCGGGCGCCGTGGATGGCGGCGGAGCCGGAGGCGCAGGCGTTCTCGTACCGCGTGATCGGCGTGTGGCGCAGTTCGGGGACATGCTGCAGCACCAGCGACGCCGGGAAATCCTGCTGGGAAAAGCCGTTGTTGAACAGGCTGAGGAACGTGCCCTCGATATCGTGCGGCGCGATGCCCGCGTCGGCGATGGCCTGATTGGCGACGCGGCCGATCAGCGATTCGATATCGGGATCGTCCAGCTTGCCGAAGGGCGAATGGGCCCAGCCAACGATGCAGGCTTCGGTCATGTCAGTGTCTCCTTGTTCGCCGATTGCGCGACAGGCGCCGATTGTCGCGCGGTTCGTGGCCGATGTCACGATGTCGGTAGCATGACTCCGGCTTGGCGCAGAAGGTTTATGCCCATATCGCGCCACGCACCGACCGAGTCCACGACCGCGGCCGGCGGTGGGGGAGGGGCGGCGAGCACCGTCTTGATGGCCTCGGCAATGCCGGACGCCGTGGGGTCGCATAAGGTCGCGCGGTCGGAGTGGGCGAGTTGTTCGGCCAGTCCGCCGACCCGGGTCGCGATCACGCGCCGGCCGGCCGCCAAAGCGGCCGCGGCGACGCCGCTTTGACTGGCTTCCCGGTACGGCAGGATCAGCGCATCGGACCAGGTGAGAAGGTCGGCGATCTCGGTCTCCGGGACCCAGCGGTTTTCCACGGCGACGCCGGGCAGGCGCCGCAGCGCATCCAGTTCCGGGCATTCCGGACCGGAACCGACGACGCGGACGATCAGGTCGGGACGCGGCCCCAGCAACGCCAGCGCTTCGCCCAGCAGGTCGAGGCCCTTGTACGGCAGCAGACGTCCGAAATGCAGTAGGCGCAGCGGCCCATCGTGGGCGGTGGCCGGCGGCACCCCGAAATGCAGCGGGGGATGATGGATCGCGATCAGCGGCGCGCCGACGATCCCTTGCTCCCGCAACCGATCGCCGACATGGGCGCTGAGATAGGCGACCGCATCGGCCCGCCGGCACAGGCGGCGTTGCAGCCACATCTGGCCGGGGAAACCGTCGCCGGGATGCGCATCCGCGTCATGGACCATCACAATCGACCGCCCTCCCGCCCGGTGGACCGCGGTCGCCATCATGAAATCGAGCGGACCGGGCATCGCGCAGATCGCGATATCGGGGGCGAGGCGGGCGAGCTGTCCCGTCAGGCCCCGCATCGCGAAGGGGGCGGATAGAAAGCGAACGGCGAAGCCGCGGAGACCATTATAGGTATCGACGGGCAGATCGCAGTGCGGAGGCGAGTCCCCGGTCAGGATTTCCGCCTGACGCGACAGGGACAGGGCGACAGCGATTCCGGGGACGGTGCGCAGTCCCTCGGCCAGCGCGACGGCCAGCCGCGGACCGGCGCCGCGCCGGCCCCATTGCCAAATCAGGACCCGAAGCGGACCGGTCATGCCGGAACGGGCAGTCCGATACCGCGCATCGCGTTGGCCAACGCGTCCGTGGAAAGGCGCGCCCGCACGCCTTGCGCCGCACGCCCGCCGAGCGCGTGACGGACGGCGGCATCGGAGGCGAGACGGCGGAGGTGTTCGGTTGCCTCCCCGATATCGGGATCGGCCCAGAAGGAATCGCGGTAGACCATCCGGTCATCCTGCACCGGAATCGCGCGAAAGCCCACCAGGGCGGCGGTGTGGGAGTCCATGAAGTCCATATTGCCCGACCAGCCGGTGGCGATCACTGGCTTGCCAAGGAACATAGCCTCGGCCAGCACGAGACCAAACCCCTCGCTGCGGTGCAGCGACAGGACGATGTCGCAGCAGGCAGTCAAAGCGTGGCTGTCCTCGGTTGGCAGGATGCGGGTTTCCAGGCGGATGTTCGGTGTTTGGGCGGCTTGGCGAAGCCGCTCGAAATCTGCTGGCGCGTGTTCGGGGTGGCCGACCTTGAGGACCAGAATGCGGTCCGGCCGGTCGCCGAACGCGGCGCGAAAGGCGGCGATGGCGGCCAACGGGTTCTTGCGGGAAAACGAGGAGGCGAGGTTGAAGGATACCAGTACGATGACCGCGTCCGCTGGCAAGCCGAACGCGTCGCGGCCGCGATGCGCCGGTGCCGGGGGTGCGTCCAGCAGGGGCGGGGCGACGACGCGCACCCGGCCAGGTGCCAAAGGTTCCAGCGCGTCGGCTGTGAAACGGGACGGCGCCCAGACCTCATGCACGAAGCGGGCACCGGCGTGCCACTCGGGTGGAACGGCGGGTAGTTCCCAGGCCCAGTAACCGATGACACGGCGGTTTTTCACCAGCCGGCGGGGTAGCCGCATGAACGCGAGCGGCAGGAGCGGGGCGTTGATATGCACGACTCAAGGTGCGCCGAGCGGTGGCGGCGGATCGTGCGGGCATGCGAGCTCGGCCTGCCGGTCGACCGGTGGGAGGACATCGGTGCGCCAGACCGGCACCCCGATGCGGCCGGCGGCCGTCGCCATCAGACGGGCGGTTTCCCCCATACCGGATGCACGGGAAAACTCCCCGGCGATAGCCAATGCCGCGTAGGGCGGGCCGGGACGCGTGCAGGGAAGCGGTGCGATCAGCGCGGTGATCTGGGACATGACGGTACGGCGCGTCACCGGCGGCAGCATTTGCCAAATCCGATGGGGGAGGCTCCGGACGAAGGGCGTTGCGATCCGAACCGCGGGCGTGGCTACTGGCATGCTGTGTTCCGATACCGGTCATGTGACTGGCCGGTCGTACACGGAATGGGTTAAGGCTTCGTTAACAACGCCTGAGAATTCGCACGGAGAGAGTCGTTTATGGGGATTGTGATCGTCGGCGCCGGTGCCTTGGGGCGGGAGGTACTGGCTGCCTTGCGCGCGGCGGGTCAGCCGGTCGCGGGGTTCTTGGTCGATCCCGGCCACCGACAGGCTCCGACGGTTCACGGCGTGGCGGTCGGGGACGACCCGTCCGAATGGCTCGGGCGGGACGATACGACATTCGTGCTGGCTATGGGCGATGGGCGCGCGCGGGCGCGTCTGGCTCGCAGTCTGACCGGTGCCGTATTTGCTTCCGTCGTACATCCCGCCGCGACGATCGGTCCGTATGTGGCGTTGGGAGAGGGATCGATGGTCATCGGTCCCGCGAGTTTCACGACCGACATCGCCGTGGGTGCGCATGTGCTGGTCAATCCGGGATGTACTGTCGCGCACGATTGTATGATCGGCGACTTTGTCAGTCTCAGCCCAGGTGTTTCGCTGGCCGGGCGCGTGACGGTCGAGGAAGGCGCGTTTCTGGGTGTTGGCGCCGTTGTCGCGCCGGATTGCCGGGTGGGGGCTTGGTCCGTTGTTGGGGCCGGTGCCGCGGTGATACGCGATGTCGCCCCCGGTACCACGGTCGCCGGCATTCCCGCCCGCGTTCTTGCCAAGCGGTTCCCACAAGGCCGGGAGCGCGATTGACGCCAGGAGACCTCCATGCTTTCTTCGGTTGCCACAGTGCGAGTTTGTCACGGTTCATGACGCAGTTGGATGGATTATGCCGTTCGCCGGTCCGGGTGCTGGTACCCAGGTTGCCGGAGGTGTCGGCGCTGCTGCCGTACTTGAAGCAGATCGACACCAATCGATACTACAGTAACTATGGCCCCCTCAGCCGCGCGTTCGGTGCCCGGCTGGCTGCGCTGACCGGCGCGGCCGGGGTCACGCTGACCTGCAACGGTACCAGTGCGATCGAGCTTGCGTTGCGGGCGCTGGACCGGCCGCCGGGCGGCCTGTGCCTAATGCCGTCGTTCACGTTCATCGCCAGTGCCCATGCGGTCTGCAACGCTGGATTGACCCCGTTTTTGGTGGAAGTCGACCCCGACACGCTGATGCTGACGCCCGCGATCGCCGAGGCGGCGATCCGGCACATGCCGAAGGCTCCCGCCGCTGTTCTCGTCGTCAGCGCCTTCGGCGCTCGGCCGGATTTCAGGGGGTGGGCGGATTTCGAGACGAAATGCGGGATTCCCGTGGTGTTCGACGCGGCCGCGGCCGTGACCTCGCTCGCCGGGTATGTCGGACGACAGCCGGTATGTGTCAGCCTGCACGCGACCAAGGTCCTGGGGGTTGGGGAGGGTGGGGCGATCCTATCGGCCGACACCGCGCTGATCGAACGTACGACGGCCATGACCGGCTTTGGGTTCGTGGGGGCGGATCGCACCGCGACCATCCGCGGCGGCAATTATCGCCCGTCCGAGTACACCGCCGCGATCGGGCTGGCGGCGATGGATGGCTTACCCGACCGGATCGCGGAATTGAAAAACCTCACCGCGGCGTACCGCGCGCGGATGGCAAACAAGGCGGCGATGCTGCAGCCGGGCGTCGGCGACAGTTGGGTCACCATGACATTGAACGTGGTGCTGCCCGCCGGGGAAGTGGATGCCACGCTGGACCGGTTGACCGCCGCCGGGATCGAATGGCGTCGCTGGTGGGGCTTGGGATGTCACACCCATCCTGCCTTCGCTGCTTTGCCGCGTAGCGATTTGTCGGCGACAGACGTGCTCGCGCCCCGCGTCATCGGCGTGCCGTTTCACGACGGCGTCTCGGGCGAGGATATCGACCGCATCGTTGCCTGTCTGCCATGACCGCGGCACCGCTCCTGAGCTATATCGTTCTCTCGTATAACTACGAGAAGCTGATCGGCACTACCTTGCGCAGTATCCTGGAACAAACGGTTCAGGATTTCGAAATTGTCGTCGTGGACGACGGGTCGCGCGACGGTTCGGTGGGCACGATCGAGAGTTTCAACGATCCCCGCATTCGTTTGCTGGTAAACCCGCGCAATCTCGGCGGGGCCGCGAGTTACAATCGCGCGGTGGAGGCGGCGCGGGGGGAGTGGCTGGTCAATCTCGACGCGGACGATTGGACCCTGCCGGACAAGGCGGACATTCAATTGCGCGCGGCGGCGGAGGACCCGCGTTTGGATATTATCGGGACCTACGCCCATTTCGTGGACGAGGCCGGAGATCCGCATCCCAACGCTTCGGTGTTCGAGGAACATGTGAATGTCGAACGGGATCTGAATCTGGTCGATAGCTGGGTCGGCGGCAATTATTTGTGCCGCTCCACCACCATGGTGCGTCGCGCCGCCCATTTGCGTTTCGGGCTTGACGACCCGGGGATGGTTCGAGCGCCCGATTATGAATTGTGGACGCGTGCGCTTCGCCATGGCTGTCGGTTCGCGGTGATCCCGGAGAAGCTGATCTGTTACCGCGTGCATGGCGGGGGCATCACGTATGGCGATCCGGTCGGCACCATGCTTGAGATGGCATATGCGGCGATGCGCAATCTCGTGCCGGCGGCGGAAGCGCGGGCGCTTAATCCGACCATCGGACGCATCGTGCACCAACTGTCTCGTAATCCGCAGACCGATCGGTTGCCGCCCGCCGCACTGCACCGGCTGTTCGGAATCATGATGACCTCGCCGGAGTTCGACGATTTTCGGGCGTTTCGCTCGGTTGTATACGATGGTCCGCACGACGAGGTTCTAAGCCGCATCGGACGGCGGGCGCTGTGCCTGGACACGTTACCGGATACCGTTGCGAAGGTGGTCGTCGAGGTGCCGGTTCACGTTTCGGTTCCCTTCACCCCACGGGGTTCCTTTGGACGAGCCTATGAATTTTGGCACAGCGAGCCGGACAGGAGCAAACTATGGCGGATCAGCCAACTCGGCCGCAAGGCATTCTCGCGCTATTGCCGTTTTTGGTAACCGGTGCACTGTCGCTGAACATATTTCGTGAACTGATCCGGCGGGGCGTGGACATTCATGTCGGATATTATCTTCCGTCCGCCGGGGGGTATACACGGGACCCGTGCGACGATTTGGCCGAGGCCGGCCGCCTGATCGATCTTACGCAGGCGCAAGAGGATACAGCTTCCATCCGCGTTTCCTGGGGCGATCATCCATTGATCGATCTTACGCAGGCGCAAGAGGATACCGGGATCGCGACGCTGACCGAGATCGTGCGAACGAGGAAGATCGGCCTTATTCTTCAAGTCGGTGGGTTCTACGCTTACAAGCATCTGCCCTATGTCAAAGAGCGGGAGCCGGATACACGCGTTTTCGACATCCTGTATAATAAGATCGGCCACACCAGGAATCATTTTTTCTATGAGCGCTGCTTCGATGGGGTCATCGTCGAGACCGACGACATGGTGCGCTATATGGAAACGAACCGGTCGTCCCAGTCGTCCCGGATCTACAAGGTCGAAAGCGGCATCGACTTAGCCCGGTTCGTGCCCAGGGCGGACCAGTACGACCCCGCCGGCGGCTTTGTCGTCGGATATCTGGGACGTATGTCGCCTGAGAAGAATCCGCTGGGGTTTGTCCAGTTGGCGGAGCATTTGCACGCGATGCTGCCTTCGCTGCGCTTTAAAATGTTCGGGGAAGGGGATATGGCGGCGGCGGTCAGAGACCGAATCGCCAACGGCCCCGCGGCGGCGGCGATCGAATTCGTCGGATATATCGACGACGCCGCCGACGCTATGGCGCAAATGGATGTCATGGTCGTGCCGTCCGTCTTCGACGGCCGCCCGAATGCCATCATGGAGGCCAATGCCTGCGGGCTGCCGGTCATAGGCAATCCGGTCGGCGGCATACCCGAACTGATCGTCGATGGCGCGAACGGTTATCTGATTCCCGATACGGACTACCCAGCGATCGCCGCCATATTGCGCGAACTGACGAGCGTGCCATCGGCGTACCAGCGGCTTCGCGCCAGCACCCGCGCCATGGCCGAGGAGCGATTCGACCGTGTCCACATGTATGACGCCTACCAGCGTGTTATGCACGAGGCGCTGAATGGCTAACGTGCGATCTTGTCGCGCTGGCCGGATGGCGAGCGGCGATACCGGATCGTGGAGCGAGCCGGACTTGGCGCTCGGCGGCAAGTCGCCCTATGGATAGCACGATGATTCCACCGTCGGATACAAAGTCGGATTTCCTGTGCTCGGTGTGCGGTGGCACTGCCGTGGCGCGCTCGGTTCCTCGAGGCGACGGCGCGGCGGTGTTGTTTTGTGCCGATTGCGGGATGGGCGTCGTGGAGCACCGCCCGGCCGACACGGCGGCCTTCTACACGGACGACTATTACCACCGGGCGGAAGACAGTCTCCACGGCTACAGCGACTATGAATTTACCGCGGAACACGGGCTGTTGTGGGTCAAACTGCTGATCGAAGCCCTGTGTCCGGACGGCGGCGCCGTACTCGACATCGGATGCGCGACCGGTTTCCTGTTGCGGCGATTGGAGGGACCCTGGGCCCGCCATGGGATCGAGGCCAACGCGGCGGCAGCGGCAATCGCAGAGGCCGCCGGGATCGAGATCGTCGGTGACGATGTGCTTCGCACCGATCTGGCGCTGGCGTTTCGCGGCCGCTACAACGTTATCGCCTCGATCGCGACGTTCGAACATGTCCTCGACATCAAGGCCGCTATCGCCGCCAGTCTGGAGATGCTTGCCCCGGCTGGCGTGCTGATTTTCGAAGTGCCGGTCATTTCGGAGCACCGAGACAATTCCGATTGGTTCAACGGCTCCTACGAGCATATTTTCTACCCGACCGAGCCTGCGCTGGCTGCGCTGTTCGACGGCTTTCCCGGCGTATTTTTCCATGGGTTCGAGACCGCGATCGTCGGGTACTCGTCGACCTGCATCGGCGTTGCCACGAAAGACGCGGCGCGCTTCGCCGAATTGCGCGACCTGCTGGAGGCGATGCGGCTGGAGGACCCGACCCCTCTGACGGAGGACCGGGCGCGCCTCAATCTCGCGTTCAACGTCGTGCACGAATTTCGTCCAACGCTCGCGCGGATCATCCGTCTGCCCGTGCTGCTGCAGCGCAACTATTCGCCCGCGCTGGGCACGCGGCTGATGCAATTGTGGTATACGGATGTTTACCTCGCGGGGAAGGCGCTGACGGAGCTTGCGAGCCAGATCCCGTCCGAGCCCGAGATTCCGCCAACGCCGGAACCGCCCGAGCCCGAGCCCGAGCCGCCTGAGCCCGAGCCCGAGCCCGAGCCCGAGCCTGAGCCAGAGCCAGAGCCTGAGCCACCCGAACCTCGGCCGTCGCTGTACCGTCGCGTCGACTACAGTTGCCGTATCGCTGTTAAGGCTCTAGTGATGCTGTCGCCTCAGCCCGTAAGCGCGAGTCTGATCCGGAAGCTGAGCCGGCAACCCGCCGATACCACGGCTCGCCCCTCATCCGACGCAGGAGTGTCATGATAGCCGACCTTGCTTCCGCACGCGTATTGCTGACCGGCGCCGCGGGGTTCATCGGCAGCCATGTCGCCGAGGCCCTGGTTGCCGCCGGTGCGCGGGTGACCTGTATGGTGCGCTACAATTCGGCCTCGAGCATCGGCAATCTGGCATTGGCGGCGCCTGAAACGCTGGCCAAGATCGCCGTTGTGTCCGGGGCGATCGAAGACAGCGATTTCGTTTTCCGCGCGGTGGAGGGGCAGGACATCGTGCTGCACCTGGCGGCGTTGATCGCCATTCCTTATTCCTATGTTGCACCCCGCAGCTACGTTCGTACCAACGTGGAGGGTACGCTGAACATCCTCGAAGCGGCACGCCGCTTCGGGGTGAAGCGCGTTGTGCACACAAGCACGTCGGAGGTTTACGGGACGGCGCAATACGAGCCGATCGACGAAGAGCATCCGCTTCAGGGTCAATCGCCCTATTCGGCGTCGAAAATCGGCGCCGATAAGTTGGCGGAAAGCTACTTCCGTTCGTTCGGTACGCCGGTGACCACATTGCGCCCGTTCAACACCTACGGACCCCGCCAGTCGGCACGGGCGTTCATTCCCACGATCATTTCTCAGGCACTGGAGCGCGACATCGTTCGGCTGGGCTCGTTGACCCCGATGCGGGACATGACCTGTGTCGGCGATACCGTGGACGGTTTCTTGCGTGCCGCCATCGCGCCCGGAATCGACGGGGAGACGATCAATCTCGGTACCGGCGAGACGCACAGCATCGGCGCCTTCGCCGAACGTATTCTGGCCTTGATGAACAGCCGGGCGCGGATCGAAACCGACCCCGTACGGGAACGGCCCGCCGGCAGCGAAGTCATGAAACTGGTGTCGAACAACGCAAAAGCCCGGCGATTGCTGGGGTGGGAGCCGCGGACCTCGCTGGATGAGGGGCTGCGGCAAACGATTGCATTTATCGACCGGCACCGCCACCTCTATCGGCCGGACAGCTACACCGTCTGAGCAGGAGCGCACGATGAAGGCGATTATCTTGGCCGGCGGCAAGGGCTCCCGGCTTTACCCATTTTCGGCCGTCCTGCCGAAACCATTGATGCCACTGGGCGAAATGCCGGTGCTGGAGCTGCTTTTGCGGCAATTGGCGCATGCCGGGGTCGATCATGCCATTCTCGCCGTGAACCATATGCGGCATTTGATCGAGGCGTTTTTCGGCGACGGCAGCCGCTTCGGCATGCGGATCGAATATAGCGGCGAAGACAAGCCGTTGGGCACGGCCGGCCCGATGGGGGCGGTGCTCCATCGGATGGACGACGATTTCGTGTTGGTGAATGGCGATTTGCTTACGACCCTCGACATCGGCGAAATGATCGCCGCGCACCGGGCGGCGGCCGCCGACGCGACGATCGGCGTGTTCGAACGGGAAGTGAAAGTCGAATTCGGTCTGATCGACGTCGACGCCGACATGCGCATGGTCGGCTATCGGGAAAAGCCCAGCCAGCGGCAATTGGTCAGCATGGGGCTCTATGTTCTGCGTAGAGATTCGGTGCGACCCTTTGTGCGCGCCAATGAGTATCTGGATATGCCGCAGCTCATGGTCGCGATGATGCAGTCGGGACGATCGGTCCTGTGCCATCGCCAGGATTGCTTCTGGCTCGACATCGGGCGGCCCGAAGATTTCGCCGTCGCGCAAAAATTGTTCGAGGAAAATCCCGAAAAATTTCTGCCAGCCAGGGATAAGCAGGCCTCATGAGTCGTCGGGCGCTTATCACCGGTGCGAACGGCTTTCTGGGCAGGCATGTAACCGAGCGATTGAAGGCCGAAGGGTGGGCGGTGTCGCGCGCGGTGCGGAGCGCGCCTGCC
>Ga0214180_1000591_pt1 | contig 12842 bp, 10 predicted proteins | sample TroBogEpilimnion_22_FD_153018 | JGI IMG/M metagenome (GOLD analysis project Ga0214180, IMG submission 153018) | Freshwater microbial communities from Trout Bog Lake, WI - 16OCT2007 epilimnion | ecosystem: Environmental > Aquatic > Freshwater > Lake > Epilimnion/Euphotic zone | place: Trout Bog... | reverse complement strand
TCATCTGGGCCGGCCGGTCGTCGTGGTGACGGGCACCGGCCTTGTTACGTCGCTCGGTCAGGGCAAGGACGCCAACTGGGCGGCACTGACGGCCGGCAAATCCGGGATTCACCGAATCACCCGCTTTCCGGTGACCGGCATGAAGACCACCATGGCCGGCACGATCGATTTTATCCCCGTTCCCGAACTCTCGGCCCCCGCGCTGTCGGAACGGCTGGCGGAGCTGGTGATCGAGGAAGCGGTGGCCGAAGCGTCCATCGGGGCGCCGGGCGATTTCCCCGGCCCGCTGTTCCTGGCGCTGCCGCCGGTCGAGATGGAGTGGACGCAGCGTCTGGCGCTGGCGGCCGAGTCCGGTGCCAATGAAACCGTCGTCTACAACGACCTCTTGCGCGCCGCCGGCACCGGCGACCACCGCCGGTATTACGAGCGGTTCCTGTTCGGTTCGGTGGGGGAAAACCTCGCGGCCCGCTTCGGCACCAAGGGATCGCCCATCGCGACCTCCACCGCATGCGCGTCCGGCGGAACGGCGATCCAGCTGGGCGTTGAGGCGATCCGGCGCGGGGAGACCGAGACGGCTCTGGTGGTCGGCACCGATGCCTCGGTCAATCCGGAAAGCCTGATCCGGTTTTCGCTGCTGTCCGCCTTGTCCACCCGCAACGACGTGCCGGAGAAAGCGTCGCGCCCGTTCTCCAAGGATCGCGACGGCTTCATCATGTCGGAAGGCGCCGGCGCGCTGGTGCTGGAGAGCCTGGCACACGCACGCGCCCGCGGTGCGACGATTGTCGGGGTGGTGGAGGGCTGCGGGGAAGCAGCGGATGGGTTCCACCGCACCCGGTCCTCGCCCGACGGCAAGCCGATCATCGCCTGCATGCGCAACGCGCTGGCGGATGCCGGGCTGTCCCCGGACCAGATCGGCTACATCAACGCGCACGGCACCAGCACGCCGGAAAACGACAAGATGGAATGGACCGGGGTGTCGGCGGTGTTCGGGGAGCGGGCGTCCTCGATCCCGATCTCGTCGAACAAGTCGATGATCGGCCACACGCTGACGGCGGCCGGCGCCATCGAGGCGATCTTCACGCTGCTTACGCTGCGGCATGGGTTGCTGCCGCCGACGATCAACTACGACACGCCGGATCCGGCGGTGCCGGTGGATTGCGTGCCGAACGTCGCGCGTCCGGCGAAGGTGGCGCACGCGATTTCGAACTCGTTCGGGTTCGGCGGGCAGAATGTGTGTCTGGTGATCGGGGCGGCGGAATGAGCGTTTTCCCCGTCATGGTCGGGCTTGACCCGACCACCTCATGCCCGTTGGAGCGAGATGGTCGGGTCACGCCCGACCATGACGAGCAAAAACGATGACAACCCCCCGCGCTTTGGTAATCGGCGGCCGGCGCGGCATTGGCGCGGCGGTGGTGGAAACTCTGGCGGCGCGCGGTTTCGCGGTCACTTACACCTACCGAACCGATCCCGGCCCGTTCGATCCGTCCATTGTCGGCCAGCGCCTCGATCTGTCCGACAAAGCCGCGGTTGAGTCCTTCGCCAAGGTGCAGGAAGACGCGCCGGCTTGGGATGCGCTGATCCAGGTCGGCGGCACGACCTACGACTCGCTGGCCGCCACGATGGACCAGGACAAGGCCGAGGCGGTCATGCAGGTCAATTATTTCGCCTTCGCCCGTATCGCCCGCGCGGTGGTGCGGCCGATGATGCGGGCGAGAACCGGGCGGATCGTGGCCATCGGATCCGTCATCGGGCAGGTCGCCAGCCAGGGCAACGCCGCTTATGCCGCGACCAAGGCTGCTCTGCTCGCCTACGTCCGCACGCTGGCCATCGAAAGCGCCCGGCGTGGCGTGACCGTCAACTACGTCGCCCCCGGCTTCGTCGATACCGAGATGATGGCGCCCTTCGCCGCCTACAAAGCCCCAACCGAGGGCCGCATCCCCGCTGGCCGCTTCGCACAGCCGGCGGAAATCGCCGCCGTTGTCGCGTTTTTGGCGAGCAAGGATGCCAGCTACGTCAACGGCGCCTATATTCCGGTGGATGGCGGCCTGACCGCCTCGGCGGGAATCCCCCGCTCGTAACGGAGTGAACGCCATGGAACGAGTCGACGCCTTCTGGGAAGCCCGCCAGCGCGGCGAATTCTTCCCCGCCGCCTTCTACGACAAGCTGACGATCCCTGAGGCTTACGCGGTGCAGCTCGCTCTGATCGACCGCCGCGTCGCGGCCGGCGAAAAGCATATCGGCTGGAAGGTCGGCCTGACTTCCGTCGCCATCCAGCAGCAGTTCGGGTTCCATGAGCCGGTGTTCGGCTGCATCCTGGAAACCGTCGCATCGGGCCATGTTTTCGCCCCCGCCGACCTGATCGCGCCGGGATTCGAGAACGAGCTGTGCATGCGCATCGGCCGCGATTTGCCCTCCGCGATCACGCTGGACGAGGCGCGGGCGGCCATCGATGTCGTGTATCCGTCGCTGGAAATCATCGAGACTCGCGGTCCCTTCACCGCCCAGATCGCTCTAGCGCTGGCGGATAACGCGCAGCAGAAGACCTGCGTGCTGGGCCAACCGGTGAAGCTGCCGGCCGATCTGGAGAATGTGAAGGCCACCGTGTCCATCAACGGACAGGAGGTCGCGACGGGGTTGGGCAGCGCGGTGCTGGGCAATCCGCTGCACTCCATCGTCTGGCTGGCGAAGAAGCTGGCGGAATACGGGCGGTCGCTGAAGGCGGGCGATATCGTGATGACGGGTTCCTTCACCCGCCAATTCCCGATCGCCCCCGGCGACAAGGTGCATGTGAGCTTCGCCGGCATCGGGGATGTGGAAACGGCGATGACGGTGTAAGACCTGCCACCGTCATGGTCGGGCTTGACCCGACCACCTCTTCCCAATTGGCCTGAGATGGTCGGGTCAGGCCCGACCATGACGGTTGAACGATAAGGTCCGCCCATGATCCGCGCCCTGCAACTTATCACCGACGGCGAATTGGCGTTGACCGAACGCGAGGCGCCGCCGCCGCCGGGCGCGGGGGAGGTGCAGTTGCGCATTCGCTGCGTCGGGCTGAACCATATCGACGTCTGGGGCCTGCGCGGCATGGCCTTCGCCAAGCGGCTGTATCCGTTGTCGGTCGGCGCCGAAGCCTCGGGCGAGGTGATCGCGGTCGGCGAGGGCGTCACCAATGTCGCGGTTGGCGACCGGGTGGTGCCGTTCTCCGCCTTGACTTGCGGGACCTGCAAAGCCTGCCTGCGGGGGCGCGACAATCTGTGCGAGAACGTGGCCGGCGTGCGCGGCTTCCACGTCAACGGTTTCGCCCAGGACATCACCAACCATCCGGCTCGCTTGGTCGTGAAAATCCCCGACGGCGTCAGCATGGAGGACGCATCCTGCGTCGCCGTGGCCTACTCCACCGTGGAACACATGCTGTTCGACAACGCCCAGCTCGAACCGGGGGAAACCGTGCTGGTGCACGCTGGCGGTTCGGGGATCGGCACCATCGCCATCAAGATCGCCAAATCCATCGGCTGCACCGTCATCACCACCACCGGCTCCGACGAGAAATGCGCCCGCACCCAGTCGGAACTGGGCGCCGATCACGCGATCAACTACCGGACCGACCGGTTCGAGGGCCGGGTCCGCCGCTTGACCGGCAAGAAGGGTGTGGACGTGGTGTTCGAACACGTCGGCGCCGACACGTGGCAGGGATCGCTGCTGTCGATGAAGCGCGGCGGGCGGCTGGTCACGTGCGGCGCGACTTCCGGTCCGACGGGGAGTATCAACCTGATGCAGCTGTTTCAGCAGCAATACCGGATCGTTGGGTCCTTCGGTTCGCCGTTGTCGGCCCTGGCCCGGGCGTTGGACCGGATCGCGTCCGGGGTGCGGCCGGTGATCGATACGGTCTACGGGCTGGAGGATTTCCGCGCGGGGGTGGGGCGGCTGGAACATCGGGATGTGTTCGGGAAGATTTTGGTTCGGTTGTAGGCAAATGCAGCCTCCCCACTCGTCATGGTCGGGCCTGACCCGACCATCTCAGGCCAATTGGATAGAGATGGTCGGGTCAAGCCCGACCATGACGGTATGAGAGCGTTCAAGCGCCAACTGACCCTCTACGCCGACCGCATCGTCGGCCGGTTGGTGAAATGGATTTTCGCCATTCTCCGCCGCCGGGACCCTGATCGCGCCGCCGATTTCTGCGGCGGCGTCGCGCGCCGGATAGGACCCTGGCTGCCGGCGCATCGCATCGGACAGGCCAATCTGCGTGCCGCTTTTCCCGATAAGGACAGCGCCTGGATCGAGAAAACCCTCCGCGAGTCCTGGGACAACCTCGGCCGCGTGGTCGGTGAATATGTGCATATGTCCCGCATCTGGGACTACGACCCCGAGCACCCCAACACCGGCCGCATCCTCACCGACGAAATCCCGATGTTCGAAATGCTCCGCGACGACGGCAAACCCGCGCTGTGTTTCGCCGCGCATCTGGCGAATTGGGAGCTCCCGGCCATCGCCGCCGCCGCGCATGGGCTGCCGTCTGCCGTGGTCTACCGGATGCCGAATAACAAGGCCGTGGCGCGGGAGATCACCCGTATACGCGCACCCCTGATGGGAAGGCTGATCCGTACCCGCAATCAGGCGGCGCTGGAAATGGCGGCGGCGCTGGATCGGGGCGAGCATCTGGGCATGCTGGTGGACCAGCATTTCTCGCGCGGCGTGGACGTGACGTTCTTCGGGCGGACCTGCAAGGCCAACCCCTCGGTGGCGCGTCTGGCGCGGCGGTACGATTGCCCGGTGGTGGGCGTGCGCGTCGTGCGGTTGCCCGGCCGGAAGTTTCGTATCCTGGCGGAGGGCCCATTCGATCTGCCGCGCGATGCGTCCGGGCAGATCGATGTAAAGCAGGCCACGCAAATGATCACCGGCGTGGTGGAGCGCTGGGTGCGGGAAAACCCCGGCCAGTATCTGTGGTTCCACCGTCGCTGGCGGTAACGGGCTAAGTCGTGGGTGGCGGGCCTGCGCCCGCCATGACGCTTTTAAGCGATGCCGCTGGCGTTAGCCCTGCCAGACCGACACGTATTTCGCGGCCTCGGGGCGGGGGATCGGCGACGTGCCACCGACGTTGGTGCCGACATACAGAAAGCCCAGGATTTCGTCGTCCGCGGCCAACCCGAGCGCCACTTTCACATCCGGATCGTAGGCCGCATCGCCGGTTTTCCACATCGCGCCGAAGCCCTTGGCGTTGGCGGCCAGCAGCAACGTTTGCGTCGCGGCGGCGGCCGAGGCGATCTGTTCGAATGCGGAAATCTTGGCCGATTTGTTCACCTTCGCGGCGGTCACCACGATCGTCGGCGCACGCATCGCCTTGGCGCGTTCGCGATCCAGCATTTCCTCCGCCGCATCCGGCATCCGGCGGCGCATGGACTGCGCCATCAGCTCCCCGAACGCAGCGCGGCGGTCGGTATCGATCACCACGAAATGCCACGGGCGCAGCCGTCCATGATCCGGCGCCCGCACCGCGCTTTGGAACATCGCGTCCAAATCCGCCTGGCTCGGGCCGGGCGCATCCAGCTTAAGGGCCGTCTCACGGGTCAGCAGCAGGTCGAGCGCGTCCATTCCTGGTTCTCCCTTCTTGGTTGGTCCGATTTTGGGCCGAACGGCAAGCTATGGCGCGCCCTGGTGGATTCGAACCACCGACCCACAGCTTAGAAGGCTGTTGCTCTATCCAACTGAGCTAAGGGCGCCCGCGGGACAGCTTATCACCCCCCGGTCTTCTTGGCGATCATCGCGACAAGGTCCCCGACGCTCAACAGGCTATCCAGCTCCCGCGTGTTGAACTTGATCTTCCACTTTTCCTCGCTGGCCATGATGATTTCGATCTGTTTGAACGAATCCCACCCCTGCACCTGCTTGGCGGTCAGGGTCGGCGTCAGCTCGATATCGTCACGCATGAAAACATCGTCGAACACTTCTTTCAGCGCCGCGTAAATTTCCGTTTCAGTCGCCATTGTCTCAGCCCTCGGTCACATGGATAAACGTATCCGCCGGCACGAATTCCGCCAGATCGAGCAGGTTTCGGCTGCCCCCCGTATCGTTTGTCGCCGCCACCGTAAAGCCGAGGCGCGCGTAGTGGTCCTTGACCATGCCGTTCTTTTTGGTCGGGATATATTCCCCGACCAGCCGCTTCGCGCCGAGCCGCTTGGCCTGTTCGGCGATCAGGTTCAGCGTCGTCGGCTCCACCTGACGGCCGAGGACGCGGCAGCTCATGAGCCATGTGTCGATCAGGAGGTCTTTGGTTTCCTGCAACCGGCCGATGATAATCGCGATCACGCCGTTGTCGCCGAACCGGTCCAGCAGGCGCAGTTGCAGGCCGAACGCTTCGGGGTCCGCCATGACGGCGAGGATATCCTCATCCGTGTAACGCCGCGTCGTCAGGTTGAACTGGTTGGATTTGTTGATCAATTGCACGATACGCTGCAGGCCGATGCGGTCGAACGGCTTGACGATCAGTTCCATCTCCAGTCCGCGTAAATAGGCCGGCAGATCGGTGGCCGACGCTTTCAGCGCGTCGCGGGCCTTGTTGCCCTGGTATTGGCTGGTGCGTTCGCGGTCTTCGTCGGTGACCGACAGACCCTCGAAATAGCCGGCGTCGGACAGTGCGACGGGATAGCCGACGGGGTCGTCGGACACTTCCGGCACCGCCACCATCGGCAGTTCCTGGCGGACGAGATTCCGCTCGAACGGGTTGTCGTCGATGAACACCAGCGAGTCCAACCCGATGTTCAGTTCCTCGGCAATCGCGCGAATGTTGCCGGCCTTGTCGGACCAGTTGGCGACGAAGCTGGCGATGTCGCCGCGGGGCAGCACCATGTCGGGGTGCTTTTCGAACGGTTCGACGGCGTTGGATTCATCGTTCTTCGAACACACGGCCAGGATGATGCCGCGCCGGGTCAGTTCGCGGCAGTAGTCCTGGAAGGCCACATAGGCCTCGCCGAGCGGGGAGCCTTGGCCGAGGGCGATGCCTTCCATGCCGTCGTCGCCGATCACCCCGCCCCAGACGGTGTTGTCGAGGTCGAGTACCAAGCACTTGAACGACCGTCCCTGCTTGGCGGCGAGCCAGCGCCCGACCAGATCGCCGTACATCGGGCTGGCGGTCGGCGAGACCTCCTGCTTGGAGCGATGCCATAGCGCGGTGTCGTGCCACGCCGTCAAACCGTCGCGGGCGGCGCGGTCGTCGATCGACAGAATGTCGGCGCCGTCTTCCTCCGCCGCCGCGCGCAGGCGTTCGTTCAGGCGCACCAGGAAGCGGTTGCGGGAGCCTGGCAGGCGATGTTCGTTGAGGCCGAGCACGGACAGATGCGCGGGTAAGGCGGCCTGTTGCAGGATGGGGCAGCGGAAGGCGTCGCGGGCGAGGCCCCAGGTCTCGCGAATATGGGACACGGCTTCGTCCAGCGCGGCACTCGCGGTGGGTTCGTCCATGCCGGCGGTGACGCCGGCGGTCAGGTGGTAGGCGTCCAGCGCCAGCAGCACGGCGGTGGGTTTGAACGCGTGCAGGCCGGAGTCCTTGTCGGACAGTTCCTGGAGATATTGGCCGTAATCGGCTTCGTAGGTTTCCACCCAAATGCCGCGGCGCAGGCCGGCGACGCGGATGGCGGGCAGCAGATGGGTCAGCGTGCTGGACCCCAGAACCGCGAGCCGCACCGGCTTCGTCGCCAAGCCGGACGGGCCTGCCGGGAAGACCCGGCGGGCGGCTTCGTCCAGCGCGTTGGTCAGCACGAAATTGATACGGCCGTTGGCCAGCGCGACGGTTTCGTCCCAGGCCTTGGCGGGATCGCCCCCCAACGCCCGCAAGCGCGGCCGCCAATCGGCAATCGGTGGAAGCCAGTGAAGCTCAGTCATGGTCGGGTCCTGAATGGCTGGGGCTAAACCAGAAATGGCTCCCAACGGATGTACTTCAAAATGTACTCCCGGAAGGACCACTCATGGCCGTGCCAACGGTGTATCTGCTCTGGATCATACCATGCCAGTCCAAGCCGCGCAGCAACCAACGGGTGGATCGGCACCATTTCGACGTCCTGGCCGCGGTAGCTGCGCAGCAGGAAGTCGGTTTCCTGTTTCGTCCGCAGCCGATCCGCCGCGGTCAGCCCGTCCGTCCGGTCCAACAATTGCTTCAGCAGATGCCCCACCGGCAACGCCGTCAGGTGGCTTGAGGTGTGGAACAGTTTGCGGGCGCGGAAGTTCGCTTCCACCCAGTCCCAAATCGGGAAATCCGCCAGTGCATCCGTGGCTTGGGCGCGGGTGGCATCGATGCGCAGCCGCCGGTCGAGGTTCGGCATCTTCTCCGAACTGATTTGCATATACCGGTCGAACAGTTCGTCGTCCGGCAGGTCTTCATCGGCCAGCGACGCCGCGATGGAATCGGGCCAGGGGTAGAAGACCTCCGTCCGCACCGCCAACCGCGGATCGGCACCGGTGAATGGCCATAGGCAGAGCATGCTCAGCGGCGGATATTTGACGATCTGGCATCCCGGCGGGATGCGGCTTTCCAGCGCCAACCGGTTCGCGGTGGGTTCGCCGCTTTCGACCTGATTCCAGATGACGCGGACATCGGCGAAGAACGCCGCGTCGAACCGCGTGTCCCAATCGCGTTCGGTCACCAAATGCAGGGCGATGACCTTGATGTCGAATTTTTCTCGCAGACTTGGCAGGTATTGGGCGACGTGCCCGACATGCTCCCCCTGGCAGTTGCCGTAGATCAGGATGGATGGCTTGGCGCCGGATGTCGTCTGGCTCATGGCAGCCACGGGCTCCAGCGGATGTAGCGAAGGATGTAGTCGCGAAAGGTGAATTCGTTGCCCATCATGCGGTAGCGCATGTCCGGCGACCACCAGGCCAATTGAAAATGCCGCGCGATGCGGGGGTGAATGGGCACGGCATGCTTGGAGGCGCGCCAGCCGGACAGCAATCGGTCCAGCGACGCGTACAATGCCTCGGCGTCGGCCGCGCCCATGTCCGCCAACGCGTCGATCAGCCGCCGCACGATCTCCCGCACGATGGGCGTGTCCCGCTCATGCGGTGTGGTGAACAGACAGCGTTCCTGGAAATGCGAGTCGATAAAGGACGCCAATCGCACGTCGCACACCGCGTCGTCGGCCCGCCACCGTGCGAGATCGGCTGCGTAGAGCGCATCGAGGTCCAGTGGGGCGGCTTCGGTCGCCTCCATGTAGGTGTCGAACAGCGCTTCGTCGGTCATTTCCGACCCGGCGAGCACGGCGGCGAACGGATCGGATTCGCCGTAGCGTCCGCCATTATAGACGGGCGGTTCAGGGACCAGACGCGGGTCGCGCCCGTGGAACGGCCAGAGCGACCGAACCGTGCTTGTCGGAAACGTCAGAATGTCGCAACTGGCCGGCAGCAAGGCCCGCACGTCGTTCTTCACCTGAGCGCTGCCGACCTGCGATTCCTCGAAATAGACGTCCACCCGGTCCAGCCAACCCGCCGGCAGCGCGGCACGGATGGTGTCGGCATCGACGCCGACATCGAGTTTTTCCACCCGCACGCGATCGCGCAATGGCGGCAGGTGCTTCACGATCTGGGCGATCTGATTTGCCAGATGGAATCCGATGATGGCCAGTTTCAACGGCATCGTCCGCACGATGACCGGCGGTTTCGGCGCTGGGGCCGGTTCGATTGCCGGCGGCGGAGGTGGTTCCTCCGTTCCGACCGTTTCGGGCATCGCGGCCAGATCGCTGGCCAACAATCCGAAGTTGGGAAAACGGACGACCCCATCCCGCAACACCGACGCGGCGGCGGCGTCGCGTTGCTGCCCGCGCAACGACCGAGCCAAGCCCAGAACGGCGGCCGCTTCATCGGGAAACCGCTGCCGCACGCCTGTGAAAATGCGTTCCGCCGCCGCCGGTTCGCCCTGGTTCAGCGCGAACCAGCCCTGTTCCATCAACGGACCGGGCTCATTCGGGAACCGCTGCACGGCCTCCTTCAGCATTGCCGCCGCACGGTCGGTTTGGCCGGCATTGGCCGCGGCCGCGCCGCCGCCGGTAAATCCGGCGGGATGCGAGGGGAAGCGCGTGCGTATCTGTTCCCAAAGCGCGAACGCTTCTTCGTGCCGATGCCCGTGCGTGGCGAGCCAGGCGAGCTCGATCCAAGGCTCCAGGCGATCGGGGAAGCGCGCGTTCGCGGCCTGCCACCGATCCTGGGCGGCATCGCGGTCGCCGCGCCGTTGCGCCAACCGGGCATATTCCATCGCCGGATCCGGTAAATCCGGGAAATGTGTCAGCGCGAGGCCCAGAAGCTCCTCCGCCGCGGCGGGTTGTTCCGCTTCGCGGAGCGCGCTGGCGCCGTGGACATAGGCATCCAACAGGTCCGGTGCGTGGGTACGGACCACGTCCCAACGCGCCGCCGCGGCGGGCCAGTCGCGTCCGATGTGCGCCACCCAGGCATGGTCGATGCGCAGATGGCGGTTGTCGGGGAAACGCTTCAGCGCGGCGGCCAGCACCGCGTCGGCCTCGGTGAAACGGCCGGCTTCCCGCAAAGCGAGGGCCTGTCCGGCGATGGCCTCGATGTTGTCGGGATAGCGTATTGCCACCGCGTGCCAGCGTCGTGCGGCCTCCGTCCAATCGCGGCGGGCCGCGGCGAGCTGGGCGTATTGCACCATCGGCGTCGGGATGTCGGGGAAGCGCGCGACGGCCTCGGCGAGCACGGCATCGGCTTCGTCCAACCGTCCGGCGTCGCGCAGGGCCGCGCCGCCGCCGGTATAGCCGATCCAGTTGTCCGGATGGCGGGCTCGTATGCGGTCCCAATGCTGTATCGCGGATGCCGGATCGCGGCGGGCCAGGGCAAGCCACGCCCGTTCGATCGCCACGGACGCTTCGTCGGGGAAGCGGGTTTCGGCTTCGGCCAGAAGCGCTTCGGCGGCGTCCAGATCGCCGGCTTCGCGTAGGGTGACCGCGGCGGCGGCGTAACCGACGGGATGTTCGGGAAAAGCCGTGCGTACACGGGCCCAGCGTTTGGCCGCCTCGGGCACGTCGCGACGGCGGTGCGCGATCCAGGCACGGTCGACCGCGACCTCGATCGCCGCCGGGAATCGCACTAACGCGGTGTCCAGAAGCTGGTCGGCCTCATCGAACCGACCGGCTTCCATCAACGCGAAGGCGGGGCGCAGAAAAGGAAGCGGGGATGCGGGGAAACGCTCGCGCAGGCCGGCGTAAAGGGTCAGGGCGACTTCGAGATCGCCGCCGGACACGGCCGCCCACGCCGCGTCCAGGCCCTGCTCCAGCGTGCCGATCGATGGTTCGGCGAGCGCCGCGTCCTGCATTCCGATCTCCTGCTCGGCGGACCTGTCTACCCGGCCGCCGAGCGGGGCTTCATAACCCGATGCGGGGTTGGTTCGCCAGAGAGGCGCGCGGGGGCGTCAATGCCCGGCATTCGCGCCCGAGAAATCGGGGGCGGCCAGACCGGACGCTTCCAGCTGCTTCACCAGCGCCGCTTTCAGCCGGTCCAGACCGGCGTCGGTGGAGGCTTCGCATCGCGCGACCAGCACCGCCTGGGTGTTGGAGGCCCGCAGGAGCCACCAGCCGTCGGACGTCAGTACGCGCACGCCATCGGTTTCCGAGACCGAGGCGCCTTCAGTGCGCAGCCGGGCCGCGACTTCCTCGATCACCGTGAATTTACGGCGGTCGTCGCAGTCGAACCGGAGTTCCGGGGTGTTGATGACCTGTGGCAGCGCTTTGCGGACGTCGGACAGTTTGCCGTCCATGCGGGCGACGATGCCAAGGGTGCGGACGGCGGCATAGAGGGCGTCATCGAAGCCGTACCAGCGGTCGGCGAAGAAGATGTGGCCGGACATTTCGCCCGCGAGCGGCGATCCGGTCTCCGCCATTTTGGCTTTGATGAGCGAATGGCCGGTCTTCCACATCAACGGCTTGCCGCCGGCCTTGCCGATTTCGTCGAACAGGACCTGGCTGGCCTTCACGTCGGCGATGATCGTGGCGCCGGGATGGGTGCGCAGGACGTCGCGGCCGAGGACGATCATCAACTGATCGCCGAACAGGATTGCCCCGGTGTCGTCCACCAGCCCGATGCGGTCGGCGTCGCCGTCGAAGGCGATGCCGATATCGGCCTTTTGCGCGTGCACTTCGGCGATGAGTTGTTCGAGGTTCTTCGGCACGGTCGGGTCGGGGTGATGGGCCGGGAAATCGCCGTCGATCTTGCCGTTCAGCACGGTGTGATGGCCGGGCAGGCGCTTCACCAACTGCATCAGCACATCGCCCGCCGACCCGTTGCCGTTGTCCCACACGACTTTCAGCGCTCGGTCGCCGCCGTCCCAGTCCTTGGTCAGGCGTTGCAGGTAGTCCTCGGCGATGTCCAGGGACCGCTCGCTGCCGGTGGTTTCGGCCACGACATCGCCGGTCGCGGCCATGATGCCGAGGTCCCGGATTTGCGTGCCGAAGAACGGCTTGCGGCCCAGCATCATCTTGAAGCCGTTGTAGTTCGGCGGGTTGTGGCTGCCGGTGACCATGATGGCGGCGTCGGTGCCCTGGGTGGTGGCGGTGTAATAGAGCATCGGCGTCGGGCCGAGGCCGATGCGCACCACGTCCATGCCGCTGGCGCGCAGGCCTCGGACCAAGGCCGCTTCCAAGGAGGGGCTGGAATGGCGGCCGTCGTAGCCGGTGGCGACGGATTTACCGCCGGCGCGCGAAACGATGGTGCCGAGGCAGCGGCCGATCGCGAAGGCGTCGGCCTCATGCAGGGTTTGTCCGACGATGCCGCGGATATCGTATTCGCGCAGGACGGTCGCATCGAAATTGTCGGAGAAGGGCATCGGTTCAATACTTCTTCAAGAAGGCGCG
>Ga0214180_1000585_pt1 | contig 12904 bp, 12 predicted proteins | sample TroBogEpilimnion_22_FD_153018 | JGI IMG/M metagenome (GOLD analysis project Ga0214180, IMG submission 153018) | Freshwater microbial communities from Trout Bog Lake, WI - 16OCT2007 epilimnion | ecosystem: Environmental > Aquatic > Freshwater > Lake > Epilimnion/Euphotic zone | place: Trout Bog... | reverse complement strand
CCACTTTATTGATAGAGGATTTTGGATGTCTCCAAATCCATAATGTGTCAGCAAATATCATTCCAGATTCAGCGGCCACCCTCCACGGGGTTGATTTAAAACCAGAGTAATTAGCGGCACTGTGATGATTTTTATATAGTCGCCCTCGGTACCGGGGAGAACACAAGTAAACCAAAAGCCCTATAAAAGCCCCAATAATTTGAAGGGCCGCCAGCGGGAGCGAGCTAAAGAGCCGCAATATGAAATACAACATTGGCCATTCTAGACCCTATTAATAAAAAACCACCCGAAGGTGGTTTTGGTGTTTCTTGGTGGCCCGGGGCGGAATCGAACCACCGACACAAGGATTTTCAACCCGTTCAGCTAGACTGATTTCGCTTTTCAATCATCTGGTTCTCCCACCATGTGAAAACTTTGTTCACAAACTCAACATGCCCTTTGTATGGGATTGATTTGGTTGGAGTATTTGACTGACACAAGGAGTGCGGTAGTTAATGCGTCGGTCATGAGGGTTCGCTGGCACAGGGATGGCGCATCCTTGTACTGCTCGCCACCGCTACATGAAGTGTCCTTTTAAAGGACAGTTTTGTAAGCGTCAATTTAAACGACGCTAGAAGGTGCCCTTTAATCCAATCATTGCACTTCTTCCCATTTGGGGCGCATACAAGCGAACTGTCTCAGGAGTTGTTGCATATCTAATTTCTTGGTTTAGTAAGTTTGTTAAACGCAAATAAGTTGTCCAGTTCACTTGATTCATTCGTTCTGTATAGGAGATCCCAGCATTTAGTAAGTTGTAGCTTGGTGTGGGTCCTATTTCAAAACTGGCTAAACGATTCTGTGTGTAGGCATGAATAAATGTTGCATTAGTGCGCCATTGATTCTTTTCATAAGCGGCTTCAACACCCACTCTTGGGGCAGGCTGTAAGGGTAAATTGCCGCCACTATCAAAAGCCCCTTGCGAGACATCTCCAAATAATCTTGTTCCAATACCTGATTGCCTCCAGTGATGGGTCAGCTCTCCTTCAAGGCCTTTAATGGTGGCATTAGCTTGCTGAGAGGTAACTACAGGATAGTTGTCGTTACTTGAGCTGTAAGCTCCTGTGTAATAGCCGTAGATGTAGTTTGTAAATTTATTAGCGTAAACATTAACCTTGCCCTGAATCTCTCCCGCAGTCTTTTGAATGCTGTATTCAAAGTTATGCGAAATCTCTTTCTGCAGATTGGGATTGCCAACGATGAAGGTGGCCGTTGCATCATGAGGACCATAGGCATACAGCTCTGGCGCATTGGGCGCTCGCTGAGATAAGGTATAGGACAGGCCAGTTCCATAGCCAGGGCTAAATGTCCATAGACTTCCAGCAGAATACGAAAATAAATTAAATTGACGATTGATTAAGCTAGGTGGCGTATAAGTGCCGCCCACAAAACCTTCCTGACCAACTCCCGCAAATGTGCTCGATTGGTTCGGACCTTGCGTTAAGTAGTTATACCGAACACCTAAACTATTTTTGAATGCGCCAAATTGCCCCTCTTCCACCCAAAACAACGCATTCGAGTTTGTCGTTGTTTGGGGAACGATTGCTGAAGCGCCAGACGCTATGTCTGTTGCAGTTAGTTTTGCTGTAGAGGATTGAACTCCGAAATTACCTTTCCAACCCAGCCATTGCAAATGCGATAACGCCGCCCTGAGTTCAGTTGCATCATTTTTCCAATTAGTCTGCGGAACTCCATTATTGTTAAATTCATTGTGAATATAGTTGCTATTAGAGATACTAAAATTCAATGCTGAGAAACCATCCAATGGGTCGCGAGTTTGATGCTGAAGGTCATAGCGATTCTGTGACTGCTGGATAAAACCACCAGCGTAACTTGGAATGCCATAGTTATGATTTAGTCGCTCAACGGAAACTCCGGTATAGCCTGAGCTATCTATATAAGAAGCACCTAGGCCTAAATTGTTTTGATCATTAAATGAGAATGGTAGCTTTCCAGAATAAGGAACATTTTGAGTAACCCCTGGAGAGATTTGCCAATTAGCATTTGGCCCGCCCTGTTCTGCATACCCTGGAATTCGATAATCATTTGAATTACTAATCGCGGTGTCGACATGCAGTGCAATCGGGCCACTAGAGCCATCTAGCACCATAGCGGCAGTTTTACCTTGATTGGCACTCTCATAGCTGGTGTTGACTACACCCGTCAACTCATCAGGCAATGTTGTTGCAATGCGATCGTTAATTACATTGACTAGACCGCCACTAGAGCCCGATCCGTAAGCCAATGCTGAGGCGCCTCGGAGAATTTCAATTTGCCGTGAATTTTGAAGCGGGCTGGCTACTGCGTGATCAGCTGAAATGCTAGATACATCGCTCACAGATAAACCATTTTCAAGAATTTGTACTCTTGCTCCTTCAAGCCCTCGAATGACTGGTCTTGATGCGCCCGCCCCAAATCCGGTTGCCGAAATACCAAGCTCATTAGCCAAGGTTGATCCTAAGCTAGAGCCCAATTTATCTTGTAGCTCGCTTCCCGAAAGTACCTTGCTGGGAGTCAAGATGCTCTGGCCGCTTTCTTGAGTTCCAGTCACTGTGAGCTCTAAGGAAGCATCAGATTGAGCCTGTGCAAAGACAATGCTGATCTGCATTCCAAGACCCATCAATACCAATACTTGTTTGAATTTCAAATACTTCATACCTAATCCTCAAATTGCCTCTATTTGTTAGAGAGACAAAAAAACATCCTGCCAATCAGGGCAGTCGATGTAATTACTTAATGCTGAGAATTGGATTGGGGTGGTGCTTGAGATTGATATGACCAAAGTCTGAGTAAAGCAAGATTGGTCGTAAGTGCGGGGAGAAAAACTAAAGAATCAAAATTAGTAAAGCTAGAACTGATCTTTTCAGAAGCAACTGATGCGCCCAGCAATAAGGAATCTAATAATTTACATACTAGGTTAGATTTTTGTGGATCAGAACTAAATCCTTTTTCAATGCTATCAAAGACACCATTGGCTTGAAGATGTTGCTCCTGGTTGGCATGATGAACTGCGTGAAACAGCCCAAATGACTGAACCCCCAATACAGAAAAGCACAATGCAACAATCAAAATTGCTGAATAGGCTTTACTAGAGAGAATATTCTTCAAGCGGGAGAGCATGCCTTCATTTTATCAAGTCAACTCATTTTTGTCGTTTTAAACGACATCGACAGGCGCAAGGATGAATAATTGACTTGTCCTTTTAAAGGACGGTTCTTGATGGGGATATCCGCGATTAATGGCGCCTAACCCTGCCAAGCCCGAAAAAAATAGCCCAGCAAGTGGGCTATTGAGATTCTTGGTGGCCCGGGGCGGAATCGACCAGGGCCTGGGATGCCTGACTCTATTTCACCAATACTTGAAAGGGCGCTTAGTCCCCACTGGGCTTCCGATCGCTCTCATGTGCTTATTGCAATGGGGGCAGGTTAAACCATCCCATAGCTTAAGGTAGTCAACTGAACCACAATGCTGGCAGGCTGGCATTCTTGAAAGCTCCGTATTTATGTTGCCAAGATTCGGTATTGTGTAGACATCTACCTCAGCACAGGAGCTACAAACCATGGCAACTTCGGAGCTCTGTGGGCCGGCTTCAGTGCCAATCCCACAAATGCATTGGTACTTACAGGAAATACAGACGAATTTATATCTAGCCCCCATGGATTAACCTCCTTTGTAATCTTTCATTACTTGGGCCCACTTCTCGTTGGTATAGCGCAGTCGCATTTGCCTCTCTTGGTTTGCAACACCAATCGTGATTCGCTTATTGACTAGGTCGTTGTAAACATCATCAATTTTGGAGTAGTAATACTCATAAACTGCCACCATGTCAGGCTTAGGAAGCTCCTTAGCTAGAACGCGACATTGCATAGTTGCTTCCTTAAACTTCTTAAGTGCTAACGCCTGCTCATCATTAATCATATCTGGCGAATTCATTAATTGCTTTGCGTTTGGACTATTTGCCGAAATAACGATGATGTTGGCATCAACATATTTCGCTTCATTTGTTTTATTAACATCAGCAACACATGCAGACATTTTTTTCTGAACGAGCTCAACTTGTTTTTGGATCTCAGCCTTGTTATCTGATGTTGACTCTGTACCAATTGGCTTATTACTTGCACATCCTGTCAATACCAGGGTTGAAAGACAAACTACTCTAAAAAAGGTTTTCATAATCATTTCCCAATAATGAATCGTGTGAATGCTCAGTGATACACAATGTCAGCACGACGGTTTTCTTCATAAGCGGCTTCGGTCTGAGCGGGATTAGCTGGCTTTTCTTTGCCAAAGCTCACAGCTTCTACTTGGGATTCATTCACTCCCAAAGCAAGCAATGCCTTCCTGACTGCTTCAGATCGTTTCTCACCAAGAGCTAAGTTGTATTCAGCAGTGCCACGATCATCAGTATTACCTTGAATAATGATGGCGGCTCTTTGCTTCTCAAAAGACTTGAGATATTGAGCATGCGCTGAGATCACAGGCGCATATTTCGAATCAATCGTATAGCTATCAAATGCAAAATAGATCGAACGCTTTCCATAGACGCTAGACTTTGGATCGCTAATGGGATCATAAGTGGCTGTTCCACCGGCATTGACTGAGGCCACCCCATTGGTGTCGTCTAACTTGACGCTACTACAAGCCGAAACAAATAAAACGAGCAATACCAATGGCAATACTTTTACAAACTTAAACATGATGAAATTTCCCAAATACGGCTGACTAGGCTCAGCCAAGCTATCAATAGGATTGATCTTATTTAGACCAATCCCAACCAAGTAAATTAGGCGTTAGCTTTGGGTGGTTTAAATGCTGAGTCGGGGAAGTTTTGCGAAAACAAAACTTCATTAACGATAGAGAACGTAGCCACTGCAATCGATGGAGAGAAAACAGCAATTCCAATTTCGCTAATATTAGCTGTAACATGGCTCATGAGGTACATGGTATGAACCTGATCTTTGTCGTCAGCTGAATCAGGGCTATTATGTGCTTGCTGTGATATTGAAGCATTGCTATAGCTACCAGCAAGTTCTGCCCGCTCAATTGCGGCTTGAATAAAAATACTTCCAGCGGCCGCCTTAAATGCAATCAAGACGAGACATATCAAAAGGACGAGTGTTTTACTACGAAGTAACATGGCACAAATTCTATACCCGATTACTAAATTTGTCGTTTAAAACGACATTACAAACACCAACCCTTAATCAGAAGCCTTTAAAAGATGCTTACTGTCTACTTCCTATTGGCCCCATAAGTCTTATTAAGATAGTCGACTATGACTGGAACTTCCTCATCAGTAATGGGCGCCTTAAATACATTTTTCATCCTTAAAACTTGGGCATTCCAATAGCCAACTCCCGTATTGGGCGGTTGATATTCTGCATAGTGGGCAGAGTGACAGGTAGAGCATTTCTGTAAAGTCAGCTGATAGCCTGGCAAATCTGATGGCCTCCATAAAACAGTATCAGCTGGCAACTCAATCGTTTTAGCTTGTGCCATTTGTGCCAAAGCAAGAGCAGATAGAAGGAGGATAATTTTTTTCATATTCTTCTCCTTAAACCGCTGTGACTTTAACAGTCTCAACAATATTTCGCATATAGCCAGCCGGCATCCAACTTGCAGTCATCGGCTGAACTTGGCCAGCATGATTGAATGCTCTAACCCTCAAGTCCAACATCCCTTTTTGTTTTGGCGTAAATTCAATGCGCCACTCTCTAAATGAGAAGCGACCTAGATCTTGGCCCAATCTTGCTTCTGTCCAATTTTGTCCATTGTCCTGAGAGAACAAAACTTTCTTTATTCCATAGCCAGCATCAAAGGCAATGCCTCGAGCTTGAACGGGCTTACCAACAGTAACAACACTATTGTCTGTGAAGTTCGTAATGAAAGAGCGAATCGTAAATTGATTAATTGGAATCGTTTTAGAAGGGGCAGTTCCTGGCGCAACACAGTTACAGTCATTATCAGGAATGCGATAAGCAGGATTCATCCAATAGCCGTTGTATACATCATCAACCACTTGTATTTCACTCAGGTGCTTAACCCAATAGGTGCCGTAATAGCCAGGCACAATTAACTTGATTGGATAACCATTTAAGAAAGGAATATCTGTTCCATTCATTTGATAGGCAACCATGACATTGCCATCCATGGCGTGATCAATATCTAAGCCTTTTACGAAATCTGAATCACTTGGCAATACTGGCTGATCTAAGCCATCAAAGGTCACTTGCTTGGCGCCGCGACCAGGATTGGCCGCCTTCAAAATATCCTTTAAGGCAACGCCAACCCAAGCGGCATTACCCATCGCACCATTACCGAGTTGACCACCATTCACTCTAGGTTCAAACAAGCCACGACTGTTACCAGAGCATTGATTAACAGCAACAATGCGTTGAGATGGAAAGTTTTTCTTTAAAGACTCTAGGGAGATCTCCAAAGGCTTTTCTACATTGCCGCCAACTTTTAATCTATAAGTATTAGGGTCAATGGATGTTGGAATCCCGGCCATGTGATAACGCACAAAGAATTCATCGTTTGGCGTAATGACATGATTGTCGTAATACTTAAATGGGGTTTCTAATTGCGGCGGCCTAGAAGTCAACACAATCATGGGCTTCTTTTCAGGAAAGACCATGAGTTCGCGCTCACCATAGGCTATCGGTAAATTTATTTTCTCTGCTCCCATTGCCCAGGATGGCAATAATGAACTGGCTCCACCAGCCAAGGCCGCTGTAATGACTTTACGTCTATTGGTAAAGTTTTCTGAATTCATCAATGTCTCCTCCGCCCATAGCTATCTGGGCATCATGTTGATCTGGATCAATATAGCCCATAAAGATAGTGCGTACGGGTAGGAGATACCCGCATAGACAGTGCCTTTATCACCAGCGTCGCTTAAATCGACACTTGACTGGCACAGGGATGACAAATTCCCCATTCACAAAGCGTCCTTTAAAAGGACGCTTTATATTTACGCCGCTTTAATGTGAGGTCTATACCGCTTTATAAATTAGGTTCAGCGCCACCAAGAAAGTAAAAATGGCGAATATCTGTTGCACTCTAGTGCCGCTGATCTTTTTCTCCATTAACTTTCCAAATACCAGCCCCATAAGTGATCCCAAAGCAAATAGGATGGCAATCTCTACATTCAGATTGCCTGAAGCCAATGACACAAGAGCGCCCCCTGAAGACACGATTGCTAGAACACCTAGAGAAGTGGCAACAATGGATTTCATTGGAAGGTCCGTGAATTTCTTTAGTGAAGGCACTATGACAAAACCACCGCCAACTCCTAATAAGCCCGACAAGAAACCTGCAGTGAGTCCTGCATACATTAAAGATCTGGCGCATGGGACTGTCCAAATCAATTTACTAATTGATAAATCCAACTGGCAAGGCGGCGGGGTTGCTGAAGTTGGTAATGTGCCATTGATAGTCTTATGGGCCTGTATATATAGGCGCGCAGACACAAAAATTAAAATAGCACTGAATAGAAGTAACAAGGGAGCATTGGGCATCTTATTGGCAACCCATAGCCCAATAGGCGACATGATGAGGCCAAAGATAGACATAAAAATCGCGGCTTTATAACGCAGCACTTTTTCTTTAAGTCCAATAATTGCGCCTACTGTAGCTGATAAGGCAATGGCACATAATGCGATTGGACTTGCTTCAGCCATTGGTAAATGAACAAAGAAAACTAAAAGTGGCACTGAGAGTATTCCGCCTCCTGCTCCTGTTAGCCCCATTAAGATCCCAACAAAGGCGCCTAGAGCAGGGATGATTAATATATGTAGGTCCATTAGTTGACTTGCAAGTGAAAGTTAATATTAATTGGCATTCGGGGTGTAGTGATCCTACAATGAATTATGGAAAACGCCCCAATCGTCAAAACCTTTTTTGATGCGCCCACCTGGACCTTTACCCATGTGGTTTATGAAGAGCCAGGGAGTCAATGTGCAATTATCGATTCTGTGCTTAATTATGATCCTAAGTCAGGGCGAACAAGCACCCAATCAGCAGATGAGGTCATTGAATTTATTCGACATCAAAACTTGCAAGTTAATTGGATCTTAGAAACTCATGCTCATGCGGATCATCTAACGGCAGGTTCTTATATCAAGAAGCATGTTGGTGGCAAGCTGGCAATTGGTAAGCACATCCAAGAAGTTCAAGCAGTTTTCAAAAACATTTTTCATTTAGAAGATGCATTTCAAGCTAACGGATCTCAATTTGACCATTTGATTGAAGCAGATGAAGAATTGCCTTTGGGTAACCTAAAAATGAAAGCACTATTTGTACCCGGACACACTCCAGCTTGCATGGCTTATGTAATAGGCGATGCTATTTTTGTGGGTGACACAATGTTTATGGCTGATGTTGGTACAGCTAGATGTGACTTTCCTGGTGGTGATGCACATGCTTTATATAAATCGGTAAAGAGAATATTAAGTTTTCCTGATGAGACTAGGCTATATATGTGTCATGACTACCCGCCAAATGATCGGGAAGTAGTCTATGTAACAACAGTTGGCGAAGAGCGTCAACATAACATTCATATCCACGATGGCATTTCAGAACAAGACTTTGTGGCGATGAGAACAGCAAGAGACTCTACCTTAGAGATGCCCGTATTAATTTTGCCGTCAGTCCAAGTAAATATTCGTGCAGGTGAGTTTCCTCCCAAAGAGGCGAATGGTGTTTCTTATCTAAAGATTCCATTAAATTATTTATAAAGTGGCATTGCAGGGGCTTAATCAGTGCAGGTATGAATCATCCCCCCCACACAACTGTCCTTTTAAAAGGATGCTTCATGATGGGGATATCCAAGATTAATGGCGTCTAACCCCTTCTCAACCCAAATGAAAAAACCACACGAAGGTGGTTTTGGTGTTTCTTGGTGGCCCGGGGCGGAATCGAACCACCGACACAAGGATTTTCAATCCTCTGCTCTACCGACTGAGCTACCAGGCCAAGACTCGGAATTATAACGAATTGGGCTTGGTTTTGAATAAATTCATTAAGTGCCTATTGATTATGGCCAGTTCCTCTATGTCAGATAGGTCTTTTCAGCCCCATTAGAATGGGTGATGACTACACAAAGCTTTATACCCGGCAAAGACGCATCACTCGAATCGACGATCGCCACGATGCAGCAAAAGTTGGCTGAGCGAGGCTTCTTTCTCAATGAATCCTCTCTTCTGAATCCAGTAGAAGGCATTTGGTCTACCCATGTAAAGGACCGAGATTGCCCTATGTTATTTGCCAATGGCAAGGGTGCAACTGAATTGGCTGCTCGAGCCAGTGCGTTTGGTGAGTTCTTTGAAAGATTGGGTACCCATTATTTCTGGACTCACTTTTATCTAGGCAAGAAAAGAAGTGGGGCCGAGTTTGTGCACTACCCTCAAGAACGATGGTTTCCTCACGGCGATGGTTCATGGCCAAGCGAATTACTCAATCCAGAATTACATTCTTTTTATAACCCTGATGGCACGATTGATAGTTCTGTATTAGTTGATCTCAACTCTGGAAATGTAGAGCGCGGTATTTGTGCTTTGCCCTACACTCGCCTTCGCGATGGCGAAGTCACTTGGATGCCTGTCAATATTATTGGGAATTTATATGTCAGCAACGGCATGTCTGCTGGCAACACCATGATGGAAGCACGCACACAAGCGCTTTCAGAAATCTATGAGCGGCATATTAAATATCGCATCATTAGTGAGGGGCTTTGTCTACCCGATGTGCCAGAGGCAGTAATTGCGCGCTACCCCAAAATTGTGAGCGGCATTAAAGGCTTGCGTGAAGCTGGGTTTGGTATTTTGGTTAAAGATGCCTCGCTTGGCGGAGAGTATCCCGTGATGAACGTGACCTTATTGCATCCCAAGGATCAGGGTTGTTTTGCAAGCTTTGGTGCCCACCCCCGTTTTGAAATTGCACTGGAGCGAGCTCTAACAGAACTCTTACAAGGTCGCGCCTTAGATGCCCTGGAGAACTTTGCAGAGCCAGGCTTTGATATGGATGAAATTAACTCGGTATCCAATCTGGAAATTCATTTTGTCGATTCGAGTGGTGTTATCAGCTGGAACTTTTTAAGCAATACTCCCGACTTTCCTTTTGTAGATTGGAACTTTAGCTCCTCTACGGAAGAGGATTACCACTGGCTTTGTCAGCGCCTCGAAAAAGATGGATGCGATGCGTACGTTGCTGATTTCCCAGAGCAAGGCGCTTATGCTTGCCGTATTCTGGTGCCGGGTATGTCTGAGATTTATCCTGTTGAAGATTTGGAATGGGAAAACAATAGTGTTGGCAATCAGATTCGTCCAGCACTAGTAAGGTTATCTAGTTTAAGTGAAGCGGAAGCCAAAAATCTACTGGCCGACCTGCAAACGCTCAATCTGAATGATGAGCGGCCGCTTTGGGAAATTCTAGGGCTCGCCATCCCGGTGGGTACTACCTGGAAAGAATTGCGGATTGGTGAATTAAAAACCTTACTGGCTCTCGCTGTGGGCGATAAAGAAGCCGTGCTTGAAGGATGTGACTGGATTCATCACTACAAGCAGATGAATCCTGCGCGCAGACTAGTCTATCGCTGTATTGAAAATTACCTTCAGTTTGATAATCCCGCTGCCTATGAGAACTCACTAGCGCTTTTATATGGAGCAGAAGTATTGCGCCAAGCCAAAGCCCTGATTCATCGAGATGAGCGCTTCTTTGGTCTTGAGGATCTTGGCGAGAATATGGAGGCTAGCGCAATGCATCAAAGCCTATTGGCCGCCTACGACAAACTATTTGCTTAGTTAACGAGGGATTGAAGCTTAAGCCTCGCCCTTGTTTTTAGAGGTATCGATTCCGAGGGCTTTGAGCTTGCGATAGAGATGGGTTCGCTCAAGACCCGTGTACTCGGAAATTTTGGTCATACTGCCGCCCATCATTTGCATCTGATGCTCAAAGTAAGCTTTCTCAAATAAATCTCTAGCCTCCCTGAGGGGTAGGTCATAGTAATTTTTGGCAATGCCACTGATGTATTCACCATCCGGCTGACTTGAAGGGATAGGCTCTGGCGAATTCACTTTAGGAGTGGGAGCGATGGACTGAGTGACCTTATCCTGCTCTGGCTCAACATATTTTGGTGATGTTTCTAAGGCTTTGTTGACCGTTTTGAGTAACTTTTGCAGCGCAATGGGCTTTTCTAGAAAGTTGAGCGCCCCAATACGGGTTGCCTCTACCGCGGTATCAATCGTGGCATGCCCAGACATCATCACTACTGGCATTGTGAGTTGGCCCGTTTTGGACCATTCTTTTAATAACGTAATACCGTCGGTTTCTGGCATCCAAATGTCCAACAGCACCAAATCGGGACGCATCTGTTCACGAATTTTGCGAGCGTGAGCCGCACTCTCAGCAGCGTAAATCGTATGACCTTCGTCTGTCAGGATTTCATTGAGCAACTCGCGAATACCCATTTCATCATCAACTACCAAAATGCTGGCCATGATTACGCCGCCTCTTTCGCTAGGTTCATAAACAAAATGGATACTTTTGCACCAATCACTTCTTCTCCCTGCATGCGATTCCGGATTTCTATTTTGGCAGAATGATCTTCAATAATTTTCTTTACCACAGCCAATCCTAATCCCGTACCTTTACTCTTGGTTGTTACATAAGGCTCGAATGCCCTTGCCAATATCTTAGCTGGAAATCCTGAACCAGAATCGCTTATTGTCAGTCTCACTGCATTTTGCATTATGCCGTTAGCCTCTCCATAAGGCACCAACTCAGTTTTAACTTGAACGGGTTCATTTTGATGGCTGCCTTCTAAAGTTGCATCCTGCGCATTCTGTAATAGATTATGAATAACCTGTCTGAGCTGAGTAGGATCACCCATAATATCTGGACAATGTGGATCTAGTATGACGCGCAATAGGCTGCCCTCATAAAGACCCAGAATCTCTTGGGTGAGCGCATTAATGGATACCGCCTTTAATTGTGGTGCAGGTGTCTTCGCAAAATCCCTAAAATCATTCACCATCTCTTTCATGGCGCGCACTTGGCCAATGATGGTGTCAGTACTGCGGTTCAGCATTTCTTCTTGCTCGGGAGTTAAGCTACCGGCCAACTTATGTTGCAGGCGCTCTGCAGAGAGCTGAATTGGAGTGAGTGGATTCTTAATTTCATGGGCTAAACGTCTGGCCACCTCACTCCAAGCAATCGAGCGCTGAGCACTGACAACATCGGTGATGTCATCAAATACCACCATCTTTAAATCAGGTGCCAGCTCGGTTCCCCTCACAAAAAGGGTCACGCCCAGCTCATTTTCATATTCATTGGTTGCGTGGAGCTGAATTTGCTTTTGCCATACAGGAGCCACCTCTTCTAGATTGGCTGAAGCTGCATCGCCTCCAGCAGCAATACTGAGCTTCATAGTGGCAAAGCCCTCTTTAATGGCTTGCTCAAATTCCTCCAACACCGGGATTTCACTCAAGGCTCTGCCATCTAACTTCGTTAAATCTTGGCGAAAAATGCGATCTGCGCCCGCATTGCTCGAGACAACATTGAAATGCTTGTCAAAAATACAGACCCCGGCTGTTAAATTTCCGAGCACAGTTTCTAAAAAGGCCTTGGATTCTTGCAAAGACTTACGGGTATCAGCAAGCTGTCGTGTCATCACATTAAATTGCCTTGTCAACATTCCCAGCTCGTCGCCCGTATCTAACTCAGGCTTTGGAGAAAGATCTCCCTGTGCAACAGCTTGAGTTCCTCGCAAGAGCATCAACAAGGGGCGAGCCAATTGCCGACCTAGCAACAGGGCTAAGACCACCGCCACGAATAATGCAAAAAAGAGTGTGAGCGTCAGCGTGCCCAC